>JAABUQ010000370.1_pt1 | contig 104279 bp, 85 predicted proteins | sample 5560001 | NCBI WGS metagenome assembly JAABUQ01 (sample SAMN10711888, study PRJNA513371) | rock metagenome | isolation source: Antarctica rocks | place: Antarctica: Victoria Land, Finger Mt nord | collected 2015-12-18
AACGTTTGACGTAGTACGTTTTCTATGGTAGAATAAGTACGTATTACGTAATGTAACGTAAAAACGTAGTACGTTCTCCTCAGCTCTCACCACCTAGAGACTCTACGAAAATGGGGCAAGCTCATTGGGAGGACACGAGGCACGTGTGCTCGCGACCAAAGGCATCGAAGATTTAGGAGGCATCAACTTTACCAACGCGCTGGCCGTAGCGCTCGGCAAACGCTACGAGCAGGTAGTGTTCAGCCCTTATCCCAGTACGAGCAAAGCGAACATAGCATTAGTAGAGGCCGCTGAGAAGGCAAAGTGTCAACTTAGCGAAGTTCAATCAACAACTGTACATCTCGCCCCTCCACAGGGGAGGGCGGCGGACATAGAGATCACGCGAGAGCAATTCGAGAGTCAAATTGATTTATTGCTCTTCCAACTACAGATTGCAGTTGAGCAAGCGCTGGAGCGGGCAAACAAGCGCCCGGCTGATATTCAACGCGTCCTCCTATGCGGCGGATCTTCGCGCATCCCCGCCGTCCAGGCTATGCTTACAGATTTCTTCGGCCGCCGCCCAGAATCAACACTCGACCTGGACCTGAGCGTCGCATTGGGTGCGGCCTACCTCGCTGCGTCTTATAAAGAAGATGCGAAGATGCACACGCCTACACTTCAGCTCGAAGAGGGGCTCGTGATCGATTGTGTTAGCTATCCTGTTGGGATCGCCGTCAAAAATGCGCGGGGAGAAGATATCAAGCTGACCATGCTCCAGACGGGTGATTCTCTGGACACCTGGAGCCAGCCGTTTGCGGTACGCATTCTTGGCTCCTCCGCAGCATTTCCGCCCATCGACGTCTACAGCGGAGAGGGGACACAGTTACAAGCCAAAGATCACCTTGGAAATATTATGCTCACCTTACCACCCGGCATACCGAGTGGAACGCGCGCAACAGTCATGATGCGCCAGGATCAAAGCGGATTGGTACAGGTACAGATTAATGTCGCCGGCAGAGATTTACCCGGCAACTTGCGACGTGTGTAGAATCCAATCGAGGAATGGAAAGTCAGGAAGAAAGGACAACAGCGATGCCTCGTCAAAAAAGATATCAAGAAAGAATAGCGTATCTTGAGAATGAACATAAACGATTCGTAAAAGTAGACGAACAATTAAAATTTACTCTTGGTATCTGGCAACGTGTACAGGTAGAAGCAAATCAAGTCTGGCAACTTTACCGAGATGGGCGCTTCTACAAGCAATTAAGGCCAGGTCCGTATGTTCTATGGAAGCTCTGGCATAAATGGCGTATACAAAAAGTAGATATACGCACTGCACGTCTTGAAATTGAGGTAGAAGGCCGGGTCCGAGGGCCGCAGGTGAATGATGGCACCCCGGGCTGGAGAAATGTTGATTTAGCTTGTGATGTAGTGGTGCAGTTACAGCTTTCTTGTAAAATTGACAACATTGAGAAGTACCTTAGTTTTGAAGAGCCATTGACTGTATTTGGGGCTTCGTTCTACGACATGGTAAATGAAATCATAGGCAAGCTTCCCTATGATCAATACGGAGAGTGGGCAACGACACTACGAGATACAGTGAGACGTCGCATCATAGGAGGAGATAGGGACCCTCTCTTATTAATCGGCTTGAAAATAGAAGAGATTTACGTCACAGATATTGTCCCGGATGAGGAACAAGATACTAACATGCTCAAAATGTATAGCTTGGTTGAGAATGCACGACGCGAACTGGTAGAAGCACAAAACAACACGTTGCGGGATCGGGAAGTATATAATTCATTTCGGGAAAAGGGAGAGATCATTAATATTGCTCCGTCAATCTTAGCCTTACAAAACAGCCCGATTGGAGAACAGTTGATTGGGAGCGACGCAGAACTTCGTAGATTAATGGTTGCAGCGGGGCTAAACCCATCTATCAATATCCAGCCAATTCCTGATCCACAGAATCCGCTCAGTCAGATGTCTACATCCTCAATGGGCTATCTTCAACCACCTCAACGCCCACAGCTTCCTTTGGGCAATAGCCAGCAGTTGCCACTCAACCCTGGTAGAAGCCCATTTGAGCCAGTGTATCCTACCGGCCCCTTCTCACCTGAAAGCCAAACGCTTCCGGCAAATTCACCTTCGGGCTTCTATCCGCAACAAACAGATGGTTCCTTACAGCAATCAGGAAGCTTCTACCCACCACAATCGGGAGGCTTCGCCTTTCCATCGATGCCTCCGGAAGAGGTGCCAGTCACTCCGATGAGACAAGAACAAGAACTTGCAGAGTTAGCGGCAGCAGGCTTCCGCTGCGCGGGAAGAGGTCAGAATACGCCCGTGTTTGATAACGCTGGCCGCCCAATAGCAGGAAGCACTGAATGGGTCCTGGAAGTTTATGTACGACGGACAAGTGGATACCTCACCATGATCTTTCATTGTCCAATGGGATATCCAATGGCTGCGCCTCGAGTACAGATCAAACCTCAGAGGGGCGGAGAATTGCAATGGATCAGCCCCAACACCATAGATACATGGCATCCTGGCCGCTTACTCGTCGAAGTAGCAAAAGAATTAAACGACAACATACCAGATTAAGCAAAGGATGGCAGGCATGCAACTTCCTCGTCCGTACTTCTTTACATCAGAGCGGACAGTAGGCGTGATTGATCGTCCACAAATGGCTCCCAACGAAGGGCCAGTTGTGGACGTAGCCTACGGTTACCACACCATCTGGATAGCAGAGGTGCCCTTCATTCCGACGTATACAAGTGCGGACCATAAAGAATTTGATAGTGGTGCCGCTAACCGGATCAACCATGTCTGGCAAAGACAGGGAAGATTTCTCTATGACCTGGCGCAATCGCGCGAACATCTTACAACCTTTGAGCTCCGTTTCGTTGCCTGGCCACAGGCAAATGGATCATCCCGGGTAGGCATTGCCTTCCTGGGAAAGGTTTTTCACGAAGATCTGCAGACTTCACGGAACCTCGGACTAGATTTGTGGGATAAGTTCAGCGCGGTTTTTCCTCGCGAAGCACCCTTCTCTTATCCTTTGCTCCCTATAGATGAAGAGAAGGGTCCGAGGCAAAGTTATACTTTTGCTCAATGGTGGCAACCGATTCCCTATGATCATTTGACGCAGATGGATAGCATTGTCGAGCTACGCAAGTACGAAGATTGGCCTACCATCCGCAATATAGGAGGAACATTGTATGCGCGAGACTACATTCCGCATCCATTTGTACCTGCACTCGACTATTCTGCTATGGCGAGACTATTTGAAACCCTGACGCGTCAGCGCGACATTAGCATTGTCTCGATCACCTTGCGGCCACAACGGCTCACAGACCGCGAAGTCGTCATTCTGCACGAGCTCGCAGGATGGCATCAAAAGGTGGCAAGGGAAGGGGTCAACATAGATAATCCGCTGATGGACGCTTTACGCGAGATGAAAAGTGACATCTTCAATTCATACTTGCAGCCGCGAGCCAAGATGGGAAGCCAGGTCTATGAAAATCTGGTGAGAGAACATCGCAGCCTCTTCACAGTTCGTCTACAGATCACAGGAGCATCGGGAGCACAGAAAGATCTGATTGAGTCGCTAGGTTCTGAGGTGATGGCCAACGTAGAAAATGACTATCCCAGTCGCTGGACGCCCGTCGAACCTACAACGCCGGATGAATTTCGCTGGGCACGCTTTAACACTCTATGGTTAGAGTTTGCGCGCTGGGGTATCTCACCTCTGATTCGTCAGGCACCCACCATTATCCGCCTGCGCCAACTAGCCACTGTGGCAGAAGCGGCAGGAGCATTTCGTCTCCCCGTCGCACCCAACGCTGGCGGTCTGACTGGAATCGAAGTGCGTGATGAGCCATTCCCACTTCCCACCGCCGTATTCCATAGCAGCGCCAGCTTAACTATTGGCAGCATCCAGGATCGAGGAATGCCGACAACTATCCCCTTCACCTTACCCCTTGAAAGCTTTATGAAAGTCGTCCATATTCTTGGAGAGGCAAGCAAAGCAAGAAAGAGCATTCTACAAGTTCTTTTAGGAGAAGCATCCAATGCACATATTCCCTGGGTCCTAATCGGCGAAGCAAATAGCGCAACATCCTCAACTACATCAAACTTTGCTGCAGACTCCATCACGATCGACACCTACACACCCGTTCAGCAACTAAGCATAAATCCTTTCTTACCACCAGCGGGCGTTGCACTTCCAACCTTTATAGATGCACTACATCGTGTATTCGCAGCCGTATATCAACTCGACTCAAGTGCAGCAATCGTGCTGCGCAAAGCATTGACCGAAGCATATATACAGGCAGGATGGCAAGAATCTCTTCCAATAGCACTATCCTTATCAGATTTGATGACGGCTCTCGATAACGCATTGCAGCGTATTGATCCGCCATTAAATTTACAGCGCGCCATTCGTACACGTTGCCTCCTGCCTCTACAAGATCTAACACTGACAACGGAGGGTCTTTTTCCTTCAGCCCTTAATAACAAGGATAACTGGAGCAAATCTACAGTTATTGAGATTGGATGGGTGGGAAGCGATATTAATCGTGCGTCGTTGAGTGGCTGCTTGTGGGCCTGGTTTTCGCTGGCATTCTCAACAATTCCAGATGCAAAGCAAATAGTTCGTGGCATTGTTGGATTGGAAGAGGCTCATACTATCTTTGTCGCATCAGCCGACAGAGCGACAACCGCGCCATCAGCAACTACGTCGCTCGCGCACAATCTGGCTCAGAGAGGTATCTGCACGGTATCGATTGATGATAGACCAGACTTGATCGATGAGAACGCAATAGGCAGAGCAGGCGCATTGATACTGACAAGAATTACAAATGAAATCGCTATGGAAAAGGCGGCTGCTATCATCGGTGCCTCATCGCGCGAGCGCAAACGTATACGCCTTTTAAACGAAGAAGAGGCAATTATAGCGGTACCAGGCCAACATTCTGTATTAATTAATATACAATAGAATAGTATTATATATACGGGATTGGAGAAGAGAGATGCCCGAGGCTCACGGCTTACAGATCGATTTACAATGCGTCAAATGTGGAAGACCACCAACGGCCGACATACCTTTGTTTGAGATGCAAAATCATCTCCATATCTGTAATCAATGCCGTATTGACGAAGAAAAGCGGGGAAAGCACATCACGTGGGTTGACGGACTCCAGTTGGATACGTCTACACAAGCCATACAGGAAGCAAGTACTCCACCAAAGCTCTCAGGAGAGAGTAGCCAGGAGAAGTCAGCGGGAACAGGCATCTTTGCAGCACTTGAAGTTTCTACAGAGGCCTCATCGGAAGAGGTGGTTGAAGGTATCAAGAAGAAGATGCGTTATTGGATGAGACAGCCTGCTTCAAGTGAGAAAGATCAGACGATCGACCAGTTACGAGAATGGCAACAAGAGATCAATAACGATACGCAATTCCTGGTGAAGCAGCGTGCAAAGCAACCTCGTATCCAATCCAGGGGAAGTGCCTTGCACATGGGTAGTAACGAAGTATACACCATTCAAGAGTTTGTGAACGCCTGCGAGCAAAGCCGTGAAGGATGGCGGGCTGGTGAGACGTATCTGCGCAGTGGAGAGCTAGAATATTGGATATATTCCCAGATAGGGAACCCCGCCTGGACCGAGCAAGTCCACAAAACAGCGCAAAGTCGTCAAGCAGATTTTCAAGCGCTTAACTACGTTCTCTACTTTCTCTCGCCGGAGCGCCCTTTCAGGCTCTATCCACAAAATGCCTGGGAGGATGTGAAAGCCGTGCACACAGCTACAACTCAGGAGGAACTGGCCCAGCTGAGTGATCTTTACTGGGTAGAGGCCCAGAATCATCTTTATAACGGAGCGATGATTTTCTGGTTAGAGTACTCTCGACGTATTCAGAACTTAGCACTATGGTGTAGAGCGTCAATTCAAGAGTATTGGCGGGATCATCAACACCGGGGACTGGGGCTAGAGCTTCTACTGGAGCAGGTCGTATCAACGCTTAAGCGACCAGAGATCGTGGTCACATTTGACAATAGCAAGGATCGGTATGTTCTGGAGGATTGGGATAACGAAATTCCGCGTCAGCTGATTCACCTGAACATCAACAACGTAACTCGGGGTGCCACGATTCTCTATTTAGAACTAGTTCGGCCTGAAGCATCAACCGATCCTGATTGGCTCTATTTAGAGGGAACAAAGCAGGAACAAAAAGTACCTGCACCACCTCCTCCACAGCCAGACCAGCCTCCAGCTGAGGCACAGGCAGCCTATAAGATACTTCCATTACAGATCTATAGCAGACCCGGCGAAAGAAATCCAGTCACAAAGATGCTATTCTTACAAAACCTGGTGGAACTTGGTTATGGAAAAACATATACATATACGCTAAGAATGTCTATTACCCGTGAATATCAACAGCCTCCAATTATCCATGATTTTCCCATTACAATAAATAGTATGCACTATCGAGAGGGTTTTCGCAGAGAATTATGGAAATGGGGACTTCGTGGACACCTACCAGGACTGGCCTGGAACTTTTTAGTAGGCGCGGCACTGGCCCTCATTCTACTCGTACTAGCAGACAGACTCCCTCTCTCCATACACAATGAGTTTCAGCTATTCCTTGCTGGGATCAAAGAAGCAGTAGTCATCTTTCTAAATATCAAATTTGTGCTTACAAGTGCTGCAATCACAGGATTTATTGGCCTGTGTATTGGAGTTGGAAAAGGGCATGCTAACTACTCGATAAAGAACAATGCAAGGGCTTTCAGGAGATGGGGCTTCTGGTGTGCTTTCATTTTCTTCATCGGCCTGCTTTTCCTGCTACCCAGATCTAGCATAATAGCACAAGCAAACTACTATGATGCAGCCACAAAGTCATTTCTGTACCTGGGAGTAGACCTAGTTATTGGAATATCAGTTTATCTTGTGACCGTTATACTCAGCCTTGTGCGTTCACTCATCGAGCAGTCTCTACGCAAGCAAAATACAGAGCTACTCAAACCTCAAGGGAGCATATAATATCATGCCAGACGAAGTTCCCTTTATTGATTTCTACATAGCACTCTCCATACCACGTAGTGCTACAGAATTACAGATCGCAGATGCACTAGAAGCTTATCAAGCTGAGATGAGACAGCAAGTGCTCAATCCATTGACAATGAAGAGTGCCAGGAAAGCGATAGATGTGATCATTCCAGGTGTTCGGGCCGCACTTCTTCAAGGAGAGATAGCACGCAGACGCTATGTTCAGCAACTGGAGGAATTTGAGCGACAACAGAACCTGGAAAAGGGCGCATGGATAGATAGTCAGGGGCTGGATGAGAAACTACGCCGCCCTTTTTTCTTCGACACACACAGAGGGTATGATACAGAACAACCAGCCTACACATTGCGCGAAATAGCAGCACGGCTTGATACAGAATGGGTCCGGGCCCGTTCATGGCTTATAGAGACAGCACGCAGCAGACATCCACTTGTACTCTATCTTCAACATGTTGCACTACGCAAAACTCTTGCTGAGTACATTGAGAAGAATGTCATTCAACGGATGAGGCCAGACTCAGAAATGTTTATGGACGCCAACATAGCTATCGAGCGCTGTATCACCTTGCTCAATCCGGAAGTTGAGCGTCCAACAGCCATAGTGGACATCAGTAGTCCTGCATTTAATAGCCAGACTCGAACACTCAATGCCGGAGCATTCTTACCCGATAAGCTCGCCCAGGCTACATTGACGCTTCGACATAAAGGAAAAAGAGGATGCGCATTTGGACGCGTTGTAAGTCTAACAAACTGGCTGACACTTCCACAAAATCAACCACAGATGAATTTTGCACTGCTACCAGAAGGCATTGATTCTGCATTGGGACCTGTGCTTAACGTACCTCTCACCTTTAATCTTAGTACGTTAAGACATCAAGCGCTACACACAGCAGAGCTCATCATCTACGCAGATAATTCAGATACACCAGTAGAGCAGCATGTGAAAGTTCAGCTTACCGTGTTAGCCCTGCCCCCGCGTGTCGTCTTTGAATCATCCGTAAATAAGTCTGCTCCCTTAAGAATGAGAGCAGTGAGACGCGGTGTTGAATCTACAGCTATCATAGTGCCACGCAACTTTGGAGATGAGGCACTTATCCCCCTCGCCGGCCGTATAAACAGCCGCTTGCAGAATGTTCGAATAACTCCTCAAACATTCCATGCAAATGAGCCACTTACAATTAGTGTAGCAACCGGCGATATAGAGGATGGAGCACATTACAACATTGAATTGAACATAGATTATATATCTCCAGGAGCGCAAGGGTCGACAGCTTTGTCTATATCAGGTGAGGTTCTCCCTACTTTCTGGCAGAACCTTCAGAGGGAAAAGAACATTGGGAGCCGCCTTCTCAATGCACTAGCGGGAGGTGCAATCGGCTTTCTTGCCCTGGGTTTCTTAGGTACAATGGTTGCCGGGCAACTACTCACATTCTGGTCCTTTGTCATCCCCGTCACGCTGCTTTTCGCGCTTTCCCCTATACTTAGGACGATTACAGCCTACAGGAAGCAGGTAGGTGAGATAGATATGAACAGCACAAATGTTCCATACTCTCTGTTATTGGGAGGAGGAGTTGGGGGCAGCATAGTACTAGACCTGATCTGCACGCTGATAGCAAGACCCGACATAGATTTTATCCTTAGCGGCATTATTGGAACTATGCTAGGAACAGTCGCAGGCTTTCTTATGGGCAAAGTAAATTCAACTGTACAAAAAAGTACGTAGTAGTATAGCACCCAGAAATAAACCAGGTTTCTATACCACTGTACGCACATCGCAGACTCCTGCGCTTCGTTAAGAAACTGGGCTGATGGAAAAAGGAGCTCCTACTCGATGCTCAGTTGCCCAATCGTAGAGCCAACGAGTCATTGCACCGTCCCAGGCAAAGCTACCAATCTGCTCGTAGAGAACAATGTCGTCTTCTTGTTGACGTGCTTCTTGCTTCTGACGTAAAACATCAACCAGGGTTGCCGCAAGGGTCGAAGGATCACGCCCACCATTCAACTTGAAGGGAAAGGGGTCCCAGCCAGAGGGATGATGAACTGGTCCAATAAGCGCGGGTACAACCACGCGCGCCTGCGCTTGCAATTCGCGTGGTAGAGCCCAGGCGGCAATGCTTGTAACAAGAGCACCGGGTCGTACATCCCTGCTAGCAAATACAGGCTCACGACTCGCCGCTGTTACCATAACGACATCAGCCTCCTCAACAGCCAGCCTGGAACTGTCTACAGCCACCACGTCTATACCCATCTCGACACTCATCTCGGCAGCAAAACGCTGACGATTTTCGGGAGTTGGGCTATAGACAAGGATACGTTCGAGTGATGGAAGTGCATGACGAAGAGCGCGTAGATGATAACGTGCTTGTAGGCCACTCCCAAGTAGAGCCAGGATACGAGGCTGCGGTGGTGCAAGATACTGACAGGCAAAAGCTACCGGGGCTGCGGTGCGCAAAGGCCCCATCTCATCAAGAGAAATCAGGGCCAGCAAGTGTCCATCCTGCTCATCGAAGAGCAAAGTAAACATACTGTCTCGAGCTTGTGGACCAACACGATGCGGAAAGACACGAATACTTGTTCCTTCCACAGGACTTGTCGATAAGTGAAGATTGATCTGGCTATTTTCATGTGACGTTGGAAAAGCTAGCCAGGAAACAAAGCCAGGCTCGGCATCATTCTGGTGGAGGAGCGAGTTCCCAATAACTTGAAAAAGGTCAGGGTAGAAGTTCGCACTTTCAAAGAGCGGACGCAAGTCATCGCCATTCAATAACAAAGACATATCTACGTTCTCCAATATCTACAATCTGATTTATGACTTTCATTTTTTAATCTGGTGAAAAACAGCTCATTGTATACCAGCTGTAAAAGTTAAAAGTCATACAGCAGCATACTACTTTCCCGCGAGACGAGCAACGACCGGAGCAAATGCCTCCATGCTATCATTGAGAATCACAGTGTAAGAAATACCATATTGCTCTCGGCGAGCGTAAAGAGCGTCACAAATTTGATCTATATCCCCCATTAGGAAAAAAGGTATCTCAAGTACCTGCTCCGTGGATACTCCAAGATGTTCTACGAATCGTTGTACAACTTGCTGACGATGCTCGGTCACGATCACAGCACCGATAAGAACATTTAACTCCAACTCGGAGAAGCGTGCTCCAGCGGCCTGGCGAACCCAGTCCACCTTCTGCATGAATCCTGCTGAAGTTGCTTCGTTTACATTTTTCGCTATATTTTCCTGATTACTCAGTGCGAAAGCAACAATATTTGCCTCACGCCCCGCAATCGAAAGCATGCGCTTCCCCGCACCTCCAATCATAATAGATGGATACGGTCGCTGAAGCGATTTGGGAAGCTTTTCAAGTCCCGTCACTGAATAATATTCTCCGTCGAAAGAGAGAGAGCCATCAGCTAAAATGGTCTTAATAATGTGCAGGGCTTCTTTAAAACGATCAACACGAACGGCTGGCGAGTCAAACGACATGCCTATCTGTTTATACTCTGATGCCAGCCAACCAGCTCCAAGGCCAAGCTCTAAGCGTCCACCCGACAACAGATCCAGAGCAGCCGCCTCTTTTGCAAGTAAGACAGGATGTCGAAAATCGTTACTCAACACATAACTACCCAGGCGTAATGTGCTTGTAGCATCAGCCGCCGCCATAAGTCCAATCATTGCAGGAAGAACGCCTAGCTCAACATGGTCCCCCATCAGCAACGTTGAATATCCATAATCCTCTATCTTACGTGCTCTGCTTGCCCATTCTTCACGTGACTGAGCATTACTTCCTAATACACCAAAACGAAAGGGATGTTGATGGGTCATGCTGTGTATCCTTTCCTCCTCAGTTCGAAAGGCTACTTTCTGTAGCCTATTTAGGGTAGGTGGAATAAATATGTTTGACCTCACATAGAGAAACTGCTATGCTACGTGCATATTTATGGCCTACAATGAGCGTCGATACTTCTACTACATCATCTCTATAAGGATGAATAGTAATTTATTTATTTAGGGAGGGCGTTCAGCAATGGACAGCGCCAAGTTTCCGTTCAATGATACCTCGTTACAATCCGCTAGAAAAAGACAAAAGCAGAAGCGATCAGGACCTATGGAATGGTGGTATCGGCTTTCAGCACCAGCAGACCCTCTGGCAGATGCAAGCCTGGCTACGCGTGAGATAGCCCGTCGAGGGAAACTAACCAGTATTATTCTCTTTGCCATTATGCTCATGCTGGTAGTTCTCTCGTTTGTAACTGCTTTCGGTCCCAATCATGCTTTATTTTCAGGTTTATTAGTCGGATTGCTCATTAGCTCTGTTGCCCTCCTCTTTAATCGACGCGGAAATATAACGATTGCCGGAACTCTGGTTGTGGCACAAGTCATTATAGGTCAAACCTTTACTATCCTTAGCTCTCCCAGCGGTCTAACAACGAACACGCTTGGGCTTTTCGACCAGTTTGTGATCTCAGAACTCGTAGCAATTTCCTTTCTCCCGGCTGGAAGTATCTTTGTGGTTGCAGCGGTCAACAGCATTATCTTCTGGGCATTGCTTACCTTCTTCCATCATGATGCACAAGTAGGACAGATGCTACAGACAGGTGCATTCAGCGTATTGTTACGCCCTCTCATCCTTCAAGGCATCGTTGCTGTCGTAACATATCTTTGGGTTTCGAGTGCCTTACGAGCACTAGCTCGTGCAGATCGCGCCGAAGAGATAGCACAGCTTGAGCAACGCGAGATAAGGCGCCAACAAGAAGAACTTGAGCAGAAGCACCAACTAGATGTTGGTATTCAGCAAATTCTTCAAACACATGTAGACGTGGCAAATGGAAACTTCCAGGCACGTGCTCCTCTTACTAAAGAAAATGTACTCTGGCAAATTGCCTTCTCGCTCAATAATTTAGTTGCCCGTCTGCAACGCTTCAATCAGAACGAACAAGAATTTCGTCGGATAAAAGCAGAGAACGAATACCTGATACAAGCGGTGAACAATGCCAATAGAGACATTCGCGTGCTTCAACAGACAAAGGCAGAGATAGCACGGCTTGTTGATTACGTACGCAGAACAAAAGCTGGGAAGCACCTAAAACCCTTTGCTCTAACTGGAACCAGCCTCGATCCTCTCATCATAGAACTTACTTCTTCCGCAGAAAAACAACAGAGCACATCAGGATCAGAAATACTCTTTTCACCTCCGAAAAGACCTGACGGAAGGCAACCTCTATAATAAAAAATAAGCTATAACAGGAAAACTCTGCCTTATTTTATCTACCAGAATGTTATCAAACTATTCGTGTGGCGCGTGCGACCTTAAACGTCGCCTCAAGGCGCTCTGGTACATCTAACGTATCTGCAAATTGTTGCTGCGCCCACTGAGTAAGTTGTTGCAATGACTCGGCGAATAGATCTTCCGGAATATTCCAGGTAGTTGATCTTGTACGTTCAGCTACCTGTTGTAGAAGTTCACGTGGTGTACGCTCAATCTCCCACCTCGCAACGATCGATTCATCGACTGCAAGACCTCTCTCGCGTAACTCGTTCACCACCTCTTTGTAGCCCTGTGCTCCAATAGGGGCAGGGTCAAAACCAAGCTCTTGCATAATCTCGCGCCACCTCTGTTGGAAGCGCCACGTAGAGGCTGGATAACCATCCTGCCCCAGCAAAAACGCTCCTGTTGGGCGCAGGACACGTTGCGCTTCGTCTAATGCAAAGTGCCATTGTGGCACAAGATGCATAACATGGACTGCTACAACCGCGTCAAAGCTCTCGGATGCAAACGGCAATGCAGTCATATCCGCCAACTCAACAAGCAGTCTCCCCCATTCTTGTTTAGGAAGCGCATTACGCTCCTCTTCTTGCTTTGCATACAGGTGTTTTATCATTTGAGGTGAGATATCAATACCTGTTACGTTCACTCCATTCACAAGTAGAGGAAGGGCAATACGACCGGTACCAATACCAATTTCCAGTACATTTCCCTTTTCTGGAATATTCCCAAGATGAATGAGTGCGGTGGCAATCTGCTGACCAATCTCAGGAGGAAAACTCCGCGTTTTATCATACGTGGTGGCGATGCGATCAAATGAAATAGACTCTTGCATCTATGTTCTTCCTTCTTAAACAGTAGCCATTAGCGTACGCCTTTGATTGGTTGGATCAGCACTCCACTCAACACTGCAGCAATAGCCACAATGACAAAGATGAGCGCGTAGCTATGAAAGACGTTAATAAGTGGTGATGCTATGATAGGCACGAGGACTTGTGGAAGTGAACTAGCGACCGTAAATACACCTAGATCTTTGGCACGATCAGAAGCCTTTGGTAATACCTGAGTCACAAGTGCTACATCAACCGCGAGGTATATCCCAAAGCCAAGTCCAAATAGGGCGGCACCGATCAGCAATCCAGTTCGTGTTTGAACGAACGCTAGCAGAAGCATCGAAGCTGCAACGATCAATCCTGCAATGATTACAAAAACTTTACGACGCTGAAACTTATCAGAAAGCACACCACTTAAGAAGGCTGCAAGAATCAGAACAATGCCATAAATACTGTTAAATGTTGTAACACCTGAAGCAGCAGCCTTTGCAGTATAGTGCTGAGTATCTTGCAAATAGTACAGGAGATAATCTGTAACAACAGTGGAACTGAGGATAATCAAGAAGCGCGTAATCCATGCCCAGGCAAAATCCGGGTGCTTTCTAGGACTGATCCAGAAACTGGTTAAGAACTCCTTAAGGTTGAACGCAGACAGCAGCTCTTTTTTCATGATCTTGTCCGGTGTAACCAGTACAATAAGAAGCATACTAACCAGAAAGATGGCTCCAATGATATAGTATGACGGTTGGACTGCCTGTTTGAGTATACCGGTGACGAAGAGAGAGCCAAGCACAAGACCTAGTGGTATAGACAGGCCTGTAAATGACGAAACCGTAGCACGCTGTTGTAGCGGTACCTGATCAGGAAGAAGCGCAAGGAGCGCCGCCAGAACAGCATTAATAGCAATCTGATACAGCGTCCATTCCAGGAGCAAGAGCGAGATGCTGGGCGCATAGGCAAGCAGGAGCAGGACGACAACAGAAATAATTGTACCTGCAATGATCCACGGGCGGCGGCGGCCCAGGCGGCTCGTAGTACGATCAGAAAGTGCACCTGCAAGTGGATTAGCAACAAGTCCAGCGAATGCACCAACGCCTACGACGAGAGCAAGATCATTGATTTTGTTTGCAGGATCAAATGCTAAAATCTGAAGAGGAAGTACAATTTGTGTAAAGGGGAACTTAGCGAACCAGATGGCAACATTTGCCAGAAAGAAAATGGACTGAAATAAAACACTTACACGTTTTGTTGGTGCTTGCAGAACTTCAGGAATGCTGGAGGGTTCATCTACAAAAACGTCTGTATTGGAAGGTAAGAGAGCCTCGTGTGGAAAAGACGAATCTGGCACAGAGAATTTCCCTTCTTTGCAATCAATATCCATCAACTAGTCTACATCAACGTTCGTTGTCACTTCCCGTTGTCATGTTCATTCGTACTTCGCAAGCAATTGACAAACACTTCCTTTCTTTACGTACTACTGATGTTACTCCCTACAAAATCTACGAAGAACATAACACAAATTGAAATGCTATACATGAAATACTTCTTACCTCATTTAGTATAAATTCAAAAGCGTCAAAAGGTCAAGAGTATGCAGCATGTCCATTAGTCCTGCCTGATTGTTCTCTTTTGGTTAGAAGCGTATACTTGTGTGGATTGAATGCGGCCAGAAGCCTCATAGACAGAAAAGACCGCTCGATGGTTCATAAAAAAACTGCGAAAATCGTAAAAGAGGTAGTCATGCATGTACAAGAGAATTTAGGTCAATATAGTCGAGCATTTAAGCTTGGTGTACTTCTTGCAATTCTAGAATATAATGGTTATTTTGAACTCGAAATACAAAAAGAGCATCTTCTTCCTGTGAATACATCAACCTTGTTACCTCTCTTTTCGTCTGCCATTTATCAATCATTTATCCACGGAGATAAAGACAAAATAGAGTCGCTAGTACTCGACATAGGAGATGTTCCTCACAACTTAGATGCTCATCAACAAAAGGAATTTGTAGATGGATATAGAACAGAGTGTGTTTTGCAAACTCCTTTTCCCGGTTTCCTTCCTAGATACTGCAAGCTCTATCATGCTAAATATATAGGAGCATAGAGGAGACAAAAAAGAGGAGATAGGGATTGTAAACAAGAAAAATATTTCTTCTCGTATCATGAAAAAAGGTTCCAGAAACCTCTTTGCCTTTTTGTATTTACAAGGATTGCTCCATCCAGAATAGCTCCAACAAGGATTGCATTGCGCATATCTGCTCTACTAAGGTCAGCAACTTTGAGGTTTGCATTTTTCAGGTTGGCAGATCTAAGATTGGTATCACGAAGATCAGCAGCATTGAGGTTAGCGGCACAAAAGTCCGTCATGCTAAGATCTGAGTCACTAAGATTTGAAAGGCTAAGATTTGCCTCCCTGAGGTTTGCCATACGCATAGACACTGTACTAAGATCCGTTCTGCTTAGGTCGGCTTTGCTCAAATTGATAGTGTTCAGTTGAAATCCACGCAGATCAGCTTTACTTAAGTCTGGCCGTATTTCTTGATGTTCTAATCTCCATACATTCCAATGAGCTATCCCTCGCTTGAGAGCATAAAGGTGTTCTGGATTTGCCATCTTTCTGCCTCCTTATTTTCACATCAGTATGTGCATTATAAGTGTCTATGCATAGGCTTGGCAAGCAATTTGACCTTTTGTATTGCTAACGATCTGAGCAGCTACAACATAGATATTATAAACGCATAAGCACTTTTAACACTCCCTTTTGTTCCGCATATTGAAAAGCAGCCAATGCTTCATCAAGTGGATAGTGAGCACTAATCAATGACTGCACATCTATAAATTGTTGACTCAAGGCTTGCAGCGCTGGAGCAAAGGGACCACATCGTGAACCTTGGACACGGATCTCGTCAACTATAATGGGCGCAAGATTGATTGTGCTGTTAGCTGCAACCGTGCTTTTTAGGATGATGGTGCCTCTGGGGCGCACAATGCGCAAGGCAGTCTCCAGTCCTTGAGATGATCCGCTGCACTCTACCACCATAGCGATCCGGCGCTCACGCTCTAAAGCTGAATGTTCGGCACTGCCCAGAAGGATGGAGTGCACACCGCACTTTTCTGCCAGCAGCATCTTGTCCTGGTGCTTGCCTAGCATAAGGACTTCGCAGCCGCTGAGCGGCAGCACCTGGGCAGCCAGTTGGCCCATCTTGCCGTCACCAAGAATGAGGACGCTATCAGTCGGCTTGAGATGAACCTGTTCGGGGATTTCGAAGTTGGCGGCGAGCGGCTCGACGAAGACGGCTTGCTCATCGCCGACATTCTCAGGAACAAGATGCAGATTCTCGACGGGCAGCGTGAGATACTCGGCAAAAGCTCCATCGCGGCCGACAATACCGAGCGTCGTACGGTTGGGGCAATGGGTGGTCATGCTGCGCTGGCAATAATAGCAGTCAGGTCGATAGCAGGCCGCGTTGATATCCCCAACGACGCGCTGTCCTAGCAAGTGAGAGTAGTGATCCTTGACTACATCTCCATAGATCTCTTCAACCACGCCGACAAATTCATGGCCTAGAACACCCTGAAAGCCCATATAACCACACACAATCTCTAGATCGGTATTGCAGATACCGGCTAGTAAGACGCGGATAAGTGCCTCACCCTCCCGTGGCGCTGGCATAGGATACTCACGATCAAGTGTAAGATTGCCATCTCGGAATACTAACGCTCGCATGCGAACCCTCCTCTTTTCTGTTCTTTTGCAATTATTTTTCATTTTTCATTGCTACCCACTTTTGCGCGTTGCGCAAAAGTGGGTAGCAATGAAAAATGAAAAATAATTGCAAAAGAACACTAGAAAGCGACGAAGCTACAATAAATCACCTCTTGTAATGTCACCTGAAGACGCATATACTAGAACCGCACTTTCCAAATAGTACGGAGCATATACTAGAAAATATCACAATGGTTGATAGCGACCTATAGAATCGCGAACAGATCAGCCTCATAGATAGAGATAGAATCGATGAACGAATATGATCTCATAGCACCATTTTACGATATTGAGCACGCCCATTTTAGCGAGGATCTGGACATATACACAAACTTCGCTGAATTGAGCGGGGGCAAGATACTGGAGCTGGCATGTGGAAGCGGACGTGTTCTGCTGCCGCTAGCACAGGCAGGATACGAGCTGACTGGCGTGGATAGTTCGGCACGCATGCTTGAGCTAGCTCGTGAGACGCTGGAAGAAGCTGGTGTCGCGGCACGCTGTACGCTGGTACAGCAAGATATTGTGGAACTCAAGCTGGAACACAAGTTTCGGATGGCCTTTATTGCCCTGGGCTCGTTCGCGCATATTACGACGCGGAAGGCACAGCAACAGGTCCTCAGCGCGGTCCGTGCTCATTTAAGTATCGGGGCGACCTTTGTTGTGGATATCAGTAATAGCGATGCGCGCTATATGGAAGAGCTCAGCGGGCAGATGTTACATCAGGGAAGCTGGCAGGACGAAGACGAGACGTATCTTACTCACTTTGTCAGCCCTGCTTCGGCGACGCAGAGGCATCTGCTAGAACTGACCCATTTTTATGATCGCCACAGCCGGGGTGGACCCGTTCACCGTACGATTGTCACGACCTCGCTCTACCTGTTTGAGCGCAGCGAGATGGAGCTTTTACTTGAGCGGGCGGGCTTTGTTGTCAAGGATGTCTACGGTGATCACGACATGGGGCCGTATACGCTGGAAAGCCCACGCATGATTTTTGTCGCTGAGGCGAGATGAGAGAAGAGCAAGAGAGAAAACTATAGAAAAGGATTGGAAAGATGTCCGAAAATCCATCAAACGCGGCGCAGAAGCCGTTACACGAGTGGAATTTGAGTGTTCAGGAGGCGATAGCACTACAGCGAGAGCTGGCTGGCCGTATCATTCTGGAAGATCGGGTGGGAGAGGTTCACTTTGTGGCGGGAGTAGACATGGCTATCAATGAGGAGCACGAGACGGCACGAGCGGCCGTTGTGCTGCTCTCTTACCCTGAGATGGAGATCGTGGAGCGCCATGTCTATGAAGAGCCGATTCGCATGCCCTATATGCCGGGGCTGCTCTCGTTTCGCGAAGCGCCAAGTGTGCTTGGCGCGTTTCGTCAGCTCCGCCAGCAGCCAGACCTGGTGATGGTGGATGGGCAGGGTATCGCGCATCCCAGGCGTATCGGCATTGGTGCACACCTGGGATTATGGCTACAGATTCCTACAATCGGCTGTGCTAAATCGATCCTCATTGGCCATTATGACAAGGCTGCGCTGGGCGAGGAGGCTGGCTCGTGGGTGCCATTGCTGGATAAGAAAGAGGTTATCGGAGCTATGGTACGCACACGCACACGAGTCAACCCAATGATTATCTCCTCGGGACATCTTATTAGCCTGGAGACGAGCATTCGCTATGTGCTTGCCTGTAGTAAAGGGTATCGCTTGCCAGAACCCACGCGCCAGGCTGATAAGCTCTCGAAAGACAACGCGTGGACGGAACTGGTAGAGGATGATCAGCAACAGTTGCAGCTCTGGAATGGTGTTTAATTCTCATTGTCTACACCTTCTTACGCTCGCGAATTCGCAGCTTCGCTGCTCTCTAAACGTGTAATACGAACTTTGTACATTCTTTGCATTTCCACAATTTTTTGCTTTAAAAGCAAAAAATTGTGGAAATGCAAAGAATGTACAAAGTTCGTATTACACGTAGTGCATATATTTTACTTTTCAATCTTTTTGTGCTGAGCACAAAAAGATTGAAAAGTAAAATATATGCACTACGTGCCAGGAATTGTCACTACGCAAGGAAAGGCTGAGTGCTACTCTTCTTGTCCTGTGTATTGAGGGAGTGTGAATGAGAAGGTTGTGCCCTGATTTATTGTTGTGTCGAAGTCGATGCTGCCGTGATGCTGTTCGGCGATCAGTTTAGCGATTGAGAGACCTAGCCCATAGCCACCCATTTTAGATTGCTGGCTATGATTCGACTGATAAAAACGTTCAAAAATGTGTTGACGGTCCTCGGCTGCAATGCCATAACCGGTATCAGCCACGCAAACTTGCACAAAATCATCGTCGCACACCTCAGCACTTACCGTCACCCTACCTTTCGGCGGAGTAAACTTGATGGCATTGGCAACCAGATTATTAAGCACCTGCTTGATGCGCTGAGGATCGACGTAGAGTGCTGGAATATCGACAGGAATATTCAGGACAAGATCCACTTCGGCCTTATAAGCCTGTGGTTTCAGGCTGCGTAGTACCTGACGTACAAGCGTACGTAGATGGACCTCTTCCTGCTTAATTTCAAACTGACCTAGATCTGAACGCGTCATAAATAGAATATCTTCAACAATAGAGATAAGTTGCTGCGTGCCTTCTTCTGCGTAGCCAAGATAGAGATGCTGCTCTTCCGTCATCTCTCCCATATGACCTTGCAGGAGGAGATCGATGAAGCCATGCACGGAATTTAAGGGCGTGCGCAACTCATGCGAGACCATCGAGACAAAGTTTGAGCGCACTCGATTCGCTACTTTTAGCGCTGAGAGGTCGCGCGCGGTAAAGACTGCATAGGTCATATCATTGACTGTGACTGGAGTGACGCTTGCAGATACCTCGCGCTCTAATCCAATAATTAATTCCTCATTAGGTAGCGCCTGCTTCTCCAGTAGAATCCGCTGCAAAGGGCAGCTAGAGGTTCCACAGAGCTGCATCTGATTCAGGTTTTTGCAGCGCAGCACGGCCTGACAGTTCTGCCCATTTACCTGATGAGCGGGAACGCCGAGGGTAACTGAGGCGGCAGGATTGATCTCAAAAATCTTAAAATCCTGCTGCAGAGCAATCACCGCATCAGTAGTATTATTCATAAGAGCGGCTAGCGCCTGCTGGCGTAGCTCGCTCATTATAGGGACTCTATTCTCCATAGCATGTATACGCTTTACTCTCTATTTAAATTTGCACTGGGGCTACTTACTACAACGAGCTATCCAACAAACTTATAGCCCAGACCTCGGACAGAAATAATATGTTGAGGATGGTCCGGGTCCACCTCCAATTTCACGCGCAGGCGACGCATATATACATCAACAATATTACTGCTATTATTTTCGTTGTCATTCCAAACTTCTTCCAATAAGTGGTCCCTATTAACCACCTGTCCCCCACTTTGTACAAGAACACGCAACACATGCATCTCCGTTGGCGTCAGACTAATAGGATCTCGTCCATCCATAACGACTCTTAGTTCACCGAGCAATAGCTCTACCTGGCCACTACGAATATTCTGCTGACCAACCTTTTCGTGCTTCTTGATACGGCGCAGCACCGCCTGTACACGAGCGACCAACTCTTGATGATTAAATGGCTTACAGATATAATCATCTGCACCAATATGAAAGCCCTGCAATTTTGCTTCGATGGTGTCTTGAGCAGTCATAAAAATAAGTGGTGTTTCATAGCCGTCATTACGTAATTGTTCCGAAAACTCGAAGCCAGTGAGATAAGGCATGGCAACATCCAGTATCAACAGATCCGGTTCCCGTCTCTGAATCATCTGCATAGCGCCGCGTGGATTATCAGCGGTCTCAACTTCATATCCCTCTTTACTGAGAACAAACTGAACGAGCGTGTTTGCAAACCGATCGTCGTCAACGACAAGAATGTACACAGTTTTCCCCTCTCCTTGATGCCTCAGTTTTCAGTACATTCTAGCAGGCATTGCATGAGAACGAATCCTTACTTAGCATCCTTACTATAAGAACGCTTGCTCATATGTGAAATGCCTTGATAGAATCTGATTAGAACTGAGACACGGCATTTATAAAGAAACATTTTTCTAGGTAGTTATCAAGTAGTGCAAGATCCAATTGCATACACAGGGGGATCTGCACATGCTCCTGGTTCTATCACGTAGGAATATAGCATTAATAAGTTATATGAATGTATGTTACACGTTCGATGCGTGTAGTGTCAAGACGAGGCTCTTAATGCTCGTAATTTCTCCAGGTGAATCATCAAAATTGCTACGTCTGCGGGGGTGACCCCTTCTACACGGGCAGCCTGCCCAACGGTACGGGGCAGAGTACGTACGAGTTTTTGTCTAGCCTCTGTACGCAGATGCTGAATAGATTGATAATCAAAGGACGCCGGGATGCGCATCTCCTCCAGACGGAGAGTACGCTGGACGAGGTGTTCCTGCTTGCGAATATAGTTCTCATACTTGACCTGCAAGTCGACCTCTTCTGCCGCCTCATCCTCCAGGACGGGCAAAAGCGCCGGGGAGAGATCAGCAAGAGAGCTTTCCTCTCTGGTCGTCGCGCGCTCATCTGCTACATGCAGAGCCAATTGCGCCACTTGCTGATAACGAACTTCGGGACGGCGCAACAACTCACGGGCTGAAAGCATTTGTCCCAGGGGAGCGATACCACTCTCCTGAGCATAGTTCTCCACGAGACGCGAGGAGGTAAAGGTGATTGCATCTAACTGTGCCAATGCCTGCTGGATCTCAGCACGCTTCTGCACCACCTGCGCATAACGAACCTCAGTGATCAAACCGAATCTATAGGCATAATCACTAAGACGGAGATCAGCGCTATCAGGACGTAGGAGCAGACGATGCTCAGCACGTGAGGTATGCAGGCGATACGGTTCGCTCATCGGTCGAGTCACCAGATCATCAATCAAGACACCAATGTATGCCTCATGGCGACCAAGCACAAAAGCTTCTTCCGCCCGCACAAAAAGTGCAGCATTGATGCCCGCCATCAGGCCCTGCGCGGCAGCTTCTTCATATCCAGATGTACCGTTAATCTGTCCCGCCAGGAAGAGGCCGGAGACTGCTTTTGTCTGCATCGTTGGCAAAAGCTGATGAGGCGGAACATAGTCGTACTCCACGGCATAGCCGACGCGCATCATCTCAGCATGCGCAAGCGCTGGAATGCTGCGCAACATTGCCAGTTGCACATCTTCCGGCAGGCTGGTATTCATTCCTTGCACATAGACTTCGCCTGTGCGCCAACCTTCGGGTTCCAGAAAGATCTGATGCGAAACCTTGTCGGCGAAGCGCACAATTTTATCTTCAATCGAAGGGCAGTAGCGCGGGCCGATGCCTTCGATAACTCCTGTATAGAGGGGAGAGCGATGCAGGTTATCCCGAATAATCTGATGAGTACGCTCAGTCGTACGCACAAGATAGCAAGGCAGTTGCGGCCGCCAGCCGGAAAGATCCTCATCAGTAGTTGGATAGACTGGATTTGGCCGCCCACCCGGCAGTTGAACGTCGGCACGCGCCGAACGATCCTGCGAGAAGTAGAGCGGCGTCCGGCTACCGGGCTGTAGCTCAGTTAGAGTATAATCAATAGTGCGAGCATCGATACGCGGCGGCGTGCCCGTCTTGAAGCGACGAACCTCCAGACCAAATGACCGCAGCGATTCCGAGATGCCTAGAGCAGGCCCTTCGCCAGCACGTCCTCCGGCCTGCGTCTTTTCGCCAACTACAAGGCGACCATTGATAAACGTGCCGGTGGTCAAAATTACTGCACTAGCATCGTACTGCCAGCCGTTATTTGTTATCACACCCGTAACCGCGTACTGGCCGTCCGAACGCTGAGTATGAATCATGTGTGTGATCGTGGCTTGCTTCAACTCTAGATTTGGTTGGCTCTCCAAAACAAACTTCATAGCGAGCCGATAGGCCTGCTTATCGCACTGAGCACGCAAAGCCTGAACTGCCGGACCTTTACTTGTGTTTAATAGACGGATCTGTATAAATGTGCGGTCCGTGTTGCGACCAATCTCGCCGCCCAGCGCATCAATCTCTTTGATAAGATGACCTTTAGCCGGGCCGCCCATCGAGGGGTTGCAGGGCATTAACGCCACACTATCCAGATTCATGGTGAGCAGCAACGTCTTGCGGCCCATGCGCGCACTGGCCAGAGCAGCCTCGCACCCGGCGTGGCCCGCACCTACCACAATCACCTCATATGTACCCCGTAGGATCTGCGCGTCGTTCTTGCTTTCAATAGCGTCACTCATGTGAATATACCTGGTCAATTCTTCTATATGAATGGAGAAACAATTTTTTACGTCTGCACGACTTGTATTATGCCTTAGATGATAGCTCTAGTCAATATTAAGAGTACGCACTGCTCTGTCAATCTTCGTCGTATCTTCTGCGAAGCAAAGGCACCGGTTGATCGTGCGCAAACCCGGCTTGAGCTGGAGAAGGGCTGATCAACGTCCTCCAAAGCGCTCCTCATCTCTGCTTTCGGATTCCAATGACATTTGACCAGGCAGCCCTAATCTTTTTAGGAAGAGATGCTATGAGACACAAGGAGAAAGGATCGACAAATCTTTTGTGCGGAAAAACTGACAGAAAAAAGTGATTGACGAACAGGCTGAAGCATGATACTATCATGAGGCAAATCTAGTATGGGGCGATGACGAAATGGTAGACGTTGGAGACTTAAAATCTCCTGGCCGAAAGGCCGTGAGGGTTCGAGTCCCTCTCGCCCCACTCTCCTCTACAAGCGCTTCTAAGCCTTATTTTATCTGGTTTTGAGTCTCACCCAACACAAGTACTGCTCTGTCAAATATCAGCGAGAGCTTCTGCAAAGCAGAGGCACCAATTCATTGTGCGCAGACCGGCTTCAGCCGGAGAAGTGCCGACTAGCTTGCCCCGAAGCGCTCAGCGTCCTCTTCGCCGGATCGTGATGATGTTTGACAGAGCAGTACTGTCCATAAATGGACGGAGAAGACTTTGCAGCTCATTTTCAGTCCAATCGCCATTAGAAAACTCCGCTAAACGAAGTTTAATCTCATACACCAGATTTAAAAGGGCTACGTTATTTACCTGATCTACATTCCAGATTTCAGGGAAAAACCAATCCTCGAACTTATGAAGCGAAACTTCACCTACTAGATATTTAGCTAATTGCTCACGGATGATATAGTCAAGAGAATACGACATATCTAAATCTCCTACAAAAACATTCTGAAGAGTATATTGCGTTACTTTTTGACAATAGTGGATATTAAACAGACAGAAGAATGAATTCTACAAGACCCTGTCGGATATGACAATTACCTCAGTTCATTTTATGCTAAAGAACCGTGTGTACTTACTGTCATTTTATATATTTATAGTACAACTGTGCTCTCTAAATTTGTTCGATAGCCTCAGAAAACGAACCAGGCAAAACAACTGTATGCCTATTGAATTCCCAACTCTTACTGATATGATGTAAATAGTTAGCATGAACAAGCAAAATTCATAGTGTACTTACATTTATAAAGCAAAAAGAGGATGCAATCGTGGCTGAAGAAATAGTTGCTAATCCCGGCAGTACTTTAGGGGAAGCTATTGGTACATTGGTTGAGGTTGAAGTTAATCGCTTACTACGTCCTATTGCAGAAGAAAATGGATGCGTTTATATAACTGTTGGTCCACCAAATAGACAAACGGGAAAACCTACTAAACTCTTACTGAAGGACACAACAGGTAATCAGTTTCAGATTGATTCTGTTATCGCAAATGCAGACATGCAACCTCTTGTACTTATAGAGTCGAAGTACATTCGTTATACAAAGCACAATCGGGATAAAGGAAGTTGGATATGCACAGCACACTATAGTTTACGCCGTACATTTTCAACAGTACGTAAATCAGTTGCTATATTAGTAGATAATTGGAGTGCACCATCTAAAGCACTGATGGAGAGTTTTGATGTTAGCTTGTTTGAAGTCAGTTTTTCAAAAATAGCTACCACTCTTTCGGAATATGGAGTAAATATTCTTTGGGGAGAGAAAGAACGCGATAAAGCAATCTTAGCATGGGAAAAATGGACGCAGTTAAACGAAGCTCAGTACGACGAAATCGGTCACAAACTCTTATCTGATATAGAACCAAACCTGCGAGAAAGCATGAAAATAACACTAGACACTACTGCACCACGCCAGATCAATGAAGTTGAATTGATGATAGCAACGAACGTTGGTGAATCTAAACAATATACTTTCAACTCCATCGAGTCTGTAATTGAGTTTCTTGCAGGTTTTGATGAACGAGAGTTCCTAGACGATGAAAATGGACCTTCCTTGTGGACACCATCACCGACATCTGTTTTAGAGACGCCTTCTTTATTTCCTGATTTAGAAGATGCAAACAACGGTATGGAGAATGGAGAAGAGAATGCTTAAGAGCGTCTCAATCCTTCTCTAAAGTCAAAATGGATTCTTTTAGAGCAACATTATGACGTTGAGGATTATCTTTCCACTTCCCTCCACGTAAACGCAAATCTTCTATCTTATAACGTACAAAACCAACTGCTTTCCCAATTTCTCCAAGATAAATATCGGTCGGAATGTGGACTCCATAGGGAGCGGAATCACCTAGTATGAGCAAAAAGGCGCTACCTGGTTTCAACACACGAAAAGTTTCTTGTAACACCTGCAACATATCATTGAAGTAACCAGCTACCATTATATCGTAACTCTTTTTACCTCCTTTTTGTAAACGCCTTTGAGTTAATTCATTTACTTTAGGTCCTAATTCAGCCGCCATATCTGGAGATATCTTAAGAAAATCATTGCTCAAGAGATCCCCTGTTGTATAATTAGAGCGTAAAACCTGAGTTGTTGCTGACATAATAAGATGGGAACGAACTGTCCGAGTAATGTCTCCCCAATTTTGGGCCTCATCCCAAAAATACATTTCTAATCTGGTTCTATCAGAGTAATCATAGTTATTTAAGTAAGGAGGTGAAGTGAAAACAAGATCAATAGAGCTATCTCCAATAACATCTTGACGACGTCTAGAGTCACCTAAAATAAAATTTGCCTGTCCAGTAACTTTTCTTAAAGAACGCATCTTTTGTAGATCACCGTACATTTGATACAACTGGTCCCGAAACTTTTCAGCAACATCGACATTACAAGGTTCCGTCATATCTCTTCGCTCTTTTTTAGGGGCAATATAAGGCCAACCAGTATGCACATCAGATATAGAGCGCAACAAACTTGTCAGTCCTAACCTCGCAAAGTCACGAAATGGGGATAGAGATAAAGAATTAACTGCTTCTCGGCATAAATATAAATATGCTAACTTCTCCCTGCCATAACATTTACAGACAAGCTCAGGAAATAGCCTTTCTACCGAAATAGATGCAATATCCTGCCCCTTTATAGAGGTTAAAACATTTTTTATCAGAGCATCAATCTGATGAAGAAGGTTAGAAGAGTCAAAATCCCAAAACAACTTTGTGCGCCCGACAAAATGCACAAAAGGATGAGCCTCAACTCCAAAGGAATGAATACCTACTTGGCTCGCAACAATATTTGTCGTCGCAGTTCCACCAAACGGATCATAAACAGCCATGCCCTCCTTAATGTTATATATACGAAAAGCTTCTTCAACTGCTTTAAAGGAAAAACCTGCCGGATACGTAAACCACCGATGTACAGGAGCGCGTAAGGAATCCTTAAACGTGCCTAAATCTTCTCTATGTACTGCCCCAACTTGTTTTGCGTCGTCTCTGCAAAGAAACTAAGCTGTACCGTTTCTGCCATACTTCCCCTCCCAAATCTATTTTATCCTTGCCCTACTTCAAAACTACCAAGACTTTTAATATAACTATCAATATTCCCATAACATAAGGTGGTAAGCTTTACCGTCTTAATCAGATGATTTATTTGCATTGTAAGACATAAGTAAAAAAACAACAAGCGATCACAAGATTAGTCCTATATGCATCAATTTTCTCATGATACTTGCACCTCTAGATATGTTTGAAAGAAATTACAACTAGAAAAACGCACGAAATTTCCCAGTCTCTGTATCTCTTAATCGACGCCAGGAAATGATGGGAAAATGGGAAGGTTTTGCCGCTCCATCTTGTTTTATATTTTGGAATGACATGACTTCTACGTCTTACTTAATGAGATATGTTACGATCGGCGGAGATTAAGAAATGAGGCATGTTAGCAGCAGCGGACGAAGAGATTTCGTGGCAAGGGATTATGCAAAGGGTCTTTTGCTGTTTGTCAAGCGCAACAATTGAAACTTTTCTAATATACAGGCCAGGAAGATGAAATATTGTTCATGTGATCGGGTTTGTGCGAAAGAAAAGAGGAGAGAGTGGTTTGGATAATGAACGGTTTGTCATCCACTTTTGGGTGATAAAGGCACCAGAAGTACCGTTCCTCTTGTCAGCGGGCACCGGGCATGTTACACTCAAAAAAAGATTACAACTTTTTTAGCCGCTGCTCGTAGGAAATCATAGAGACGCAATGCGTAATCTTTTATGATAGAAGAAATTTTCTAAAGATAAATGAGCGGTGATAAATGCTAGAATCAACGGTAAACGCTTCAAATATGCTGAGTGGAATGGGGGCTGGCACGTTAGCAACGCCAGCAAAACCAATACGAAAAACGCGACGAAGTTCGGCCAGGGTGGGTGGAGAGAGTGTTACTAGTACAGAGGTGGTCAGTACCAGCGCGCAGACAGGGTCGATTGTGGATGCGATGAGCGATCCAGCGCTTGTCGAGCTTGTTCTTAATGGCGACCAGAATGTCTTCGCGGTACTCGTCGAGCGATATAAAGACGCCGTACAAAATCTTGCCTACAGAATGCTCGGAAACATAACCGAGGCTGAAGATGTGGCGCAGGAGACGTTTGTACGTTCTTATACACAGCTTGCTACATATAAACCCGCCCATAAGTTCAGCACCTGGTTGCTTTCCATAGCCTCACACCTGGCAATTGACCAGTTGAGAAGGAGGCGCTTCCTCGCCCTTCCGCTAGAAGATGTTCCCTTCCTAGAATGGATCGTCGATGCGGGAGTGGGGCCCGAGCACTCAGCTTTGCAGGGAGAGCAGCAAGACGAGATACAGGTCTATCTACAAAAGCTGCCGAGCAAGTATCGCGCCGTCATCGTGCTGCGCTACTGGTACGATTTCTCATACGAAGAGATCGCAAGTGCGTTAAACTTGACGCCTGCATTGGTGAAAGCTCGTTTACACCGAGCCCGCGAGTTGCTAGCTCGTTATATGCAGCAGACTCCGGTCAACGAAGAGGAGCAGGTCGATGCGCTGTCGCAACGCTAGAGAATGGCTGAGCGCCCGGCGTGACGTACAGAGCAGTTCACCAGAGGCGCAGACAGTAAGAGAGCACCTGAGACAGTGCGCCCCCTGTCAAAGATTTGAGCACCGTCAGCAAAAGATCGAGACGTTGTTGTGCAGAACTACACCTGAGACCCATTCTGCTCAATCAACCAGCGTCTCGACCGACAGTATTATGCGGGCGATCCATCAGCAAACACAGATTAGTCAGCAAGTCGAGGATATCCGGCAGCAACAACAGATACGTATGGCGCGTATAAGAAACGTTGGAGCTGCCAGCGCGGCATTAGGCTTCTTCACATTAAGCAGCATTCCATTATTATTCCTGGCTGTAACAATCATCCAGACTAATCTTGCGCTCAAGACGCTCACGTTTCTCAATGATTTCATCGACATGTTGATTATCATGGGGCAATACGTGCAGATAGGGCTTATTCTGGTCACGCGTGACAACTGGCTTCTGTCAGCAATGGCGTTTGTAGTAGTCGTCATGATGGGGATGTGGCTTCGCCTCATGCGTCCTCCGCAAGGGGCGTAAAAGGGGAAGGATCATGGTCGAGAACTTGACCATGATTGGGAGTTCTAGTATGCACAAGGTATCGCGGAGACAAAGGCTCATGCTCACGCTGCCAGGGCTCGTGCTTTTAGCAGCGTTCTTTATAGGAGGTGGGGTAGAGGCAATAAGCGGGGATCTACCGGTGGCATCTGCGGCACAGACGGAAAGCAGCATAGAGATGCAAAGCAAGGCATCCGATTGTGTTGGAGAGCAACGAAAACCCTCGTTTGGGAGTGCGGTAGTAGTGAGCAGTGGTGAAGTAGTATGTGGGGATCTTATCTCGTTCGGAGGAGAGGTTGTCATTCACGGTGAAGTGAACGGTGACGTTGTCGCATTCGCGGGGAACGTCGTCGTTGATGGAGCTGTTAATGGCGCTGTCACACTCTATGGTGGCAACTTTACCTCTCAAAACGGAGCACATATCAACGGAGATATTCATGTATGTGGAGGTCGTTGGACAAGAGAAGCAGATTCACAACTCTATGGCAGTATTATTGGTTGCACAAGGGGCGTGGATCTATTGCTAGGAAATGATGGGGGAGTTACTTTCCGTTTCTGGTCAACGCTGACCTGGGTAGTGCTGGGCATCCTACTTACCACTTTACTACCTGAACATGTTATGCTAGTACGAACAACCATTAGAAGCAAGACGAGACGAAGCTTTGCATTAGGGCTTCTAAGCATTCTACTAGCACCTATCATCCTTGCGGTATTACTTGCGCTCATCATTGCTATACCGTTAGCGATTTTAGTCGCAGTAGGACTGATTGCCGCCTGGGCACTTGGTACGGTTGCAGTTGGTTGGATTGTAGGGGATTATATCTTACACAAGATAGCTCCACATCAAAATACGCGTCCAATGCAGGTCGGAGTGGGATTGACAGTGCTGGCATTGGCAGGGTCTCTCCCTCACATAGGCTGGATCATCGGCCTACTAGCAGGTTTACTTGGGTTAGGAGCCGTTTTTTTGAGCCGTTTTGGAACACGGCTCTATAGTCAACCCAGACAACCGCTTCCACTGTAAACGACATTCTTTTCCAAAAGAAAGAGAGCTCCTTTCACTCAGGACATCTCTTTGCCTGATCTCTCTTCTCTAGAGAAATTGAGAGAGTATGTGCTGCTTTCTTTCAACATGCAAGACGTACAAATTGGGGATACGTAGTAGTAAGAATTAAAAGAAACAAAACGCTGGAAAGATGGGACGGACATCAACGACGGAGAAGAGTCGTCAGGTGCCGCCGAGGTGAATATGAGCATTGATGTTGAACTTACAGACCTTGCCTACGGAGGAGACGCTGTGGGCCGTTATGAAGGGCGTGTTCTCTTCGTACCTGGAGGGATTCCGGGTGAACGGGTGCGCGTTGAAATCGTAGAGGAGCGTCGCGGACATGCACGCGCGGAGCTGCTTGAAATTCTACGGCCAGCCCCCGAACGTATTGAGCCCGTCTATCCGCAACTCACCGATAGTGGTTGTCAATGGCAGCACATCGCGTACCCAGCCCAATTAACCTGGAAGGCCCACATTGTGCGCCAGCTGCTCGTTCGGATTGGGAAACAGCCAGATGCCCTTGTCAACCCCACAATCGGGATGCCCCCGACTGTTCCAGCCTGGCACTATCGTAACTACGCCGTATTTACTGTTGGGACAGCGGGCGAGATTGGCTTTAAGTTAACCGAGAGCCATGATGTACAGGACCTTGAAGAATGTGGCTTGCTTCACCCTGCTTTAGATCAAGTCTATCGACTGGTACGGCACAAGCTCATCGAATATTTTGGAGCTACTCTAGGTGAGATGCTACAAAGTGTTACCATTCGTGGAGCGATCGGTGCAGTCAGTAATGCCGCTACAGGCATCGCACCGAACGCGGTAAAAGCAGTACCCACCCTTCTCATTCTGAATGCACGCCCAGGCTCAATGATCGAAAACCCGCATCAGCTTGCACAAGAACTCATGACAATCGCGCCAGGCATCGTAGGAGTCATCATTGAGCGCGTCGGTGGCCGCTATGGGCGCGTCTTTGTCGGACAAGAGTTTTTGACCGACGTTGTGCTTGGACGACGCTTTCGCATCTCGGCCGATTCATTCTTTCAGGTCAATCCAATCCAGACTTCAGTGCTGGTTGAGCATGCATTAGCGGCTCTGGAGCCACAACGTCCAGAGATTGTGCTCGACGGCTACAGCGGCGTGGGACTCTTCTCAACCTTTTTAGCCTCGCGCGGGGCCCGAGTCATCGCCATTGAATCCCAGCCCAGCGCAGTCATGGATGCGCGCGCCGGATGTGCCCTGAACAATCAGAATAATATTACTGCTCTTGAAGGAACGCTCGAACGTATCTTAAGCCAGTTGCACTATAGACGAGAGCGTATTGATGTCGCGCTAGTAGATCCGCCGCGAGCAGGTTGCCATCCTAAAGCCCTTCAAGCCCTGCAGACGATGGCACCACGCGCTATCTGTTACGTCTCGTGTGATCCAAGTACACTGGCCCGCGATATCGCCACACTTTGTTCCGGTGGCCGCTACCGCCTGGTCTCCGCCCAACCAATCGATATGTTCCCGCAAACGTATCATATCGAAAGTGTTGCACTCCTGGCCCGCGTAGGCTCGCGCTAATCTTAGATTTTTACGTGTTTTACATTTTCACCCTTTTGGGCTTTGCGCAAAAGGGTGAAAATGTAAAACACGTAAAAATCTAATGGACGAGAATGGTCCCCGCGTAGCGACAATCCCTTGCAGTTGTCGTGGTGGCTGGATGTAGGAAGCGAGCCAACCACGACAACTGCAAGGGATTGTCGCTACGCGGGGACACCAGATTAATCAACCAGGGAAGGACGCTTACTCAGCACAATCTCGATCTTGCTACCCTTCTCCATAACAGTACCTGGAGGTGGATTCTGGTGCACAACATGGCCGGGCGGAACACTGGGATTATCCACAGCTTCGCCCCAGACAGAAACATCCAGACCAAGTTCTTGAGCACAGGACATCGCGCTGATGAGGTCCATATTTTTAAGATTTGGAGTGCCTCGACCTTTCGATGTCTCCTCAATCTTTGTAACTACCGTAGTGAACCACTTCTGAAGATTCTTCTTCTCAGTATTCTCTTTCTTCGCTGCATCCTCTTTATCTTTGTGCGCCTTAATGCCTGATATTTCATCCTGCAACACAAAGGGATGATCTACTCCTCTTAGTGTGATATCGGGACTGCTGCCAGGCGTCTCTATATACACATTACCCACATCGAGGAAGCGCTCGATCACGTTTGGCACGACAACCTTGACATCACGAATATTCTTGTATTCTGTCTCGATACGCGCCTCAAAGAAGAAAAGGAAATTGCGACGAATATCAATGATGCGCCGATTTGTCAGGAGATAGACATCATCGATATAATTGGTGTAGATCAAGCCCATCCAGCCAATCAGGCCTAGTATCACCACCCCTGTAAACAGCCACCAGTATTGCCAGATAGAGGCGGAGACCGCACCTGTTCCAGGGGCGAAGAGGGCGATGGGAAGTATAACAATGAGCAAGAGTACTGGAATTGCCAGATTACGCCACAATATGTACTGTGAGCGTTGAATATATTTCACAGAGTACTCACCCGATACATAACGCACATCAGCTTTAAGCTGTAGAAAGCCACCAAACGTTCGTCGTGGACCCAGAAAGCCTTGATTGCGTGGCACAGGTAAATGCTCGTCGGCATTTGGTAGTTTAGGGACAGGCTTCTCTTTCGCCAGAGAATCAATCACTTCAGCAAGCTCAGGATCTTGCGGTTTGGGGAGAGTGGTATCCTTCGGCTTGGCAGCCGCCTTGAAGCTATCCGCCACACCCTGAATCGCATCACGTACCTCTCTTGGGTTCGGCACATCTTTCATCAAGAAATCGCCGCCTGTGAGGTAGACGTGCACCATTCCAAAGTTCAGAGCCAGGCCGATCGGACTCTCAATGCCAACTCCCACCTGCTGCACTCTTTCCAGTGGCGTCTGCTGGCGTGTCGGCTCAAGGAGACCGCGAGCATTGATGATGCGCTTGTTGGTGATGATATAGGTCTCATACCACCAGATCACCAGATCGCGATATGCGAACCAGGCACCAGTTATCAGCACAGCAATAAAAGCCGCAATCTCAAGGTAGATCCCAATGGATTGAATGGCGGTGTTTGCTACAATGCCTCCAGTGACTATGAAGAGCACAATAAGTGCGAGAAGGAACGGAAGCGCAGGCTTTACTAAAAACCACCAGTGCCTGCGCACCACCATACGCACCTCTTCACCAGGCTGCTGGCCTGAAAAGTGCCACTTTTTATCGCTTCCACGTCTGAAGCTTGTGATGTCAAAACGGCGACGACCTGAGCGCCAGGGATCGTCAGACGCAGGCGCAGGCACGTTCTTTGCCTTCTCCTTTTTGGGTTTCACAGCCATTTGCATTACCTCAAAGCATCAATTCAACCTGATCAGGATAGCATGTACGCTACAGTACAAGAATGCAATACACCTCTGCCAACCTGCATCGAATCTACATAGATTGGTGCATATGACAACATGGGCACAGTAGCACTACCAATAAAATCCCTTCTTGCATCTAATCATACCACAGGTGACTTACAAAACCTAGTCTCTACCGCGCAAATTTGCGCAGTCGCGCCCTTAATTGAATATTTTCGTTGCGGGTATATAAGCCGCTCAATTCGTAAAATCAGCCCAAATATGATATAATAGCATAGGTAGGATTAAAATTTCTAGGACCCCTCCACCCAACAAAATCAATGCTTCAACCCGATATCGCCGCCTTCCGGCTATGTCTTACTTTTTTGGTGAGGATGTTTTTATGGAACCGGGCAATGTTAAGCCAGTAAATATCGTGACGGAGATGACAGGGGCCTATCTCGACTACTCTATGAGTGTCATTGTGAGCCGTGCGCTCCCTGATGTGCGAGACGGGCTGAAACCTGTACACAGACGTGTGCTTTACGCGATGGACCAGATGGGTCTGCAATCAACAAAACAATTCCGCAAGTGTGCCGGTACGGTAGGCGAGGTATTGAAAAGTTATCACCCTCATGGCGATGCGGCTGTCTATGAATCGCTTGTGCGTATGGCCCAACCGTGGTCGATGCGCTATCCCCTTATCCTGGGACAGGGCAACTTTGGTTCTCAGGACGATGATCCGCCAGCAGCCATGCGCTATACAGAGGCAAAGATGGCTGCTATTGCCGACGAGCTTCTGCGTGACATTGAAAAGGATACCGTCGATTTTCGTCCCAATTACGATAACCAGACGGAAGAGCCATCTGTTATGCCAGCACGCCTACCGAACCTGCTGTTAAACGGCTCAACAGGTATTGCAGTAGGTATGGCGACAAACATTCCACCACACAATCTCACCGAAGTCTGCAATGGAATCGATTACCTGATCGAGAATCCCGAGGCCACAACCGAGGATCTCGCACGCATCGTACGTGGACCCGACTTCCCTACCGGAGGTATTATCCAGGGGCGTGAAGGCATCCGCAACACTTATGCAAATGGACGCGGGCGCGTGGTCATTCGCGCGCGTACACAGATCGAAGAGACCGATCGTGGGCGCATGAGCATCATCGTGACCGAACTGCCCTATCAGGTCAACAAGGCCGAGCTGGTGAAGAAAATTGCGGAACTCGTGCGCGATAAGAGGATCGATGGGATCTCCGAGGTGCGCGACGAGTCCGATCGCCAGGGCATGCGTATGTACATCGAATTGAAGCGCGACGCTAATACAGATAGCGTGCTCAACTCGCTGTATAAATACACTGCTATGCAGGCAGCTTTCAATACCAATATGCTGGCTTTGGTAGATCAGCAACCACAGACGCTTACGCTCAAGAAGTTTCTGCAGCATTATATCAGTCACCGCGAGATCGTCCTGACGCGTCGCACTAAGTACGAACTTGCCAAAGCAGAGGCGCGCAAACATATACTCGAGGGCTTAAAGATCGCGCTCGACAATCTGGACGCGGTCATCGCCATCATTCGCGCCTCACAGTCAGCATATGAAGATGGCCTTCCCAAACTGCGCGAGCAGTTCGGCTTCTCGGACGAGCAGGGCAAGGCGATTCTGGATATGCGCCTGGCACGGTTGGCTTCGATGGAGCAACAGAGGATCGAAGATGAGCTCCGCGAAGTACTCAAGAACATCGAGTATTATAGCATGCTCTTGAGCAACATCAACGAGATCCGTAAGTTGATCAAAGAGGACCTTAAGGAGATCAGAGAGAAGTACGGAGATGCTCGACGCACCGAGATTATCGAGATGGAGGCGGGCGACTTCAGGGATGAGGATCTGATCCCAAATGAAGAAGCCGTTGTCACCCTCACCGAGAAGGGATATATCAAGCGCCTGCCATCCAACACCTACCGGGCACAGCGGCGCGGAGGACGAGGCGTGACAGGCATGGCCACTCGCGAGGATGACACCGTACGCCAACTCCTGGTTAGTCATACGCACGATAGCTTGCTCTTCTTTACGGATCGCGGACGCGTCTTCCAATTGCGCACCTACGAACTGCCCGACGTTAGTCGTACGGCGAAAGGTGAGCACCTGATTAACATGATCTCGATAGAGCAGCGCGAACGAGTGACTGCTATTGTGTCCGTTCCAAAGGGTGCGGAAGGCGATGTTATGATCGTTGCTACCAAGAAGGGCGAGGTCAAAAAGACTCCTTTGAGTGAGTTCGAAGTCGTGCGCCGGCAGGGTCTGATCGCCATGAATCTGGAAGAGGACGACGAACTGATCGGAGCCAAGCTCGCCAGCAATGGCGATGACATTCTGTTAATCACGGCTCAGGGACAGGCTATTCGCTTCGGCGTCGACGACCTGCGCCTGGCCTCCCGCACCAGCGGTGGCGTACGCGGCATTCGTCTGGATCAGGGTGATACCGTTGTTTCGCTCAACCTGGCGCTACCAAACTGCTCACTACTCATCGTCACAGTCTATGGATATGGAAAGCGTACGCTGATTGAGGATTATCCACGGCACAATCGCGGCGGCGGCGGCGTGATTACCGCGAAGGTAACCGACAAGACCGGACCAGTCGCGTCCGCGCGTATGATCACCGAGCTGGACAGCGATCTCATGGTCATCACAGCGGGCGGAGTCGTCATTCGCACCGATGTCACACGTATCAAGACCAGCGGGCGCGCAACCCAGGGCGTTACGCTCATTCACCTGGGCGAGGGCGACTCAGTCGTCGCAGTTGCCACTACCAACGGCAAAAAGCTGCAAGGCGCTGAAGAGGACGAGGTGCTGGATATAGAAACGGAAAACGAGCAGGTTGCATCCGAAGAAGGTACAGACGATGAACTTGTAGAAGTTGTGGCCGACGAGGCCGCTTCGCCCGACGGTGAAGAGTAAGAGCTCGTTATAGGGAAACAAGCTAGAGCTTGCGTGTCTATGCTATCATAAGCGTAGACATCGATGCAATTGACCTTCTGAATTTTCTGGCATGATTGATTTCAGTACAGGAAATTCAGGAGGTCTTTTTTATACACTGCTTCCCTCACAAGATGTTTCTAACCAATCACATGATGGAAGACAATAAACGAATTAATACTACTATTCGTTCGTGCTTATTGTAGCCTTGACCGAGCTCTCAGGCCAGAAACGGTATACGACGAAAAACACGATTAAAGGCAAGCCAAAAGTTTCGCAGGTTACGCGCAAAGCCCAGGACGCCGAGGCCGGATGCATATCAAGCAGAATCCATCCGACGAGCGTAGAATAATAGGTAAGGAAAGCCGTCGCGGAAAACGTCAGCACGAAGGCAATCAGGGCACGACCAAAGCGGTTCGTAGTAACAGGCAGGCAGACGACGGCGAGGCCCACAATCCAGGTCAGATACCAGGCAAAGAACCACGGCGTCACCACCAGAAATGCTGAGAGAGATGCCAGGGTCACCAACGCAATTGTGCGTGCAGTAGGAGCACGCCATAGATAGATACTGCCAATGGCAACCGGCAGCAAGATTGCAAGAAAAGTAACAACGTTCCATAGTCTTCGATCTAACAGGAAGAGCATCGCAGGTGATAAGTCATGTAGCGCATTCATATATGAAAGGGCAGATAGTAGTGAATTAAAAGACTCTACCGCCGAAGGCAGAGAAGAGAAGCTTTTCACTATATCAGCCGGACTATGACCAACCCAGAACGGTCCATACAGCAACAGAATGAGCCCTCCACTGATACAGCCAGCAGTAAGACTAGTCACTATAGCCGGACGCCAGGACAAACGGCCATCTTCTTTCCGGCTAGAACGCAGCACGGAACAGAAGAGCGCGATGATAAAGACTCCAATAGCCGGGGCGGCACTGAACTTAATAAGAGTAGCGAGGGTAAAGGCCAGGAGTGGTGGAATGTAGCCACGCGCGCGCAGAAACGTGCCGCGCAGTTCTGCTCGTGTACACAAGAACAGACCCAACAAAAGAAAGGTCACCATAAAGACATCGTTGTGCGCGCCCAGACTACTCTCTACCAGCACCAGTGGATTCCACGCATACAAGAGTGTTCCAACAGCCACGATGCGATCTGAGCGTCGCATAGTGCGCAAGTTGGCGGCGACCAGAGCAATATTGAGTAAGTGAGCAGCGAAAGCAAATGCGCGAAAAGTAAAGATCACTCCCATCTGCCCGCTACCACTCAAAAACGAGAGCAGCGCAGACACAGCCGTCCAGACAGGGCCATAGATCGTGACCGTATCTTTCCAGTAGAGCCAACTATACACCGCATCATGAGGAAAGGCCGAAGGAGGCACGAAGTATGGATTCGCCGAGTAGAAAGCAAGCAAACGTCCATAGCTTGCATATGAATAAATATCACTGGTCAGAGCAGCCGGCGTAAACAGATAGATAGTTCCTCCGACGATAGCACCGAACCAGATCAAACGTTGAAGATTTTTATGAAAATGAACCAGCGTACTTTGTGTATTCCGCTGCACAAAGTACGCCATCACTCCATAGATAGCAAACATGCAAGCGAGCAAGACCATAAACTCCAGATATCCCGTCTTCTGATGCGAGAGATAATCACTTGGAGCCAGGCCCAAATTAGAGGGAATCCATTTGCCAAACCAGGCTAGTTTTCTACTGATCCACCATTCATTCTGATAAACTCCCGCTACATTGAAAACAAGAGCAACACTGAAAAGAATACAGAGGATATAGGCAAGTGTGCAGCCGATCATAGGCAGCAGAGATGTCTTCCTCCATATAGAGATCAGAGATTTTGAGGATGACAGAGGAATGCTCGTGTCGACAGTTTCAATACCATTCTCAATCAACAAAGAGTATCTCCTACAAAGGCTAGTCCACTCAGCACATCTATTCTATACAATGAATAGACGGCGAATATTAAGCAAGCGAACAAATAGTATTTATTGAACATTTAACGTTTTCGTACTCCGGCGTACGCGCTTGCCCTGACGAACTTGAGCAGCGGACATACGATCTTTCTGAGCCTCCAACTTCACCAAAGGGAAGGGGCGATGGAACTGTTGCGCAAAAGTCTCCGCCTTCTCATCAGTGAGATCAGCGCGTCGTTCATATGAGCGAGCCAGAATATCTCGTTTTATATCATCTGAAGCCTCAGCTAACAACAGATGGGCCAGAGCAAAATCAGGTTTCCCCTGATCCGCATAGGCATCCGCACAAGCAAGACCATCAACGCCTTGCTCCAACTGCTGTCGCGCCCGCACTAGAAAAACATCATTAAGCAAATTGTTGTAGAGATCATGGAATGTTGCAGGCATCTTTAGCTCCCGGAAGCAATGACTTCCCTGGCAAGTTTCATCTCAACCGCCGGGCAAGCGAGCGTGGTAGTTTTTTACAGAGTCCTATTCTTATATCGTATGAGAGGAGAGTTTGACCACACATTGGATAATCAACCCACCAATATTATCTATCTATAGAACGATAGGAAGCAAAAAAGAAGTCCCTACTCTATCGTAGAACGTGATCATAGCATCCAGGGTGTACAGAGAACTCGTACTCTCCTCGCCCTAAATTCTTTATTTCTGTGTAGTATACAAGCGAATTATAACCGTACGTGTAGATATAGTATCGACAACGTGATACGTTGTATCCAGCCATTGCTGAGTAGATTTGACGCGGGCAGCACCAGCGTCATCAGGCACACGCCCGACGATGAAGAAGATTCGTTGATGGGTCGCCGCGTAGGCAGCCAGAGCACGAGTATCCAGCGCAGCCGCGTATCCTCCAGCAGCCGGGTCAGCGGGACCGAACTTTTCCCAGGAGAAACTGCCCGGCGAGTTGGGAGAGAAATGTGCGGCACTCGGATAAGCATGCAGATAATATTCCACCGCGATCTGGCAGCCCTGCGTTATCTCATTATCGTAGCAGACAAGGCCATCACCAGTCTTATACTGCCGCTCCATCCAATGTACCGTCGCATTCCAATCCTCCACCTGTGCACTCTGATAGTAAAGCGGAACCGATGTTGCCGCCAGAGCAACCAGCACGACCATCAGCCCAACCTGGACCACACGCCAGCGCACAAGGGCTATACAGGCCGCAAACAATAAACACAGCGGCGGCACAACCGTTACCAGATAGCGTGTTGAAAAGAGCCGGATCGAGCCATGCGCGAGCACGTAGCTCACGACTATAGGAATTACCAGCCAGCATAGCATTGACCAGGCAAACGGCACAATATCCTGGGCCGCTGTAACTTCACGGCTCAACCATTGCCTTCTCTGAAGCGAACGCGCTAGAGCAGGAATGGCCTGCATACAATAAGCGGCTCCTAGCGCACAGAGGCCGAGCAGTACAAAGACTGTGCCGACGAGGAGATAGCGCCGGTTATAGCCGCTGATGGTAAAAAAGAGATGCGGCAGATCCCCCCAGTGCGGCACCGGCAGCCAACCAGTTTTTGGCCCGCGCAAGCTCTCCAGCAGCATCGGAATACTCAGCACACCAATTACAACCAGACTGAGAAGATAGCCCTTCGCAACCTTACGCGCTTGAGCACGCCATACATTAGGCAAGAGGAGCAGGCCCGCAAAGGCAACAACTTGCGCAAGAAGAATAAGACCTGAGAAGAGATGCGCATAGACAGCAAGAATCATAGCAACGCAATAGCAGATCCACCAACGAATAGCATTCTTCTCTGTATGCATTACGGCGAAGAGCGCATACCAGGCCACACATAATAGCAGTAGTTGGAGCGCATACGAACGAGTCTGCTGAGCATAGGTAAGTTGTAGATAGTTCAAGAGGTAGAGAAGCGTGCCGAGACTGGCAGCAATTGTCCCCAGGAAGCGGCGTCCCAGGATGAAGAGCACAACGGTGCTGAGTGTAGCGAAGATGGCCGAAGGGAAACGCACAACAAACTCAGTCGGATTCAGGCCAAACAGACCTGTGAGACTCAGCCAGAAATGCAGGAAAAGATAATAAAGCTCCATATTTGGCTCAGGGCCAAAGATAATGTGCCACAACAACGGCAGAGGCTGACGGGCCAGCTCAACCGAAAATGCCTCGTCAAACCAGATACTGGGCGCGCCCAAACGATAAAAATTGCAGCCGAGCGCGACGAGAAATAAGAGTATTCCCACCACCCACTGGATAGGTAGACGAGATGCCCAATTCGCCCGCCCGCTTCGATCATTTTCAGCGACGGGAGTCAGATCGTCAACTATTTTTTCCTTATTGCTATCAACAAATTCCATCACAGCCACTCTTCTTACTTGTTATCTATAAACACTACATCCCCATTGTTACATTCTAGATCGAATGCTTCTCCCATTCTTCTAAATAGAAACGAATGAAAACAGGCCGTGTCACACTAAACGCTGTCATGGCTACTTCATGGTACCACGTGGATACTTAGCATAAAACCACTAGACCTTTTTGACTTTCTCATGTATACTCACAACGGTTCGACGCAGTGTGAGCAGGTACCTTTAACGATCCGCTTTTAGGATACTGAAAGAAAGACGTTTGTACTAGCAGGTGTACAATCGTAGATCAGCAACCAGGATAGGTTCATGTCATCTTCAATATCTTATCCAGAAGACCACAATCAAGACGACCACTATCATATCCAGCATACTCAACTCCCATTTCCCACCACATCGACGGACACTAATATAGTCAACGAGGGAGAGGGGCAGGATGCTCGTGCACAGATCGGTGATACTAATCCGAGGCGAAGTGCGCGTCGCGAGTGGATCACGGCCTTCAGGCATATTTTTCCTATCTACCTAGCGACGCACATAGCCTTTGCTCTACTTACCTATCTAGCGAGCCTTTTCTCCATCAAGAACTTTACAAACACGGTCTTAAGCCCGAGAACGCTGCTGACAGCGTGGGATCGTTGGGATTCGGGCCAGTTTGAGGCGATCGCGCTGCATGGATATGCTCATCGCTATCACGCCGCCTTTTTCCCCCTCTATCCATATCTGGAACGTTTTCTGGGATTCGTGACTGGTGGCCCTTTTATTGCAGGACTGATTATCTCAAATATAGCCAGCCTTGTACTCTTCATGGTACTTTATCGACTGGTAAAGGACGATTTCGACGAAAGTCTGGCCGGGCGGACAGTGCTTTATCTGGCGGTATTTCCCACCAGCTTCTTCCTGGTCGCAGCCTATAACGAGTCGCTCTTCCTCTGCCTGACGCTCCTCAGCTTCTACTCTCTGCGCAGTGGACGCTGGTGGCTGGCAGGCGTCTTCGGGCTGTTTGCCGCACTCACCCGCTCTTCCGGGCTCTTTCTGCTGCTCCCATTCTGCTATGAATATCTGCGCCAGCACCAGTTTCGCTGGAAAGCGATCAGCTTCAGCGCAATCAGCGGATTGCTCATCCCTCTAGGTGTTGGTATTTTCGCTGTCTACTGTTTTCTACACTATCACGATGCCCTGGCCTTTTCGCACGCGCAGGCCACATGGGGACGGCAGCTACAGCCACCCTGGATGACTTTTATCGATGCCCTCCTGGTTATCAAACACTACAAGTTCTTAAGCTTCAATTCAATCCACACCGTTCTCGACTTTACAGCATGCGTGCTCATGCTAGTCCTGACCATCCTCTGCTTCGTAGGACCCTGGAGATTTGGCAAAGAGCGCCGAGCGTATGCACTCTACGCCGCCGCATTCTATCTCTTCCTCATCCTGTTTCCAGCCGAAAACTTCCCGGTCCAATCAATCTCGCGCCAGGTCATAGAGATCTTTCCAGCCTTTATTCTCCTCGCGCGGCTGGGGCAGCGAGCCAACTTCAACCTGTATTATCTAACTATAGTCGGAGCACTGCTAGGATTTATGTTGTTACAGTATTTGAGCGGGTACTGGATTGTTTAGAGAATAATGAAGAGCTTTATTCCTGATAAGAGCGTGGTATAATAGCTTATAAAGATGGGATGCGTGGAGGGGAAATGCTACTAAAGGTGAATAAAGAACATGAACCCTAAACATTACTCGTTATATATTCAATGGGACCCGCGAGATGATATTTATGTTATTACTGTACCAGAACTATACGAATGCAGGACGCATGGAGATACGCACGAAGAGGCCATTGAGAACGCCCTCGAATTAATTGAAATGTGGATAGAAGATGCACAAAAAGCAGGAGAGCCTGTTCCCCCTCCAATGTTTGTGGCGTAAATAGAGATATAATGATCAACCTCTAAGAAAAAAGAACTGTTTTTCTTCCAATGTGGGCATACAGGAGAAGCATAATCTGTTATAATTGCTGGGATCGTATGTGCGCGGAGGGAGAACAAATAGTATGCCTGAACAATATAGGGCCTTACAGGGCTTTCGAGACATTTTACCTGAAGAGCAGGTCTACTGGCGCTTTATAGAGCAGACGGCGGCCGAGGTCGCGCGGCTCTATGGCTATCAGAGAATAGAGACACCGGTCGTAGAGGATACGACCGTCTTTCGCCGCACTTCGGGCGAGGGGACGGACATCGTTGAGCACGAGATGTATAGCTTTGATGACCGTGCGGACAAAGAGGGACATCGACAGAATATCTCGCTGCGGCCAGAGGGGACGGCGGGCGTTGTACGCTCGTATCTTGAACATGGTATGTTTAAGCTGCCTCAGCCGGTGAAGCTCTATTATATGAGCCTGCCGATGTTCCGCCGCGAGAAGCCGCAGGCGGGGCGCTATCGCGAACACCACCAGTTTGGTTGCGAGGCGCTAGGCGAGGAAGATCCAGCAATCGATGCGGAGATGATCGGTCTGCTCTACCAGATCTATGCAAAGCTTGGCTTGACGAGTATCAAGGTCTATATCAATAGCATTGGAGATGGCAATTGTCGTCCACAATACATTGAGATGCTCAAAGAATACTACCGCCCACTCCTCAGCGATTGCTGCCAGGACTGCCAGGTGCGCTTCTACAAAAATCCATTACGGCTACTAGACTGTAAAGAGCCGCAGGATCAAGCCAAGATCGCCAACGCGCCGCGCATCACAGATCATCTGTGTGGACCATGTCAGGAGCATTTCACAGCAGTCAAACGCTTCCTGGACTTCAATGGCATCCCGTACGAGGTGGATTCGTTGATTGTGCGTGGCCTGGATTACTACACGCGCACAGTCTTTGAGTTTACGTCTGAGATCGACAAGGTTGCACTGAACGGCGGCGGGCGCTACGATGGCATGGCCGAGATCTTCGGCGGCGCACACACACCTGCAATCGGCTTTGGCCTGGGCATTGAGCGCGTCATCCTGGAACTCAAGCGCCAGAATATCGTGCCGCCTCCGGAATCCGCGACACGGGCCTTCGTCGTCTACTTCGGCAAAGAGCCTGAGTTCAAGGACTCGGCCGTACAAATCACAGCACAACTACGACACGCCGGTATCAAGGCCGAGATGAGCTACGGCGATCACAGCCGCAAGGCGCAGATGAAACAAGCCAATAATTCCGGTGCCGCCTTCGCCGTCATCATTGGCCAAGACGAACTGGCAAACGAGCTTGTCTCAGTCAAACACATGCTGGCCGAAGGCATGGAGATTGAGAATAAACAGGTACAAATCAAACGGGAAGAGCTATTAGACTACTTGCTACAGCATGAGCGGTAGTTCTTCTCTATAGAGAAAGCCACAAAGGATATTTAGAACGTCCTCTGTGGCTTTTTCATGTTAAATACAACGTTCTCTTTCCCCAAAATCTGGACTCTATCTTTCCTAACTACAAAAAAGTAGTTTCAATAGAAAGCATTATCCTATATAATCTTGCTGGAAAACCACCTCTTCAAAAATTGCCAATCCACTGCAAACTTTATAAATCCGCATCAAAAGCCAGAGGAAACACGTTCACCGCTGAGCTTTTCAGAGCCTCAACGGTAAAGATTTACCAATAAATTGATGATATAATATAAGCAGAAAGTATTCACTCTGCCCAGATTATACTAAATTCAAATCACTTTTTACGCCTCCTCTTCGTCTCCTTAACATCTATCAGAGATACAGGTGAAAACTTAGAGTGCGCCTTACGTGCATGTGTACTATTAAAGCCTTCAAGGTAAATTTTTGTCGTCTGAATATCACTGTGTCCTAGCTCACGCGACAAACTGAATAAATCACCTCCATTCTCCATGTAGAACTTCGAGAACGTATGACGAAACAAATGAGCGTGTACCGATATATCATCTAGATTCGCTTTCGTTTGTATACGCTTGATAAGACTATGAACACCCGAACATGTAAGAGCCTTCCCATAACGACCAATAAACACATGCCGCTCACTCACATTCTCAGGTGAACGGTGCATCTCGATATACTTCCAAAGCACCATAGAAGTATTCCCATGCATCCCAATCTCACGTTCTTTACGACCTTTGCCTTCCACCTTCACATAATCAACATAAACATTCTCAAGCCTAAGAGCAGCTAACTCGGCTAAACGCATACCAGTATCAAACAAAACAAGCAATAAAGCAAAGTCACGATAACCCATGTCTATAGAACGGTCACAAGCATTAAGCATAGTCTGTATATCATCAGTAGTAAAAGTTGGTCTCACTTTCTTTGTTACTTTAGGTAAGCGCAAACGTCTATCAGCAGGATTCGAGGCAATCAAGCCCTCTTGATAACACCACGAGAAAAACGACTTAAACGAAAGCACATATACAAGTATCGAGTTATCAGCCAAACGCATCGCTACACGCTTACGCCCCATAGATTGACCTATATCCTCCGTTTGAAGAATATAAATAACCTGCCGCAGATAATCAGTCGTCACTCTCTTTAACTCTGTCACCTGGACAGGCTGACCATCTTCTAAGCACCTCGCTTCAAGGAGACGAATAAGCACCCCCAAACGTTGACGATAACCACGAATAGTATGAGGAGACTTACCAGAAGTGGACATCTCAAGCATAAAACGCTCTAATGCAACAGCCAATGTGAGAGCCTTCTTTACAGACTTAGCCATAAAACACCCTCTTCTAAAGCTTGTTCGTCGTCCTGTTGATAGGACGTACAGAATTGCGTCTCAATGCGATTCTGAGGGCGTTCTACATTCAGCGTACAAACCCCTCTTTTCATCCCCATAAGTCACCCCCTTTATCTCTCAATGCGAAAATGAACACCCACAAACCTGCTTCTACAACCCTACACCGCACCCACTTTCCCTACTTGTGCGGTTCCTATCACTCTCGCTACTTGTGTGAATTACTCTTATTAGTGTCAAGGAAAGACACCAACCGCATCCATATACCCACGTGCTTGACTTCTCTTTTGTATTTATATAGGCGCGATTTACTTGACCCGCGCCCTTGCGGCTGTACGCCGTCCTTCGGCGCGTACAGCCGCCCCACCGGAGGAGCCACCCACACCCAACCCCAAAAGGAACCGCTACGCGGATTGAAAGCTGACGCCACCCGAACCGAACAGCCAGGCGCACGGTTTGCGGGCTTGCCCTTGCGCTCGCGTGATGCGGTTCTCACGTCCAGGGAGGCTGGATAAGGCTCTACATCGTGAGAAGGCCATCCAGCCTCCCTAGCCGTTGCGATCCTATCACACGGCGCAAGGGCCAAGACGAGAAGCCCGCAAACCTCCCTGACCACCACCCACACAGAGAACCCCCACACCACCAAAGGATACTCGTGAGCCTACCGGCTCCCCTACCCCCGTGCGTGCCGGGAACCCGACCCAACACGCACGCCACCCCCACAAGCCCCTAGTGGCTAGCCATCAGCCAACACGACCCACTGACCAAGCATATTTGCACTCACCGTAGAACCTAAGAGCCGACCTTGCAGGCTATACCCCGTTTGGATAAAGACCATCCCACGCTCATCAACAGACTGAATCTCACCATAGTCAGCGTGACCTGGATTCTCTGAAGAATACATCCACACCCGCCGACCAATCCACGAATGAGCCAACATAACAGAAGCCTGATACTCTGCACGCCTCTTTGTCTCTTGCTCTCGCCAATACACATCAAATGACATATCTCACCTCCTTACGTCCTAATGACAAGCCATTAGCACATAGAAACGACGATTTTAGTTTCAATAGCTTGTCATTAGCACCCATTAAGCAGGATAGCAGACCGCTGACGGATCAGTGAGAAAGCCACCAGGACAACCAAAAAGAAGGAAGACGACACAGGCACCAAACATAAGCACAAGACCAAAGAAAGTCAAACCACAGAGAAACGTAAAACGACCCTTTGCAATAGACCGAACCAAGAAAACCATACAGCCAACATTCAGCAACAAGAATAGAGACCAGGGCATCAACACAACCAAACGAGAAAGCAACCAAACCTTTGTTAAAATCACCATAAGCATATCTCCCCTCGACTTGCCAAACGCACCTTCTACGAGTTACACTTACAAAGAACAATCAACTCTATAGGAAATCCAGATACAGCAAAAGGACTTTGCACAATGCAACAACCCTCAAACCGCACCCGAATAGAACCTTTACCCATCATAGGCTCTCTCGTGATCATCGCCTTCGGCCTCTACGTCCTCATTGACCACCCACAACTCAACCCCCCAGCCTACCCAACTATGACCATACTTGCTATCATTGCCCTCATTGCTGGTCTCGCTGTTCTCGGAGGAACACTCTACACATCCATAAAAAGAGCAAGAAAAAAACAGGGAGAGAATAAGACCTAAACACCCTACGCACTTAATGACGGCTCTAATACAACACGCAATTTCTTCAGTGCCCTATTCCTTAAACCCACAGAGCAAACATGCTTTCCCTCAACAGAATCGCCACGCGCAAGCACCCGACTTTCCATAATGTCCGTAAGCGACTCAGGAGCACATCCAAGCCCATAGAGACGAGTAATGACCTCACGACACCCATCTGACAAGACATCAAGAGCCTGATAAAGTTCTGCATACATATCCTCAGCTTCTGGTTCAGGCAACCGCAACTCACTCACCAGCACATCCTCAAACGTTTGTTCCCCTATCGTCCCATCACTTTTTCGCACAGGAGCACTCAAACTATCACACGGCTTGAGCGGCTGAGGACCTTTACGATCTCTCGGACTACGAATAAGACTCCCACCCGTCAAACAAAAACTAATAATGGCACCAGAGGCCACCCTATTCAAAAACCCAATAGGATTCGGACTCTCTAATGCCTTGTCTAAACGCTCAAGAAGAGCAAGACGGCCAATCTGAACCAGATCAAGAAATTCTATACGATGTGAAGACTCGTTAATCTGAGCAAAACGACGAGCAACCGAAACCACATAGCCAGTAAACGAAAGCAAAAAACGCTCACGAGCGTCTCTATCCCCCTGCCTCGCCCGATCAAAAAGTAGCCTTCTCTCCGCCTCAGTATATCGGGGCAAAGACAGAATCTCTTTTCGAAATTGCTCTTCATCAGTGAGAAGAAGACCAAACTGAGCAGATTGAGATACAGCCATAGAGCAACCTCCCTCTTGACTCGACCAGGCCCTATGCTGCATACTGTGATAGAGCCTAGCCAAACGCGACCCAAGCAAACGCTACTCTCACTGCTGACTAGTGGTGGCAACCACCAGTCAGCACCTTACACCGACGTGCAAACATCCCACACCCAATATGCCCACGCAACCAGGCACGGGCCGTCTCAACATCAGCAAATGGCTTGCCATTATCAGTTGCAGACAGTAAACAAACATCCCTCGTCGCAATATCCTGCACAACCCGGTAGCCTTGTGACAAAGCAGATTGAAGTAACCGCATCACCAAAACATCAGCGAATGACATAGACGAAACCTCCTTATTAGAACCGCTTGGACTATGTTCGAAAAGTCTGACAAACCTCAAAAACTTGACTACAATGTGATTATACATAATAAAAATCTGAATGTCAACATAAATCTGACAAATCTGAAAATTGGCAAGCCTTAGCACCAGAAACCTAAATAGTATAAACTAATGTGAAAATCTTAAAGGTTGTAAAAACTGTAGAAATCGAGTTATAATTAACAATAGTTTAAAAAATCAAAAGAAAAGAGGAAGCGAACATGAAACTGAGCAAAGAACTAACAAAAACCTATTACACAGCAGCAGACGCACAAAAAGCATTAGGACTAGACGAAGAAGCATTCCAATACTGGGGAAGGACACAACGCATCAAAAGAATATACCTACCAGGAAGAAAACAAGCAGTCTACTCAAAAAAAGAAGTTAACGAGATGGCAGACAGAATAGAAGCAACTGCTATTGCAGATCAACCGGACGGCATAGAATTTAGAAAAGCAACACTAGAAGACATGGAAGCAGAGTATGAACTTTCATACAACATCTTTGGCAAATGGGCGCACACAATTGAAGTTCGCAAGAACTTTCTGAAAAAATGCAAAGATGGATATTACCATCTATACGATCACAACAAATTAGTAGGCTTTATAGAGATCATACCATTCAATAAAGAAACAATAGAGCAATTTATAAAAGGGGAAATAAGAGGAAGAGAAATAGACCCAAAGAACGTAGAAGATTTTACATCAGGAAAGCCACTGGAATGCATTGTTATGGAAATGTCAGTCACCCAAGCAGTGCCACCAACACAACGAACATTTTATGGATCAAGACTATTAGTAGGAATGACCAACACGTTTAGAGCATGGGGAGAAAACGGCATCATGATAACAAAGCTCCATGCAACCAGTTCCACACCTACAGGCATACGAATACTAAAGAGTGCAGGTTTCCAGATAGTAAGAGATTTAGGAAATGGACGACTTGGCTTTGAACTAAATATAGAAACTTCAGATGCGAAAATACTTAGAGGCTATAAAGAAGCACTAGAGGAATGGAAACAAAAACAAAGTAGTAAACCTAGAATAAGAACTACAAGAAGAAAAACGAACGCAGAACAAAATGCTACAGTATAGGATAGTCAAATAAACCACTATAGAGTATAATGACACCAAACTAGAAAAGGAGAAGCTAAACCATGCCAACCGTCGAAGAACGACTACAGACCCTTGAGCAAGAACATGGCGAACTCAAGAAAACAATTGAACTGCAAACTATTGCAATAGGCGCATTAGTAAACAAAAACACACTAGAGAAGCTAAATGAGAAATACGATAGAATCTTTGAAGCCCTTATAGCACATGACCGCTTTACCAATGAACAACTTACTGGACTAAGAGAGCAGCAAACCGAAACAGACGGAAAAATCACCGGACTACAAACCGAGATGCGTCAACGCTTCACCGAGCAGGACAACAAAACTACAAGACTAGACGGCAAAGTTGTAGGATTGCAGACTGAGATGCGTCAACGCTTCACCGAGCAGGACAACAAAATTGAAAGATTAGATAGCAGAGTCACAGAGCTACAAACCACACAAACAGAACATACATCATTGCTTCGACAAATCCTCGAACGCCTACCCTAAAAACGAAAAGAAAAGATACTAGAGGTTTGAACCAGTAAGCACCAAACAAAACCGCTTCAAACCTCTATTTATACTCATCACATAGACCACTACTACAAAACTTTGCATACAAATCCTTGAATATTTACCTCAAGACGAAAAGCCAGTATAATACGACCAGACAAGCCAAAAACCACGACGAAACCGCATGAGAAGCCAATTGACAAAAACGTGTTATCCTATATAATCCTTACTGATATAATCTTTATTGACAATTTTTTATCTCTCTTATGGAACAGAACTATTGGAAGTGCAAGATAATGGATTCACTAAAACGAGATTTGCCTTTGACAGATCAATTTAGTAAAGACGAGCAAACACAGCAAACACAACAAATAGAGCCGACACATTCTATTGATGATAGAACGATAGCAGTAGAGGAGGAGACGAGCGGTCAAAGCAACTGGAGAGCATTTGGCAAGAAGTGGGGATATGCACTCAGGCAGATCTTGCCCGTCTATGTCGCTGTGCGCATGGCTTGTATTGTCATCTCAGCCCTCTCGGTGCTGTTTATACTCGGCGATTTCGCGCCGCAGGCCTACCCGCTGAACACAATCTGGCACACCTGGGATCACTGGGATACAGGCAACTTCGAGAATATTGCGCTGCACAGCTACTCTGTCCCGACCCTCACAGCCTTCTTCCCGCTGTATCCAGTGTTGATGCGGCTTATTATTCCTCTTACACACAATGTTCTTACTGCTGGATTTATTATTTCCAATCTAGCAGGTTTGGTGATGTCAGTTGTGCTGTATCAACTTGTGCGTGAAGATGCTGGCGAGGAGGCGGCTAATCGCGCGGTGCTCTATCTCTCGCTCTTTCCCTCGGCCTTCTTTCTAGTGGCGGTATACAACGAATCACTTTTTATCTGTCTGACCTTGCTCAGCTTTTACACTATGAGGCGTGGACAGTGGTGGCTGGCCGGGGCGTTTGGACTGTTGAGCGGCCTGACACGTTCAGTTGGTATATTTCTTATACTGCCCTTTTGCTATGAATATCTGCGGCAGCATTCTTTCCAATGGCGAAAATTTCGGCTGGATGGTCTGGGTATTATTTTGGTACCGGCTGGTCTAGTAATCTTCGGGCTCTACTGCTACAAACACTTTGGGGATTTTTTGATCTTCTCGCGTGTGCAGAGCGGCTGGTTCCGGCATACAGAGTGGCCCTGGTATGGCATGCAAGTGGCATTTGAAGCTATCTTGAGCAGCACTGGTTTGTTGAGCTTTCAAGGCATCCATATGACAATACAGTTGGGGATAGATCTCTTTATACTTATACTATTGTTGCTAGGACTGGTTGGCCCCTGGCGCTTCCCGCGCAGCCAATGGTCCTACCTGATCTATGGCTTCGCGCTCTATCTATTCCTCAATAGCGTGCCAGTCATAGGAGGATCGTCGCCACCATATACACTCAAGTCGATGATTCGCTTTATGCTAGAGGTCTTTCCCGCATTTATCGTTCTGGCAAAGATAGGAAGGTCGCGCTTTGTACATATGAATTATCTTATGATCGCAGGCAGTCTGTTCTTCTTTCTTCTGACACAATTCCTGATAGGACGCTGGATTCAATAGTTCTGCCAGCGGCCAGGGCAACAAATCGTTGCAAGAAATTATTTCAGACTGTAGTAGGCTATGTGCTGAGAAACGTCGCAGCTATCGATGTTGAACAAGAGAAGCTGTCTCATCTTGAATCTGCGTGTGATCGCGTTGATCATATGCAGTTTGAGCGTGTGCAACTTCCTGCAAATATCCATATGCCCAGACCCTTAGCCCATTTATTGGTTCTATCAGTGTCTGTCCCAGTGGAGTGAGAGAATACTCCACGACTGGAGGCACGACAGGATAGACGACGCGCTTTACCAGACCATTGCGTTCCATCGCCCGCAATGTCTGCGTCAGCATTTTCTTCGAGATGCCATTGATGCGCTTGAGCAATTGACCAAAACGCATTGTGCCCTCTTCCAATGCGTAGATGACCAGAGGCGTCCACTGATCAGCGATCAATCCCAACACCTGTCGCGACAGACAGTTCGCCTGGAAAATATCAGGGCTTGCTTGTTGCTTAGTCTCCATTTGGTAACTATATCACTTTTTGGTTCCTTCTTACAAGATACAAGTTCTTTGGGTATAGTAGCTACAAGTGATATGTCATCCGCTCATTTTCGAGTAGCAGAGATCTTTACTAAAAGTCTTACGTCATGCCGATGAGATAGGAGATGTGTCATGTATGTAGATGTACAAGAGAATTCTTAAAAATAAGACGATAGATGAGAAGAAGGAGTGAAATAATGCCTAAAGCAGTGAGGTTTAATCAGTATGGCGATATCAACGTATTGCAGGTCGTGGATGTCGAGCGACCAGTGCCGGGTCCAGGGGAAGTACTTGTCAACGTCAAAGCAGCCGGTATTAATCCAGGCGAGGCGTCCATCCGCAAGGGTGCGTATGCCGATGTGTGGCCTGCCACGTTTCCCTCTGGACAGGGCAGTGACCTTGCAGGAGTCGTTGCCACCGTTGGCGAGGGGGTGCAGGGTTTTGCAGTAGGCGATGAGGTGATCGGTTTCACAAACAAGAGAGCAAGTCAGGCAGAGTTTGTCATTGTAGAGGCTAGCGACCTTATCCATCGTCCGCGCAACGTCTCCTGGGAAGCTGCTGGCTCTTTGTTTATCGTTGGGACAACAGCCTACGCGGCAATTCGCGCTGTCTCGCTTAAGCGGGGAGACACCGTCGCAATCTCAGGTGCAGCAGGTGGAGTTGGCTCAATCGTGGTTCAACTGGCAGTAAGAGAGGGTGCAAAGGTGATTGGCCTGGCCAGCCCGGCTCATCATCAGTGGTTGAGCGACCATCACGTAATTCCAGTCGCCTATGGTGAGGGCGTTGAGGAGCGTATCCGAGCGGCGGCTGACAATCATCTCGACGCATTTATCGATACATTTGGTGCTGACTACGTCGAACTTGCGCTCAAGCTCGGCGTCCAACCAGAACGCGTCGATACAATTATCAACTTTGAGGCTGTAACAAAGTATGGCGTCAAGGCCGAGGGAAACATGCAGGCGGCAAGCGCTGCGGTACTGGCTGATCTCGCCCAGCGTATCGACCAGGGAGAACTGGAAATCCCGATCGATCGCGTCTATCCTCTCGCTGATGTTCAAGAGGCATATCGCGAGTTGGAGCAGCGTCATACTCGTGGTAAGATTGTGCTCGTGCCCTAAGCTTCTAACCTGGTTTGTTGTGGGAGGACGCGCCCATCACGATGGGTTTCCCTCCTTCCTTGCTCTTGTGCAAGCCTTCAGCTTGCCTTGATTCTTAGGGAACATTTTACATTTTTTGCACTTCCACATATTTTGCGCCTGGCGCAAAATATGTGGAAGTGCAAAAAATGTAAAATGTTCCCTTCTGCTCCGCAGCACTATCGATGCATCACAAAAGCGTCAACTTACTGAAAATGTTTTACGGATGTTCAGGTGGAACGTTTCCCTTTTTCTCTTCTTCTGTAACGGTGTAGGGTGGTACTTCGACGGGGACGCGGTAGCCGCCGCTATAGCTGTTCTGGGCCTCGTTCTCCGCCCGTGCCTGCTCCTGCTGTTGTGCGGGTGTGAGCAGATCGGTTGAGATGGCTTTGACCAGGCGCTCTATGCGGTCCCAACGGGCGGGGAAGCGGTCAGCGTAGAACTTTTCGCGGCCCTCGCTATCGAAGAGGTAGAGTACGTAGTCCTGGTCAGCATAGTGGTAGTTGACCGTTGTGTATGGAATGCGCACCAGTTCAACGACTTGTAGCGTTGGATGAGAGGAACGCTGCAGGTCCAGCCCCGACTTATCATTCCCCTTACGCTCAGACTGCACCAGTTCCACCGTTGCCTGCCAGACATCCAGCGGTACGAGATTGGGGGGAGCCGCTTCGTACAGAGTCTCATCGATCTCCGCACTATAGATCAGGTCGCCCTCCGCCTTCGTCAATTGCTGTGTGGGAATAGGAGAATTGCCGATGATGCGGTTCTGTGAGCGGAGGTCGAAGGTACGCGCGATCTCACGATGGCGCACAACTTTTCCAGTGCCCGCACAGACGGAGCAAAGGGACATCTTGGCCCCCTGGCAGACCGGGCAGACGCGCTTGCCATTGCCGCAGGTGCAATCCACCTCGCCGTTGATACAATCCGGGCAAGGTATGGTTGGACCTTTAGAGGCCGGGTCGGTATCGACCGGATTGGGAATAGGCACGCCCTGCTGGCGAATATTCTCGAACACGTCGGAGACCCGATTGCCAAGCGAGCTGGCGACATTATCAGCCTGGCGCTTCATAAACGGCTTCTTCTCGCCTTTGGTCCAATCGGCGACGTAGCCACGCCCACTACAGGTGTCACAGCGCTTCTTGGTGCGACCTTTACAGTCGGGGCAGACGATCCAGCCACGCCCATTACAGCCGGAGCAGAGCACGTGGCCGGTGCTGTTACACGTGGTACAGGCCACGATCTCGTTCATACCTTCCAGCCGTGTGCGCGACTGCGGAACCTTGAGGCCACTTACCTCTGGCAGATCATAATCCCATACTGGCAGGACAGGTTGAGGGCGAACAGCTGTATTCCCGCTGTATGGCTCACTCACCACCTCCATCGCACGGGTCTCCCAGCGTGTCTGTAGAGAAATCTCCCACACTTCATCGGTCTTCCAGGTACCGATATCCATATAGGAGCCAAGATCACGTGCTACGCGCCAGTTCTCGTTACTCCATCCATTTATGAGTTGGCGTAGCCGCTGCTCTCCAATGCTAGAGGCTTGATGCGGAGTAGGTGTAACCTGCGCCTGTGAGATATAGTCATTTGCCTTGTTGACAACACGCTTTAGACGAACCTGCGCCTCGGTCGCACCTTGTGCCAGCTTCCGTCTGAGCTCCTCTAACTGCTTGTCTATATTGTCTTGATTTGATTGATCCGAGTTGTAACGCGGATCTCGATCCCATTGGTCGCCCATGCGGACTGCCTCCCTACTGCTCTGTCAAACTTCACCGAGGTCCTCTGCGAAGCAGAGGAGCCGATTGATCGCGCGCAGACCGGATTTATCCGGAGACGTACAGACCAAGTTGCTTCGAAGCGCTTTATATCCCCGTTTTTGGGGCACGATGAAATTGATGAAGCAACTACTATATGAAAAGGTGAAATGCTCTATTAGGAACAGTGTGTAAAAGTTTATTTCATCGTATATACGCTGAGCAGATAAGAGAGTTGTAGCATGGAGTTAAGCTCTAGCCAACTATAAGTTACTGTACATATTTACCATTTTTATACATTTTTGCATTTCATGCAAAAATGTATAAAAATGGTAAATATGTACAGTAACTTATAAGAGTGGAAAAATCTCTTCCTGCGCCGGTACTCCGGTCACTTCAGCATCATGCTCTAGGATCAGCAGATTGACCTCGCTGCGCACACCAAATTCGGGCAGATAAATCCCTGGTTCGATAGAATTGCAGGTCGAGGGGAGCAGCAAGCGTTTATCCTGAGTTTCGAAGTTATCGACATTCGCGCCATTGCCATGCAAGACGGTACCGATACTATGCCCTGTGCGATGGACAAAGTAATCGGCGTAGCCAGCCTTCGTGATGATATTGCGTGCCACGTCATCGGCCTCGCTACCCACTGCGTACTCGTCTGCGGCCATGCGCGCACGAATATAAGCGATAGCGCTATCACGTGCAGTGCGCACTATTTCAAAAATCTCTTTATGATGTGTGGGAATCTCGTCCCGCGTCCCCGCAAAGGCCACCCAGGTGTAATCGGCAAAGACGGCATCGGCTCGCGGCAACGTGGCCCAGAAATCGAAGAGCACGAAGTTGCCGCGCCTGATCGGGCTATGATCCGTAAGAGTCGGCTCGTAATGCGGATTACCGCTGTGCGCATTCACCGCCACAATCGGCAGTTCGTCCGCAGGGACCACCAGTCCCGCCTCTTGTATAAGGGCAACGAAGCGCTGCTGTACCTCGTACTCATTCAGATCTTTGCCTGCACGCAGATCGTGCCCGAGTTGGGCGAACAGAGCGTCTTTGGCCTTTATCAGAAGCCGCCCCGCCTCGCGATGGCTATAGACCTGCTCTACACTTAATTGCGCAGTAAAAAATTGGGCTAGATTCGCCGAACTCTTTATCTCAACGCCAAAGGATCGCACCAGCTCAATGGTACCGGCATCGACACGCGATACATAAGGAATAGCATTCAGAGGCGAATACTCCATCACGATCCGCTGGCCCGCCTGCACACAGGAGCGTACATGCTCATGCATCTCCTGCCAGGTGCGAAACAGAACACGCTCTCCCGGTAGCGACTGTAGCACATGCGACTCGACCGCACTGGCGATGGCTGTTGGAGTACCCTGAGCAGGCACAAAATAGAACCAGCGGCGCGTGTGCATCACCTCAGAGGGAAGCTGCAAAACCTGGTAGGCGATAGGATTTGAGCGGCGAAAGTCATAAAAGAGCCAGCCATCGAGATGTGCATCCTGCAACAATCGTTGAATACGTTCAAGCTGCATAAGAGTATCCTCCAAGAGAAGAAAAATTAGATTTGCTCTCACTATATCACTAGAGTTGTTCCCGCGTCGCGACGCGAGGGGAGTGTACCTGCTCTTGGAATGAGAACGTTATAGAATCTATAATAGAAAGAGATTTCAAGGGCAGCATAGTTGAAAGAGCGTGCAAACGAGATGGCATCACAGGATAAGAAAAAAGGACTGCTCTCAATATATCGACAAGGGCAATTGATAGGGTTGCTGACAAGAGGCAAGGACGCGAGGCGAAAGGTCAATTCAACGCGCCTCGCGCTCACTCTCTTTATCGTTCTGCTTGTAGTAGGATGTGGCACGCTCACCGCCGCGTATGCCCTTTACAATACAGCCATTCATGGACCGCTCAAATCATTTCTGCGACCAGTCAGCCGCGATACGCATGAACCATCACAATCGGGGGACGACAGTCAGGTGTTAGGCCGAGCCTGGAATATTTTGCTGCTGGGCAGCGACAATGATCGCAAATATAGCTTTCCGGCCATCCTGACTCAGGTAATGATGGTGGTTCGTGTTGATACGCTCAAGAACACCGTCACGATGGTCTCCATTCCCCGCGACTCCTGGGTGCCTGTTCCTCAGATAGGCGGAATGCATAAGATCGATCAGGCATTCCTGCTGGGCAGCCAGAAGAGCAATAAGTTCGAGGATGGAGTGCGGCTAGCAAGGCTGACCATCGAGAGCGACTACGGCATCCCTATTGATCGCTATGCCTGGGTGGGGCTGGATGGCTTTGCAAAGATTATCGATACATTGGGCGGTGTGGATGTAAATGTTCCGCATGCAGTGACCGATGATCTCTACCCGAACGACGTGGGAACGGGCAGCGATCCAAATAATCCCTTTGCCTATCGGCGCATCTCAATCACGGCAGGACCGCATCACTTTAATGGAGATGAGGCCCTGCAATACGTTCGCTCGCGCCACGATGATCCGCTAGGAGATATAGGGCGGACAGAGCGGCAGCAGCAGGTATTGATCGCCCTCAAGCCAAAGCTCAGCGCGAGCAATCTTATACAGCACATGCCGCAACTGCTGAAAGACCTGAACGGCAGCCTCTATACTGATCTGAGCGAAACAGAGATACTCGCATTCGCCAACTATGGTCGCGGCCTACCCACTAGTGCAGTGCAACATCTGACGCTGGGCTATGGAAGCGGCGATCAGAATTATGGAGAAGGGGCGACCGTCTTCGATCCATTGCTCAATACAAACCAATCTGTTATTCTTCCTCACTGCGATAAAATCCAGCCCGTTATCAATCGCATCTTTGATGTAAGCGGTTTTAGCTGCAATGTGAGCGGCTGAATTCCTTTACCTCTGCTTCTCGCGCCTTCGGTGCTCGTCTCGTTCTTCTCATTTTGCTTTTTATACATTTCGAGCAGTGCCCGAAATGTATAAAAAGCAAAATGAGAAGAACGGTTTCTATTCTATAATTGTTTCTGACAATGGAAGCTTGTGATACAATAAATTCACTACTGACGGACACGAAAATAAAGGAAATAGACTTGAGCGTACTACAGCAAGAAGGCATCCATTACCTCCAGTTTGACCACTACCGCCAATTTCCAGAACTTATTCACGGCATCTTCACGCGTACGGGAGGGTATAGCGAAGCCCCATATGCGAGTCTCAATACATCAAAGATGGGGGATAGGGTAGAGAACGTGGTGCGCAACCGTCAGCGTGCACTGGAGGCGCTGCATATCGCAAGCTATCCATGTGTAACGCTTTGGCAGGTACATGGTGCGGATGTTGTGACGCTGGATCTACACGAGGAATGGCGCACTGATTGGGCCTCCCCTTCTTATTTTGTGCCGGGTTGGACGCCACAGTCTATTCGTAAAGGAGATGCACTCCTTTCTTCAGAACCGAGCATGGCCATAGCATTCTCGTTCGCCGACTGCGTGCCGATTACATTCTATGATCCTGTCCAACACGTTATTGGGATAGCGCATGGAGGATGGCGAGGCACAGCACGAGGCATCGTCCTGGCAACTGTGGAGGCGATGGGCGAACGCTTCGGTAGTCGAGCACAAGATATATACGCAGGTATCGGGCCAGCAATAGGACCTTGCTGCTATGAAATCTCTCAAGAAGTGCAAGACATTTTTATTGGGCAAAAAGCATTTTCAGAGCAGCCGACACGCGAGGACTCTAGGGACAAAGTGAGAGAGTCGGCGGTCTTCTCTACACAGCATCTGTCAGACAGGACGAGCTTATGCATAAATTTGCAGGCTACAAACCAGCATCAGTTGCTGATGGCCGGAGTTCAGCCCGAACACATTGAAGTAATAGATATCTGTACCGGGTGCAATACTAATCTTTTCTTCTCGCATCGAAAAGAGGAGGGGAAGACGGGGCGATTCGCAGTCATAATGGCGCTGCATTCATGGTAGATACAACGCGAAGGTTCTGATGTACGTATAATCTATAATGAGCTATCCAGCAAAGAGTTCTTTAAGATTGAACGATTCGTTAGGAAGAGGCACGTGATAAATAAGCACCCGACGAGCCAGGAGGAAGTGCTGGCTGAGAATATCACAGCAGTTCGGAAGCAGATTGCGGCGGCGGCCCAACGTGTAGGACGCTCGCCCGACGAGGTCACGCTGGTCGCGGTTTCAAAGACCAAGCCACTTGAGTTTGTGAAGATGGCCTATAATCTAGGGCTGACGAATTTTGGTGAGAATCGGGTGCAAGAGGCGCTGACAAAGATAGCTGATTTTAATCCTGCGGGCATTCGCTGGCATATGATTGGGCATGTACAGAGCAATAAAGCCGGAAAGATTATCGGTTCGTTTGCCTGCATACATAGCGTCGATAGTCTCCATATCGCGCAAGCTGTAAATCAGCATGCGGAAAAAGCGAGTCAGACGAGTGCCACAATAATACGCCAACCAATACTACTACAGGTTAATATTTCTGGTGAACAAAGTAAAGAAGGCATGAGCGAGGAAGAGACACCGCTCCTGGCCCGTCAGATCGTGGCACTGCCACATCTTGACGTGCAAGGGCTGATGACAGTTGCGCCGCTTGTGCAAGATCCAGAAGAGGTTCGACCGGTGTTTCGCCGTCTACGCGAACTTAACGAGCGGTTACGCCAGGAGGTTGCGGGGAGTTCATGGCAACACTTGTCGATGGGAATGACAGATGATTATCGTGTCGCAATAGAAGAGGGTGCCACGATCGTACGCGTTGGGCGGGCGATCTTTGGCGAACGTATCAAAAAAGAATAGACTATATCTTGCTCATTGATATTCCACTATCGAAGTCGCAAGATAGAGCAGGCGGAACTAGAGGAGATTCTTCAGATGAAACTTGATGACTTATTGTTTACTCGCCGTATTCGACAAAACCATGCTCTGGAGCATGCTACTATCACAATCTTAAGCGGTATGATACCCACGCTGAGCGTCAGCGCTCGTTCCAGTTCAGATGGATTTATTATCTTCGGCGATGTTGACCTGGGCCTGCTACGGCGGGCATTGGATGAGGCGCTGGCAAGGCTCCAGGCGGGCGAGGCAGAGCTGGCAATTCACCCCAACTGTGGCACAAATTTGGCCGTTGGTGTCTCACTTGTCACCCTGGGAACCCTGCTGGGCATGGCCTCTACGCAAGCGCGCACCCGCGTCGCTACAGCCGCTGCTTCATCATTGACGGGCTGGTTCGCCGCCCGACCGCTGGGTGAATATGTGCAGAGACACTTCACCACGCTACCAGATCTGGCTGGTGTACGCGTCACTGATATCGCGCGCCGCAAGCTCTTTGGCTTCACCGTCGTTGAAGTACGCACCGTTCAGGAGTAGAGAGTATTATGTACGTCCCCCCACCGCTCCCGGTCCATATAGTCAGCCTGATTATTCAGTTAGGCATCGGCTTCTTGATCCTGGCAATGCTTGTGCGGGCCATTGCCTCCTGGTTTCGTTTCGACGACCGCTTCCCGATCATCCGCTTCCTTGCGCGCATCACAGACCCATTTATAGAGCCTGCGCGCCGCATCGTTGGGCAGGTGGGGGTGATCGATCTCTCGTTCTTCGTCACCTGGTTTATGCTCAGCATGATCGAGATTCTTCTGCTACAATCCCTTCCTGTGGGCTGGTAGAGGGAGACGAGTCTTCTTAAATTTTTACCTGTTCTACATTTTGCAAACATTTGCAAAATGTAGAACAGGTAAAAATTTAAGAAGACGAATAAACACTATGGTACTAACTTACCAGCACCCAATTGCGGCTCCATTTGAATATGACCTTCGTTACTGACATTCAGAACCACGACAGGTTTATCCACAGGATCGCCATTAGAGCCAAAAGAGATTTGACCACTCACACCCTGTAAAGCATTTGCCCCCTGAATCTTTTGTAGAGCTTGCTGCAAGGCATCTGGTTTCAAAGTTTTCCCCCCGTTGAGACCATTTTTCACACCTGTCAAAAGGGCAAGCGTAGCATCATAAGAGAGCATGACGTTATTAGCCGGGCGCGTAAAACCATACACACCTTTTGGATTACTCACACTAAAAGCGTTGATATAGTCTTGAAAGAATGCAGGTCGTTTGTCATTGGGCCGGAGAATCGACCACTCATCAGGATACGCAAATGCAGTAAAGTGCAGTCTGCTGAAACCCTCGCGACCACGTTGATCATAGCCGCCCAATTCATAGAGAGCGTCGCCACCTAGAATCTTTGCATTAGAGAGCCCTGTAGATCTCGGGAGGTCAGCGAGCAGCGTATTCATATCGCTGGCGTAACCTGCAAAGTAGAGCAGATCGGGAGATCCTCCGCTGGCAGCTTGCTGCAGACCAGTAGAAATACTCTGTGCATCGCCACGCGTATAATTCACTGTCTTCACAACCTGCCCACCAATATTGCTGGCGGTGAACGCTTTGCTAAAATCATCACTCAGGCTTCGACTATAAGAATCGCTTGCATCGGCAAAGATGACTGCCTTTTGTGCGCTCAGAGTAGTTCTCGCATACTTCGCACCTACTGTAGCTTGTGTAAGGTTGGAAGGAGCAACACGGAAAAAGTAGCTTGACGTGCCAGTAAGATCGTCGCTGGAGGCCGTTCCAGAGACCATCGGTATCTTTGCCGGTGTGAGCACCTGTGAGGCGTTGATCGCATCTGCGCTGAAGGGCCAGCCCATTACTCCAACAATCGTAGAGTCTTTCTGGGCAGCTTGTACGATCTGATTGGCAACTGACTGTACGTTGTTGGAATTGTTGCCAGCATTAGCGACGAGCAAGCGCACCTGCATACCGCCAAGTTGAGCTCCATTATTTGCATTGAACTCTTTTTGCGCAACATAAGCACCCTGTAAGTCATCGCGGCCCACACTTGCATTTGGTCCACTTAGAATAGTCCCGACTACAATAGTAATGTAGGGACGACCGGAACCTTGTACGAGCTGATTTTCCAGGTAGATCTGAGCTTCTGCGTCGCTCGAATCCTGGCTAATAGCGGCTCGCCACAATGACTGAGCCTGTGCGCCATTTCCCTTCGCCAGACTGTCTGCTGCTTGCTGCTTGTACGAGCAACTTTTGCAATTCTGACGAGCTGTATCAAACACCGTCTTCCCATAGCTCAGGCCGAGTAGTTCTCCATTCACCGTATTGGCGCTGATCGGATCAGAGGAGGAAGAACCAGTACTGGACCCGTTCTGACTTGTAGAGGAGCCCGACTGCGCGCTGTTGCGTTTCGAGAAGTATGGCACTGCGAAGATGAGTCCGCCGATGACAAGCAGTACCAGGACCAGCAGGCCAAAGCTCCATAGGAGATAGCCATTGCCACTATTCTGTCTGCGAGGTTGATTTTGTGAATGGGGTTGTGGAGCAAACACACCTGCCTGCTGCTGAGGTATCGGGCGTGGATTATTCTGCGCAGGAACAGGCTGCGGGCGTGGCTGATTTCCCTGGCTATACCCCTGCGAACGTTGAGCAGCAGCAGGAGCAGGCGGTGCCTGTGGAGTGGCGGGCGGTGTCGATGGAATTGCGGTCAGCGGTCGCGATGTATTTAGCATGTAACTGCTTGTATCAGCCGATGAGTTGAAGCTCCGCTGTAAAATGTCGTCGATATCGTGCTTCATCGCCGCCGCGTTCTGATAGCGCTGCTTCGGGTCGATGGCTAGTGCATGCACTAACACACGTTCCAACTCTGGTGAGACTTGAGGGTTACTCTGGCGGGCAGGCGGATAGTTAAAGGGTGGAAAGTCGCGCGGGTCGCGGTTTGTAACCAGGTGGTGCAGAGTGGCGGCCAGCGCATATAAGTCCGAGCGTCCATCGGCATTGCCCTGATACTGCTCCGGTGGCGCATAGCCTGGTGTACCCAGGGCGAACGTTTGTTTACGCTTAGCGTTCTTGGCTTCGTCGGCGCGCGCGATTCCAAAGTCTACCAACCGGGCACGGTGGTCGCGTGAGCTAATAATAATATTGGCGGGCTTAATGTCACGATGGACGATGGGTGGCTTCTGCTGCCCCAAATAGTCCAGAATATCGAGCACCTGGGAGATATAAGTCAGTGCCTCCTTTTCGGGCATCGGCTTCTTTAGATGCTCCATGTGGTCTTCCAGATTTTCTCCCGGTGCATATTCCTGCACCATATAGTAGCGAGATCCTTCCTGGAAGCTGTCTGTCACAGTCGGAACCAGGGGATGGTCCAGGTTCGCCAGCGTCTCTACCTCGCGCTCAAAATTTCGTACATCCTCCTGCCGCTGCGTAGGATTGCTCCCATCGGAGACCAGCTCTTTGATCACCACGCGCTTGTTCGAGACACGGGTATCGCGAGCCAGTACCGCTGCCCCCATCCCTCCCTGGCCAAGAATCTTTTCTACTACATAACGGCCATGCTCAAGCTGGGTGTTAGGGGTCAGCGTGCGCGAGTTCCCCTGGCCGCTACCTCCTATTGTCGTTGCACCAAAACTACCGCTATTCCCGGCAGTTCCCTGAGTTATTCCACTGCTGCTACTATTGCTATTTGACACAATAGTAGTGCCAGTAGAGATCGCGGATGCATCAAGAGAACCTCCACAATTAGAGCAGAAGTCTTCTCCAACCGCATTATTCGTACCACAATAAGGACATTTCATGATTGCACTCTTACTCTATTTCAATCTAATCAGCAGATTCTCTATATATACGTCTCGTTTATACTCTTTATCACTCCGACCAGGAAGTAACCCATCAGAGCTAGCAGTATACAACATGCATCTAAGAAGCGAATTCAGTTCAGCTATCAACAGCAGTACCCTTCGTCGCCCACTATTTCAAGAAGCGGCCTAGTATGGTTGGCTCCATATGAATATGGCCGGTGGCATCAACAGAGAGAACCACAATCGCCTTATTAGATGGATCACCGTTCGACCCAAAGGCAATCTGCCCACTTACACCCTGGAACGTGCTTGACCCGTTGAGCGACTTCAAGGCTCCCTGCACATCCTGGGGTGTAATAGTCTGCTTGCTCGCGCTGAGGGCGGCGTTACATCCCAGTAAGAGAGCAACTGTTGCATCATAGGAAAGGATAACATCGTTATCGGGACGAGTAAAGCCATAGCTCAAGTTTGGCACACCGTTCGGATTAAAGGCGGCTGGATATTCTGAAAAAAAGGCGGGTTTATTTGCGCCATAGCCCAGTATATCCCATTCATCGGGGTAGGCGAAGGCGGTGAAGCGTAGACGGCTGAAGTTTGCCCGCGCTGTACTCTGATAACCACCCAATTCGTACAGAGCATCTCCACCCATCACAGGTACGTTGTTACCTACTGGTAGGTTAGAGAGTAGTGTGCTCACATCGTCGGCATAACCTGAGAAGTAGATCAGGTCGGGATTGTGTGACAGGGCATCGCTCACCGCCGTAGGCAGCGTCCCAGATTTCTTCACCGTATAGTTCTCTTCAACCACAATCTGACTCTCGCTGGAGACAAAGCTCTGCTTGAAGTCTTGCGCCAGGCTCTGGCTATAAGAATCCTGCGCATCATAAAACAGGGCTACACGCTTCGCATGCAGCGATTGTTGCGCATATGCGGCTCCCTGAATTCCCTGGCTCTTATTCGAAGGCACCACGCGGAAGAAGTAGGGTGAAGCGTTTGTCAGCGCGTCGCTAGAGGCTGTCTGTGCCACCATAGGAATATGCTCGCTCCCCAAAGCTTTCACTTCATTAAGAGCGCGCGAACTATACGGCCAGCCTACCACGCCTACAAACGTCTTATCCGTGCGAGCCAACTGCACAATCTGCTGCGTCACATTCTGTATATATCCTGCCTGACTGCCAGAGTTGGCGATGAGCAGGCGCACCTGCACACCCCCACTCAGCTTAGAAGCGTCGTTAAACTCTTTTTGCGCAACATAAGCGCCCTGTAGATCATCACGACCAACAGATATCAGTGTTCGATCGCCAGTGAGCATCGTTCCCACGACGAGCGTCACATATTTACTGCCCGAATTGACAACCCGTAGATCTTCCAGATAGATGAGCGCTTCGGCATCGTTTGTATTGCGCGCCACCGCCTGATTCAGCAACGAGACAACCGCATTCGGATCACTATCCTTCTGCTTTAAAAGCTCTGCCGCCTGCGTTTTGAGCGCGCCATCCGCCAACGTGGTATCAAAGGCATAGGTGCCATCACTGATGCCAACCTCGTCGTTCCCAACTTTGCTTACGCCGATGGCAGCAGGCGGAGACGGCGTCTTCGCTACAGACGATGGCGACGACGGGCGTAAGTACGTCGTGGCAGCGAAAATACCACAGGCGATGAGTAGTAGCGCCAGGACTACAGCCAGTCCGATGTAGAGTGGTCTGCGTCGCTGCCGCGCAGGCGTCGTACGCGTACTTCCCACTACATTCATCGTTCCGAGAGAATAGGGAGTACCAGGCAAAGAGGTGGGCCCTGAACGTGGAGTAGATAATGGCTGTACAGGCGTTATAGAAGACTGTCCGATGGGCGATTGAGTTACGGGCAGAGGCTGTGCATAACCCGCTTGCTGCGTCTGTGTCACCTGATTTGAGACAGGAGGCATCGTGATAGCGGGTACTGCACCCGTTGCAGCAGAGGGACCCAACGTATAACTATCGATAGCGCTAGAGAGGCCAAAGTGCTGATGCAGGATTCTGTCGATGTCCTGCTTCATCGCGGATGCACTTTGATAGCGTTGATTGCTATTGTTATTCAAGCTGCGCTCCAGCACGCGCTCAATATCGGGAGTGAGCTGCGGAACGAGCGTGCGAACAGGTGGATAGCTGAACGGAGGGTAGTTGCGAGGATCACGATTTGTCAACACATGATGCAATGTTGCGGCCAGTGCATAGAGGTCGGAGCGGGGATCAGCATTGCCCTGATACTGTTCTGGTGGAGCATAGCCTGGTGTGCCCAGCGCCGCTGTCTGCTTGCGCTGCGCGTTCTTCACCTCGTCGGCGCGCGCAATCCCAAAATCTACCAGGTGTGCACGCCTATCTTTTGTGCCGATAATAATATTCGCTGGTTTGATATCGCGGTGAACGATCGGGGGCGTCTGCTGCGCTAGATAATCCAGGACGTCGAGAATTTCGGAGGCACAGATCAACGCATCGCGCTCCTGCATTGGCGCGTTTGTCCGCTCCAGGCGCTGCTCTAAATTCTCGCCCTCGACATACTCCTGCACCATAAAGTAGCGCGTGCCCTCTTGAAAGTGGTCGGTCACGTTGGGAACCAGAGGATGATCGATACGGGCCAGGGTCGCCATCTCACGCTTAAAATTGCGTACATCATCCAGGCGACTCGTCTGATCCGTACTTCCAGAAATGAGTTCTTTGATAACAACGGGCTTCCCATTCAGGCGAATATCTGTCGCGAGCAGTGCGGCCCCCATTCCACCCTGACCCAGCACACTCTTGACCACATAACGACCACCCTGCAGCCGCGAACCGGGCATCAGAGTTGGCCCTGCATTACCACTACTTCCTGGAGAAGGTGGAGGAGAGCCTATCATTCTGCCACAATTGCTACAGTAGCGTACACCTTCGCGATTTTCTGCGTCACAATAGGGACACTTCATCTTTCAACCTGCCTTCTGAGACATTAGAGATAGTTCGCGTGTCTCTAGCTCTTCTTTCTAGGAAATGCCTGATCGCACCGTCTAAGATACACAAGCAGTAACAGTCTACCCAGTTTCCTGCCCTTCGTCGAGAGTTGAAGCCGCTAACATATTTCCCTCTATTACATACGTACACTTGAAGTAAAAGTTCAAAGCAGAGAGCTTTTTACAGCATCAACATCTCGCAATCCGAAGCAAAGGAGCGACAAGAAGATCTGTCATTTGACGTACCATAAGGAGCGCGAAAATAATCTTCTTGAATCAGTCCTACTCATATTGTACTAAGCTTAACCGTTGAGGTATAGTATATTTGGGTGAGTTATCTATTTGTAATTGACCAACTTGCACGTTAACTTTAAAGGTTTATTCGATAAAAGAGAAGAGACATGCAAAAAGAACAAACGGTGAAGTTTGTTTCCTATTTTTTTGCAAAGTGCTTTGAATACAATAGAGCATGAACGGTATTTGAGAGATACACTTTCGCTGACACATGTACAATGCAGTAGCGGATGAAATGAATGAACATGCAACCACAACGAGGAACGACAACAGAGCAGCTCGCAGATATTATTGAGATTCTCCGTATTGGAAACAAGAGCGGCACACTTGTGGTTGAGCGAGGCGAAGGGAAGACACGAGAAGAGGGCTCGATCATATTCACGAACGGGCAGCCTGTTGAAGCGAGAGTAAACCAACAAAGCGGGTCCGCTGCATTCAACTATCTTAGTACCTGGCAGAGATGCCACTTTTCGTTTGTCAGTTCTGCCGTCACCGGGAACTCCTCTCCTCAAGTTACTCAGTTCTCACCATCCATACAGAGTGGTTTAGTGAACAGTGGGAGTGCTCCGGGGAAAAACTCTGCTCAACCAGAACAGGTAACAAGGCAGTTGAATAAATTCTATGAATCAGGAAATAGGGCAAAGTCTTCTTTACCAAAGCGTCTGCTGCGTGGTGAAGAAGCGCTACAGCATCTAGAGAACGCACAATTGCCTCGTATTCATCGTCGCTTACTTTTATTGATTGATGGCCGACGCAGCGTAGACGAACTGGCACGACTCATGACACGAGATATGGACGAAGTACACAAACTTCTCGATGATTTGGAGCACGCTGGCCTCATTCAACAATAGATATATACCGCTAAAAGGAATGACAATATGTCTGTAGCTAACCCTGTGCTGCCTTTCCGCAAAAGAGTTTCGTTGACCATACGCGTTTCGATTATTCTCATCCTTGCCGTTGTGATTCCATTGCTCATTACCGTTATAGGCAGTGAGCTCATTTTGCGCCCAACTTTGCTCTCGCAGGCGGCGAATGAAATGGAGAACGACGCACAATCTCATTCACAAGCTGTAGACTCTCTGCTCATTGCGCGCGTACAAAACATCGTTTCAGTCGGACACTTTCTCGCAATCCAAAAGTTTCTCTCTGGAGACGAAATGTTCAGGCAGCAAGCACTGAATGAACTGGCACTCGGAAATCGTCTCGATCCAAACTATAGCAACTGGTCGCTTTTTGATGTACGAGGCAACGCACGGCTAGCATATCCTACGATGCCTGCCCCGCGTGGAAAATATACTATTCCACCTGAGATTATGCAGCAGTTACATGGCGTCAACAAAACGCGTATCTCGGACGTCTATCTCGACGATCAGACACATATTGCATTTATAGATATCTACGCGTCGATTACGGCTTCCAATAATACCTTGCTAGGGTTTGGGCGCTCAACGTTGAAACTTAGCGAAATATGGACCGCCGTCAATAACGAGACGAACGCAGCACCGGGCAGCTACGCAATGATCCTTGATGGACATGGAGTGCGCATCGCTTACACCAATATAGACAACACCGCGACAACCCTTCCACAAGCCTTGTTCAAATCTATTGCTCCGCTTTCAGCGGAATTACAGCAGCGTATCAGCAACGAGAATCTCTATGGAAACAGCAGCACACTCGTGAAGGTTTTGCCCGATCCAGAACTCGTAAATATACAAAACAATCCGCAGTCCCCCGCAACATTCCAATTCACGCCTGCCCTACAGACAGAAGCATTCCAGGCATGTCGGTCCATAAGTAAGGTTGTCCCCTGGACATATCTTGTGCTCAGGCCCGTGAATACGATTACGAGAGCAGCAAACCAGCAGGATATTTACCTCTTTCTCCTCGCCGCCGTTGTCACACTGCTGGCCGCTATCGTCGGTATCCTGATCGGTCGAAGTATCACACGGCCAATCTTGAGCGCAGTCTCATCTCTCTTCACAAACAGCCAGATGTTGAAAACGCTGGCCAATCACGAGCAAGTTATGGCGACAGAACAGATGTGGATCGTAGAATCCTCGCAGAATGGCCTGCAATCAGTGAAATACTACTCAGATGCGACAAATATAGCCGCCCATCGGTTGGATGCAATTGGCAAAGAGTTGGCCCAGAACCTGGAACGACTGGATGCTCGACAGATGCGACAACTTCTGCAAGAGATACAAACGGCGACAAGTTATATTGAAAAGGCCAGCACGCATCAGGAACGAAGCAGTAAAAGCTTAACCACCGCAATTCAGGTCACAAACCAGGTGACAGAGCAACTGGCCGCGAATGCCACGTCCACAAGTGAGGCAGCCACGCAGCTAGAGGAGGTTATCGGGCGATTACGCCAGGTGGTGGGCAAATGAGCAGAGAGAAGGACAATAAGATGATGAATGTATTGAATTCCATGCGATGGAAGCAAGGCTTGATCCTTAGCGCGCTGGCGCTGATCTGCATAACGTTTTCAGCGTGTGATAGCGGTGGGATCATAGCAGGGGGCCGCCCGGCAGGAAATGGGGGAAAGGGTTGTACCAAAGTCGGTATACTGTTTCCAGAAGTAAGCACATCAGATCGCTGGGAAACGAAAGATCATCCATTGCTTGTGCAGGCAGTCAAGGCCGCTATTCCCGGAGTTCAGATTGATTATAACAATGCTCAGGGCAATACTGATACGCAACTCAAGCAGGCACAGGCCGCCCTGGCACATGGCGATTGCATGCTTATTGTCGCTCCGCATGATAGCGTTGGAGCCGCGCCGATTGTAGAACAGGCGAAAGCCGCCAATGTGCCGATCATCGCCTATGATCGCATGATCCAGTCCAAAAATCTCAACTACTATGTATCTTTTGATAACACCGCCGTCGGTCAACTGCAAGGGCAGTACATCGCAACTCACTATCAGCAGTATCAACGGGCGGGGAAAACCAACCTCGTCATGATTAATGGGTCGCAGACAGATAACAATGCGCTCCTCTATAGCATAGGAAGTCATGCAGCCCTCGACCCCTTATTTGCCAATGGAAGCCTCAAAAGTATCTCGGAAACCTTCACACCTGACTGGAACAACAGTACAGCACAAGCCGAAATGGAAGCGTATCTGACCGATCAACATAACGATATTCAGGTTGCATATGTAGCAAATGATGGCATGGCCAACAAGGTTATTATCGCACTCAAGACGGCCGGTTTGAATGGCAAGGTGCTTGTAACGGGCCAAGATGCAACAACGGCTGGTATTCACAACATACTCGCCGGCGATCAGAGCATGACCATCTACAAACCCATTGACAGATTGGCCCGATCAGCAAGCAACCTTGTCAAGGCGCTTTACAGTGGATCGAACGTAGAGAGGCTCACGAAGAACATCACCGTGGAAACATTTGATGGCGGAAATGTACCGGCGATTCTTGAAACGCCAATTACAGTCGATCGAAACAATATCGCTACCACCGTAATCGCAGACAAGTTTATTGCAAAGAAGGATGTATGTGACGGTATACCTGTTGGTACCGTCAATGTCTGCTAGTGGAGAAATAATTAGTCATCCATTTTTTATCTTTTTGCTCTTTCTCCTCATTCCTGCCTTCGGCAGGAATGAGGAGAAAGAGCAAAAAGATAAAAAGAAGTGTATCAGACAGCGAGGCTGCATAGGCTTTCCAGTAACTATAAGAGATAGAGCCGGTTAGAGACAGCAATCGATCTAAGTACTTCCTTGCTATCTAGACACAAATCAATGCAGAAACCCACTAGAAGCCATGTTATCCTGAGCATAGCTTTCTACATTCTATATGTGTTTCTATTCTTATGTCTCTCTGTCTCTCTCCCTATTTTATATATTTAGTCAGGAGAATATCTTTGTATGCAACGTAGTACACGCTTGATGGGCTTTATTGCCCTCGGCATTATTTTATTGACCACCTTTGTCGGTACAGCCTATTACACCTATGCAGCCTCGCACCATGCTCACGGCAAAAGCGCAACTGCAGTAAAAACGAAACCACAGCCGACAGCACTGGCAACACAAGGAAATGGGCCGTGGTCACTTGTCTTCAGCGATGACTTCAGCGGCAATCAACTCAATTCGCAATGGATCACCTATGGTGGCGTCTATAGCATTGGAAATAGCGCCTGGGACCCGCATGAGATTACGGTGAGCGGAGGTATGGCCCATATACAGATAGAAAAGAAGACAACGAGCGAGAAACCTTATACCAGCGGTGGTATGGGAGCCATGAAGCTGCCTCAAACCTATGGAAAATATGAATTCCGAGCACGTCTGCCACGCGGTAAAGGAGTTGGTCCCAATGCCATTCTCTGGCCGCAGGCCTCCGGTCATGGCGATGTTGAAGTTGATCTTTTTGAGAGTCCTCCAGCGAACAAAGATAAAATCTACTTTACAAATCACGGCAATGGACAACCCAGTCAGGTCGTGGCACCAGGAAACTTCGCCGACGCCTTCCATACTTTTACTTATGACTGGACTCCCGGTAAACTGGATCTGCAGATCGACGGCTTGGAGCAGGGGAGCATGACCAAAAATGTGCCCAACTTCCCAATGTGGCTCGGTTTGGTGGTTACTTCCGGTGACGCCTTTACCGGTAGTCCCGATAACACCACAGCCCTACCTGTTTCCTTTGATGTCGATTGGGTTCACATTTATAAATATACAGGCAAATAGAGCAACAAGCTGATCATTCTAGATAGAGAGACGCAGAAAGCTCCAATTCCAGCTTGACAGTCCAGAAGGTTTAGTGCTAAACTCAGTTCGTAGAGAGTTTAGTGCTAAACCTTCAGTTATCAGATAGAAATGAGTATGTGAGCGATGATCGGATCGTCGGTTCTTGCATGGCTACGGCTCTGCCGCATTGTCCAGAAGATCGGCCACACGCAAAGCACTTACTTGCGCACCTGGGATCTCAACGAGGCACAATTTGATGTCCTCGCGCAGATAGGGGCGAGTCAGGGTATCACGCAACAGCAACTGGCCGATAAGCTGCTGGTCACCAAGGGCAACGTGTCACAGTTGCTTAGCCGCATGGAGAATCTGGGCCTGCTCATCCGCTGTCCAGAGCAAAGAAACAACACCCTTTCACTTACAGAAAAGGGACAGCAGCTCCACGATAGCGTCGTGCCAGCCATCGAAAATCTCATCACCGAGCAGTTCTCTGCACTATCTGCAACTGAAGTCCTCAGCCTCCTACGCGTCTTACGAAAACTGGATCGTTCCCTTCCTTAACTCGCCTGGTCAGGCAATCAGGAAGAAGCGGCTGCTTTTCGTGGGAGTCAACACAGAGCTAGCAGATGAGCATAGCTTCTATTTTAAAAGGAGAAACATAACATGGCATGGGAAATTGATGCAAGTCATTCACAGGCACTTTTTTCGGTTAAACACATGATGTTTACTACTGTTCGTGGACATTTCAAAGTATTGAGCGGACATCTGCACATCGATGCGAAGAATCCGGCCAACTCCTGGGTGGATGCACAAGCTGATGCGGCAAGTATTGACACCAGCGATGCAAACCGCGATAACCATCTGCGTTCGCCAGACTTCTTTGATGCACCGACTTACCCCACTATTACATTTAAGAGCAGCAATGTTGAGCATACTGGCGGCAGCGAGTATAACGTAACCGGAGATTTGACGATGCATGGCGTTACAAAACCCGTGACATTCAAAGCTGAGTATGCTGGCCTGGGCAAAGATCCCTTTGGCCTGACGCGCGCGGGCATCAGTGCAAAGACTAAGATCAACCGCAAAGACTGGGGCTTGAACTGGAATCAAGCTCTTGAGAGCGGCGGCTTCCTGGTCAGCGAGGATGTCACTATTGAGCTCGATCTATCGACCATCGACAAGAGCTAAAAATAGAGGATCGTGCAGTAGAAAGATTCCTTACAAAAAGAGTTCAAGGGAGGTTAGCTCTCTTGAACTCTTTTTCATTTGCCTGTTAGACAGCCAGAATATTCACATGCTATACTGGCTTCATAGCTGTCAGTGTTGTAATGTTGGGTCAATGGAGATGTAGTTATGACCACGAGTGAACGAAGCTCTCAGGAATCTTCCGAGCAGAAAAGTACACAGCAGAAAATTGCGGAATTACGTGAGCTCAATGGAAATGCACAGCAGGGGGGTGGAACGAAACGTATTGAAGCTCAACATAAAAAAGGCAAGCTTACGGCGCGTGAGCGGCTCGATCTTTTACTCGATCCGGACAGCTTTAACGAGCTGGATATGTTTGTAACGCACCGCACCAGCAGCTTTGGTCTTGATGGGCAGAGGATACCGGGCGATGGCGTTGTGACTGGCTATGGACAGATCGACGGTCGCCTCGTCTATGTCTTCTCTCAGGACTTTACGGTTTTCGGCGGCTCGCTTTCTGAGGCGCACGCGGAGAAAATCTGTAAGGTGATGGATCTGGCTATGAAAAATGGCGCGCCGGTGATTGGCCTCAACGACTCCGGCGGTGCGCGCATTCAAGAGGGCGTCGTCAGCCTGGGAGCGTATGCCGATATATTTTTGCGCAATACTCTGGCATCGGGCGTCATTCCACAGATCTCGGCCATCATGGGACCGTGCGCAGGAGGAGCTGTCTATTCACCGGCCATCACCGACTTTATTTTTATGGTGGAAGAGAGCAGCTATATGTTCGTTACCGGCCCCAACGTTCTCAAGGCTGTGACGCACGAAGACGTGACCTTCGAGGATCTCGGCGGCGCGCAAATCCATAATAGCACCAGCGGCGTGGCCCACTTCGCCTGTCCCGGCGAGCCCGATTGTATCCGCATGCTGCGGACGCTACTGAGCTATCTGCCCTCAAATAACGTGGATGATCCTCCCTACATCACTCCCACCGACTCGCCCAGGCGCGTAGCCGAAGAACTTAATAGCATCATTCCGGATAATCCTGGCAAGCCCTACGATATGAAAGAGGTCATACAGCTTGTTGTGGATGACGGCGAGTTTTTCGAGGTGCAGGAGCTCTTTGCTCAGAACATTATTGTGGGATTCGCGCGTCTGAATGGACGGTCAATTGGCATTGTCGCACAGCAGCCGCGTATGCTCGCTGGCGTCCTGGATATCAACGCATCCGATAAGGCAGCACGTTTCGTCCGTTTTTGTGATTGCTTCAACATTCCCATCATCACTCTAGAGGATGTGCCTGGCTTCTTACCGGGAGTAGGTCAGGAACACAGCGGCATTATCCGACATGGAGCCAAGCTGCTCTACGCCTACTGCGAAGCCACCGTTCCCAAGATCACGGTCATTACGCGCAAAGCGTATGGTGGAGCTTACGACGTTATGAGCAGCAAGCATATTCGCGGTGATATCAACTACGCGTGGCCGACTGCTGAAATCGCCGTCATGGGAGCTGAGGGTGCGGTCAACATTCTCTTTAAAGAGGAGCTCGATAAAGCTCCTGATCCAGAGCAGCGGCGCAAAGAACTGATCGCTGACTATAACATGCAATTTGCTAATCCTTACATAGCAGCCAATCGCGGTTATATCGATGAGGTCATCGAACCACGACAAACACGTATTAAGCTTATTAACGCGCTAGAGATGCTTAAAAATAAGCGTGATACTAACCCGCCTAAGAAGCATGGAAACATTCCCCTTTGATACGTTGAGGTATCGCGGCTTCGCCGCTCTCTAGCATTTTATAGTGTTTTCCATTTTACAAATCATTGCGCTTCGCGCAATGATTTGTAAAATGGAAAACACTATAAAATGCGTTGCTTCTCTACTTTTCAAGTAGCTCCAGTAGTACGCCGTTGGTTCCTTTGGGATGAAGAAAGATGGCACGACCTTCGGCGGCTAGACGGGGCTGCTGATCCAGCACGGGAGCACCCTTCTCTTTCATCTCCTGAAGGGCTGTGTCTATATTCTCCACCTCCAGACAGATGTGATGAAGGCCCTCGCCGCGCGTCTCTAAAAACTTTGTCAGGCTGGAGTCGGCCGTCGTTGGCTCAATCAACTCGATCTGACTGCCGTTGAGTCCGCCCAGGGGTAGGAAGGCGATGCGCACCTGCTCACTCGGCACGTCCTGAATAGAGCTCGGGGTAATGCCCAACGTTCCCTGATAAAAGGCGAGTGCCTGCTCCAGGCTATGTACGATGATGGCTATATGATCAATACGTTCAGGCATAGACATTTACCTTTCCTAACCCGGTTCTAACGGTTAGCGGCCTTGCTCAATTGCCGGAATGGACCGCGTGCAAATTTCCGAGGTTCAACTCATGTGGCACTACGGTGAGCGGGCCGATACTGCGTTGAATTGTACTGGACAGTGTCTGCAACGCCATCAGAGCGCTGATGCGGGTCTCCTCAGTATAGTGTAACAGAGTGGCCATCTGCTCAAACTCCGCCTGCGTCAGTACTTCGTAGCTCAGATCGGGCTTAAAAAGGAGGCTGAGGTCGAGATCGACATAAGTAAGGTGTTCAAAAGAGACAGTCGCGGGCTGAACAATATTTGCATAGGTGTGAATCAACGTATCGTTGTTATAAAAGGCGCTCAGCATATACCAGCGCTGTGGCCAGAAGAACTGGACGCAGTTGCTGCGCAGAGGGCGTGTGCCTGAAGTCCAATTCATCGGCGTTCCCGCTGGCAACCAGAGACGGATACATCCAGCAAGGTTATTAGCAGCCACTTCATTTCCCAAACGCAAATCGCCGCTTAATTTATACGCCTGCCACGAACCTCGTAGCATCTGATCGTAGCTACGACTCTCCACCAGAAAATCTCGTTGCATGATAGCAAATCTCCCTTCATTCTACACCCATAGTATGTAATTATGACGGAAACGTCAAGTAGAAGAGGTAGATCGTCCTTACGAGAGTGTTCGATTCCTTCTATCTCATTCATCTGCACGCCTTCGGCGTGCCCTTCTTTACTAGGGCTATGAATTTTTTGCATTTCCTGCATTTTTATAGCCCTAAAGTTATGGGAGCAGCCAAGCTGTGCAAGTTCAGTTGCTCAATTCAATATGTTGTAAGATGAAGAGAAGAAAGACGAAGATTAACCAGGAGGAGAAACAGAGGTCGCATGCTTTGCCCCAATTGCCAAACGATCAATCCAGTCAATGCAAAATTTTGTCTAGAGTGTGGCACTCGCCTGAGTGGCTGCCCCAATTGTGGGACGATTAATCCTCCCGGCGCTAAATTCTGTATCGAATGTGGAACGAATCTGCAGATCAAACGTGAGCCAGTAGAGGTTGAAAGATCAGGAAAGATCGTCGACGCAACTGAGAAAGCTGCTCTCGTTCAAAATCTGCCCTTTGCTGAACAGCCGTTGACATCACCTGAAGAGAGGCGTATCGTCACGATCATGTTCGCGGACATCACAGGCTCGACTCCGCTGGCGGGCCGTCTTGATCCAGAAGATATGCGCGCTATTCTGACGGGTTATTTCAATTTGATGACCGAGCAGATTCGTAAGCACGATGGCACCGTTGAGAAATACATTGGCGACGCGATCATGGCTGTCTTTGGCACCCCCATAGCGCATGAAGACGATCCCGACCGGGCGATACGAGCTGCGCTGGATATGCAGGCAGCCCTGGCACGCTTTAATACAGAACGGCTGGCAAGAGATCCCGAGGCCACACGCCTACAGATGCGTATCGGCATCAACACGGGCGAAGTAGCGGCCCAGAGCAATACAGCAACGCAATACCAGGACTTTCTTATTACTGGCGACGCCGTGAATATTGCGGCGCGCTTGCAGCAGATTGCGACGCCCGATACTATTCTGGCCGGTGAGCGGACCTATCTGGCGACGCGTGAGCTCTTTGAATACCAGGCTATCGCGCCCTTGTATATTAGAGGCAAGGCCAACCCGATATCCACCTATGTTGTGCTTAGATACAAGCAGAGTGGTCCCGCCATCATTCAGCATCCACGCGGAATTTCGGGAAAGCGAACGCCGCTGGTGGGCCGCACATTGGAGCTTACTCTCCTCCACGCGAGCTATGCACGTGTGCAGGCGGAGCGGCATCCTCATCTTATTACAATTCTTGGCGTACCTGGTGTGGGCAAGTCACGTCTGGTCCGCGAATTTATTGCACGCGAACAGGACCTTGTCAAAAGTGCGGCGAGTAGCGATCTGCGTCCGCCGCGTGTCCTCAAGGGCCGTTGCCCGCCCTATGGTGAGGGCATTACCTACTGGCCTTTGATTGAGATCTTACGTTCGCTCCTTGATGTGCAGGATAGTGAAAATAATGAAGTGCTACAGGAGCGTTTTGTACAATTTTTACGCGAAATCTTTCTACTGGCGAAGCGTACCGAAGCACCTGAGGAGATTGCGGAGACGCTGCTGCGCCGCATTGGTCGAGGTCTCAGTGAGACAGCATCACGCACAGAGGGACCTCTTTATCGCGAGCGGCCCAAACCAGAGCCGCGATCTGCATCCAATAGCGCTAACCTCAAACAGAGCGCGACACAGGGAGCATTGTTGCGAGCCTGGCGCATTCTATTCGAGGCGCTTGCTGAGCTACAGCCTCTTATTGTGGTTGTCGATGATCTGCAATGGGCCGATGAGGCTCTGTTGGATCTGCTAGAGTACCTCACCGATCGAATTACCAATGTTCCTCTTCTTTTCTTGTGTCCAGCGCGTCCCGATTTTCTAGAACAGCGACGAAACTGGGGAGGTGGGCAACGCAATTTTACGGCGATCGAGCTTGAGTCGCTTTCACAGGAGGAGAGTAGCAATCTGATCGACGTCCTGCTGGATACAAATGACATACCCGACGCTATGCGATCTACGATCCTGGCCAGGGCTGAGGGGAATCCTTTCTTCGTTGAAGAGATCATACGTATGCTTATCGACCAGGGTATCCTGGTGCATGGAGGAGACGGGCGCGAAGATGGAGCATGGCATATGAAAAACGGAATCTATACACTCCCTGCTGGCATACGTCAAACCGTAGAGCGGCTCGAAGGCAATCTCCTGGACAACCGCTATCTCCTGGCAATTCCTCATGTGCCCGACACTGTACAGGGCGTGCTTGCCGCCCGCGTCGATCTACTGGCTCCGGCTGAGAAGTTGATTTTGCAACATGCTGCTATCATCGGACGTGCTTTCTGGCTTTCATCACTGATTGAGCTGGCGGCGGGCATGGACGTAGAAACTATCCTGGAAAGTCTCAGTGCTCTTATCAGACGGGATTTCGTTATTGAGATTGAGCAGGCAAATGTGCCCAATCCAGTCGAGCCAGATCGCGCCTTCAGCTTCAAGCACATCTTGATCCGCGATGTTGTCTATAACAACATTCCCCGCTTGAGGCGCGCCCTCGAACATACTCGCATGGCGCTCTGGCTCGATGAAAATACTGTCGATCGCCGCGAGATATTTACCGAACAGTTGGCATACCACTATCAGCAAGCCCTGGCAAACTGGTCAATAGGGTCTGCTGTAGATAGTATTGAAATAGAGCGCCTTCGTCAACACAATCAGACAATTCTACTCACCCGCGCCGACCTGCGTAACAAAGCCATCGAATTCCTCACATTAACGGGCAATCAGGCATTACATAGCTACTTCGGCTTGCGCGCACTTCGTGCTTATAGTGATGTCTTCGACTTACTTGTCGATGAGCAGGCCGATCCGCTCATCTGCAGTAAGATGCTCGAAAAGATTGGGGACGCACACACGCAGCGCGGTACACTGGATGAAGCATGGCAATACTATCGCCGAGCGTTACGCCTGATAAAAGATGAGAACATTGATGTTCAGAATACATATCTACTCGGACTCTACGAGCGACTCTCTTTACTGGCATCACGCTGGTTTACTCGTTTCAACACATCTCCGGACTTGCAGGAGCTGCGCGGCTATATCGACGCTGGACTACAACTTCTAGAAGGCAAGCAGCTCAGCCGCGAGCATATCGCCTTCCTCACCTACCAGGCATTCTGGTACATCCGTCAGTTAGAAATTGCACCCCGGGAGCAAAAGCCGAGGCTGGTCGAACAAGCCCTCTCTAGCGCACACGATGCTCTCATAATGGCGGAAGAGCTAAACAATCCTCGCACACTCTCGCTCACGCTGGATGCCGTAAGCTTTATCTACTTTACCTATCATAAATATGAGAAGGCGCTGGAGATACAGAAACGCCGCCTTCAACTTGAAAGTCTGCTTGATGATCGAGAAGAACTTCATGACCTCTACGTCTCTCTTGGTGCAGATTATGAGGACGTTGCAGACTATGCGAATGCCCTCAACTTCTATGGTCGCGCCTGGAGCAACGCGATCACAATGGAGAGTCCCGCGATGGTCCTTACGAGTATGGTCGGTCGTATGCGTGCCTGGCGACTATGGAATCGATGGGACGACGCCCGACAGGTCGCTTTAGAAATCCTGCAATTCATTGAAAGATATCAGCCCGACGAAAAAAGCCAGCTCTGGGCCTTAGAGACGCTGGCGACCATAGATTACCATCGTGGGAAGCAGGAAGAGGGCGATCAGTACGCTCGGCAATACAAACGCTTACTTGACCAGCAGATCGCCCGCTCTACAAGCGAAGATAAGCTCCGAGTCGAAACCAGAATGCACGCAATTCATTATGCTCAGGGCGACTGGCAGCGGGCGGCTACCGACTACAAAGAGAAACTGGCCCAAAGCGAGCCCTTCCCCGCTCCCTGGCTCCTCTCTACCCTGGCAGAGATTTTACTGCTTACAGGCGAGGCACAGGAGCAAGCGGATGTCTACGATCGAGTTGTAGACCTGGCCGAGCAAGCGGGCGCATGCAGCAGCCTGATCATTGCTCTGCGTGCACGCGGTCGTTTCTTTACAGAACGGCAACAGTGGAGCGCAGCCGAGGCGGACCTACACAGAGCGCTGCAAGACTGTAAGGACCTGGATTTACCCTGGGAGCGTGCCCACACGCTCTATCATCTCGGTCTCCTCTACAAACAACGCGCGAGCTCCCCGACGTCATCCGATAGCTATACAGGGGATATTGGCCGTGCGCGTAATTATCTTGAGCAAGCACTTGGTTTTTATGCATCATTAGATGCGCAGCCAGCAATAAAACAAGTTCGTGCAGCACTTCTCGAAGAGATCGTTGCCAATGTATAGCGCGCATAAGACGTTTCTTTGTTTTTACCGTTCTTTTCAATTTTTCAAACAAAAACTATTTTTCCTACAAATATAAGCTCTGCTTATATTTGTAGGAAAAATAGTTTTTGTTTGAAAAATTGAAAATGGTGCTAGCGCTCGATAGGTGCGCGAACGAGGCTGCCCCATTCGGTCCAGGAGCCATCGTAGTTGCGAACGTTCGGGTAGCCGAGCAACTGGGTTAATACAAACCAGGTATGGGCCGAGCGCTCACCGATACGGCAATACGAGATGACCTCATTCTCCGGCTTGATGTCTTTTCCGCCGTAGATCTGCTGTAGTTCTTCAGATGACTTAAAGGTCCCATCAGTATTGGCGGCTGTGGCCCAGGGGATGTTTTTGGCACCAGGGATATGCCCGGCGCGCTGTGCACCCTCTTGAGGATAGTTGACCATGTGCAGCAGCTCACCACTGTACTCCTGGGGTGAACGCACATCGATGAGGCGGCGATTGGCATCTTTCAAACCGGTGTTAACATCATCGCGGAAAGCACGGTTGCTCTCGTCGGCGGGCTGTGCCTTGTAGTTGGTTGCGGCGAATTGTGGCACCTCTTTGGTGAAGGGGCGGCCCTCAGCCTCCCACTTCGCGCGTCCACCATTCAGAATCTTCAAATTCTTGAAACCGTACTCGCTGAACAGCCAGAATGCATAGGCGGCATACCAGTTGTTGCGATCGCCATAGAGCACGACGGTTGTATCATTGCTTACACCATAGCGGCTCAAAAGCTTCTCGAATCCCGCCTGATCGACGAAATCGCGGCTGAGGGGATTCTGTACGTCGACATGCCAGTCGAGCTTGACAGCACCGGGAATATGGCCCACCTCGTAGAGCAATACATCTTCATCGGCCTCAATCAGGCGGACACTGGGATCATTTAAATGGTCAGCGACCCAACTTGTATCCACAAGTGTCTCAGGATGTGCATACTCAGGCATATATCTAGCCCCCTTAATCTTTCGTATAGTTGACTTAGTAGATCAAGATTCAAAAGTACTACTGTAGTATAAGAGGTAGAAGAGCTCGATGTCAAGGGCGAAACTGTGCAGTGACGAGATGCGAGCGTATCCATTCACGTTCTATGTTATACTCTTATTATAGCATCCGAATGTATTTCATCTTCGTTTCTTGCAAAAACTGGCAATTTCATCATCAGAAAACTAGTCAAACTACCAGTGCTTGATGTTCTACTCTCAGCTATAGTAGGCAGGACCCGCGTAGCGACAATCCCTTGCGGTTGTCGTGCGTCCATTGAGTGCTTACATCACATTAGGCCACCACGACAACCGCAAGGGATTGTCGCTACGCGGGTCCGTCGAACGATGTGTACTGAAGTAGTGTGTTGTAGAAAAGGGATGCAACTTCATGATCATGAGACCCTCACGTAGCGGCGGCAGAAAAGATGGGCAGCCCGACGATGCTTTCAGTTTTAAAAAAGTCTTTGGCTCTTTAGCCAGCCTCCCACGAGTGACAAAGCTGGTATGGTCAACCAGTCCGCTTTTAACAGCAGGGCTGGCACTATTAAATATATTGCGTGGCATTACTCCAGCCATCACGGTTACGATCTCTCAGCTTGTCATTGATGGTGTGCTGCTAGGCATCAGAACTCATTCGATCAATCCTATCTGGCTACCCGTCGGCCTGCAATTGCTGGTAGGCGTTATTGATCGCTTGCTGATGACACTGAGCAATATCGACCAGCAACTCTTACAGGAGCACGTCTCAAACAATATTCAGCTTCAGATTCTAGAGAAATCGAACACGCTGGACCTCTCGTTTTTCGAAAATCCTGAGTTTTACGATCGCCTGCGGCACGCCGCCGACGAATCTACATACAAGCCTGTCTCAATGATCTCTGATACATTCGGGCTCGGTCGAACTATTATTACTCTCTTATCCATGCTCTTCTTGTTGTTCCAGCTCTCCTGGTGGCTGGCAATCGTCGCCCTGCTCATTCCCATTCCATCTTTTATAGCCAGCAGTAAGTACGGTTGGATTGGCTTTCAGCGTATGCGGCGACAATCACCGGAGCGGCGGCAGATGCAATACTTTACGCGCCTCATGACCACTGACGACTACAACAAGGAGATCAAGCTCTTTAACCTGGGTAACTTCTTTATCGACCGCACGCGGTCTTTGATGGCGAAGTTTTATGATGAGAATAAAAAGGTCTTGATTCCGCGCTACATGGTTGGCTTTTTGTGGTCGGCGGTTACCGTAGGGGCCAACTCGGCAATCTATCTCTACATCGCCCTACAGGCCGTCTTTGGGCATATCACGCTGGGACAGCTCACCAAGTTTACTCAAGCGACGGTTCAGGCAGGTTCGAACTTCCAGAGCGTTCTAGATGGTTTTGCCAGCACCTATGAGAACAATTTGTTTGTAAGTACACTGTTCGAATTTCTCGAATATACACCACAGATCCTTCCACCTGAGCATCCCGTCTCGATTGATCCTCCGGCCAGCGTAAAAGGGCTGGATGTCGAGTTTAGAAATGTCAGCTTTACCTATCAGGGCAAGAACGAGGCGGCACTTAAGAATGTCAGCTTCACTATTAAAGCTGGCGAGGCCATCGCCCTGGTTGGACGCAATGGAGCGGGCAAAACAACTCTCGTCAAGTTGCTGACACGTCTCTATGATCCTGACGAGGGTGAGATTCTGGTTGGCGGTCGCAATATTAAAGAATATGATATGCAGGAGCTACGTGAGCAGGTTGGCGTGATCTTTCAAGACTATGTGCGCTACAATATGAAGGCGAACGAAAACATAGGTATGGGGCGGATAGCGGAGATTGAAAATCAGGCGATGGTGACCAGTGCAGCACAGAAGAGTGGGGCGGACAGCGTGATCGAGAAGCTGGACGAGGGCTATGAATCGATGCTTGGACGCTGGTTTGATAATGGGGTTCAGCTCAGCGGTGGCGAGTGGCAAAAGGTGGCCCTGGCGCGAGCTTTTATTCGCGATGCGCGCATTCTCATACTGGATGAGCCAACAAGTGCCCTTGATCCCCAGGCTGAATACGACGTATTCAACCGTTTCCGCCAGCTCACAGAGGGGAAGACAGCCGTCTTCATCAGCCATCGTTTCAGCACTGTACGCCTGGCCGATCGCATCTTTGTCATTGAGCAGGGCATCTTGCGCGAGAGCGGTTCACATCGAGAGCTGATGGATCTCAACGGCCGCTACGCCGAGCTCTTTAATCTGCAAGCCGAAGCCTATCGATAAAGAAAGTGTTGATACGCGACTAGCGCGGTTCTATGCCCAGTCCTCGCTCTATCTCTGATAGATCGTAGACGCCTCCTTTTTGCTCGTAGCCACCCTGAAAAGGCTCTTCGGTCAAGAGCATAGGTGTGTCCAGATCAACGAAACGAAAGCCGCCCATGCCAGCGGCGAAATGGGCGGCGGCACTGATAGCGAGACGTGACTCAATCATAGCGCCTATCATTAGCTGAGTGCGGGTTGCCTGGCAGATGGTGGCAATTTCTAGGGCACCAATAATTCCGGTCTTCATAAGCTTAATATTAATGACGTTCGCGGCCCCCTCGTTGATTAAGCGGTAGACGGCGGCGGGGCTGGAGGCGCTTTCATCGGCAGCGATGGGCACGGGAGTGTGCTGCATAATAGAGCGCATGCCGGCGAAGTCGTCTTTGTGAACTGGCTGTTCGAGCATTAAGGGACGGATGCCTCTGTCGTCGAGGGCCTCTAAGCAGAGCAGAGCTTCGCTGGGTGTGTAGCCCTGATTGGCATCGAGTGTGATCCCAAGATGTGGAGCTCCTGCGCGAACGGCCTCCACACGGTCCACATCCTCGCGTAGGTCGCCACCGATCTTCACCTTGAGGCTGGAGATGCCACGCTTCATCGCATCCTCTGCCAGCTTATACCCACGTTCCGGCGTTACCATTGGAATGCTCATGTCAGTCTCGACCATCGTACTAGCAGCACCGAAGAAGACATAGAGGGGCATCTTATACGAGCGTGTGAGGGCATCCAGGATGGCCATTTCGATGCCCGCACAGACGGTCATCTGTGAGAAATAGAGACTGCGCACGAGCTTAGCCAATACGCGCCAGTGAGCGACATCGCGTCCGACTAAGAGTTCGACGCAGCCGCGTGCAGCCGCAAGAGCTGTCTCTTGCGACTCGCCAGTACTGGGCGGAAAAGGCGCACATTCACCATAGCCTCTACTACCATCTTGCAGCGTGATGGTTATGAGGACGTTACGCGCCTCTGATACGCTGCCAGTTGCAATGGTAAAAGGTTCCAGCAAGGGAATATTCAAAGGTTCAACGGTTAGCGAGCGAATAGTTGTGCGCGGCATACATGCTCCTTTTCTGTCAGACGCTAAAGACTCGTGCGGTTGCGCTAGTGGTCTACTTCTGCTCGATACACTAGAGAGTTGTGCGATTACGCTGACGATCTGCATGACGCTCTAGAGCCAGTGCAATCAAACGATCCAGAAGTTCTGCATACGGTAGACCACTGGCCTTCCACAATTTAGGATACATACTAATCTGCGTAAAACCAGGCAGGGTATTCACTTCATTGATATAGACCTTTCCAGTCTCTCTCTCAATAAAAAAGTCAACACGCGCCAGGCCACTTAAATCAAGGGCCAGAAAAGCTTCTACAGCGTGGCGGCGTATCTCTTGAGCAGTAGACTGCGAAATATCGGCCGGAATAATCACCTGCGATTTGTTATTGATATATTTAGCACTATAGTCATAGAACTCATTGCTGGCAACCACTTCACCCACCACCGAGGCGATAGGCTCATCATTGCCCAGCACAGCGCACTCACACTCGCGGCAGTCGATCCCCTGTTCCACGATAATCTTATGATCGTACTCGGCGGCGACTCTGAGCGCGGACGACAACTCTTCCCGATTATGCGCTTTGTTGACGCCGACGCTGGAGCCCAGGTTTACTGGCTTCACAAAGTTAGGATAGCCAATCTGTTGCTCAATCGCATCTAGAATGGCAAGAGGATCGCGCTCCCAACGATTGCGTCTGAAGACCAGGTAGTTGACGTTTGGCAGGCCGGCGGTGGCGAAGATCATCTTCATCTTCTCTTTGTCCATACCCAGTGCAGCGCCCAGCACGCCACATCCAACATAGGGAACATTCGCCATCTCAAGCAAGCCCTGCAAAGTTCCATCTTCACCATAGGTGCCATGCAGAACGGGAAAAATAACGTCAATGGCGGCGCGATCACCCAGTTGCTCATTCCCTTGTAACGGAATGAGATGACCAACTGTTGGATCGCCTGTAAAGGTAACGCTTGTGAGCTCCTGAGTAGATGCATCGCCCGGCATCCTCCTCTGTTCGTCCGCTACCTCTTGTCCAGCGGCGATCAGTTTATCGGGCGAGGTGCCCAGCAACCAGGTACCGGCCTTTGTGATACCAATGGGCACGACTTCATACTTTTCGGGATCTAAATTCTCCATAACCGATTTAGCCGATGCCAGTGAGACCTCGTGCTCGCCTGAGCGGCCACCAAATACAAGACCGACGCGTATCTTCTTGTGTGACATACCTTTATCCTTCCTCTTAGATTAGAGATGATTTTACATTTTTTATTTTGCATACTTTTTTGTGCTTTGCACAAAAAAGTATGCAAAATAAAAAATGTAAAATCATCTCTAAGAACTATTTTCGGTCAGCGGAGCTGCACAATCCCATCAGTTGAGACTGCGATGGCGATGGTACTCTGCACGCTCTCTGATGGACAGAAGACACTATGCATCTTGTAACATAGTGAATAATGTATCCATTCCGAGGCCTAACGAGGCTTTAAGGAGTACTAGATCCTCGCTGCGCACCTGCTCTTTGAGTAGATGCGCGGCCGCCTTTTTCGCTGCCTCCAGCTCTGGTCGGTTCTCAAGTCTGGCCGAGTAATAATACGCATTCTCGGCAGGCATACCAGCTTCAAGAGCGCCCTCAACATAGAAACGCGCCTGCTCGCCAATGGCAACCAGGTAGTCAACGAGCGGTACCAGGGCGGTGCCCGTCGCATAGTGCTCCTCGCGCGCGTAGAGTCCTAGTTCCAGGATATCACCGAGTACAGCCCAGCGTTTGCCAGCGGGATCAAGCGAGGCCTCATGCATAGCCTGAGCGATCGCCAGGATCGACTGGCGATTGGCATTATAACTATCATCAATTAACGTGCTTCCATTGGGACCTGGTTTGATCTCGCCACGGCGTTTGAACGTGGTGAGCGTTTCGAGGGCGGCGGCAATCTCTTCAAGCGCTATGTCGGCGGCTACTCCAACGGCAGCAGCGGCCAGGGCGATCGTGATTCCATGTTCGCCTGGAATGTGCAGTTGCACACGCATGCTCTGTTGCTGATAGTGTAAGATGAAACTGCGTCCGCGTAATGCATCCCCCCCGATAGTACTGGCACGCACATCCGCGCCCTCTGACATACCATAGTACAGAACGCGGGCCTGCGTCTTCGTATGCATGGCGCGGACATTTGGATCATCATAATTGAGGATAGCCAGACCATCAGGTGTCAGAGCTTGAACGAGCTCGCTTTTCGCGATTGCGATACGTTCCTGTGAACCAAAGATGCCTATGTGCGAGGAGCCTACATTGGTGATCAATGACCAGTTTGGTGCAGCAATTGTGCAGAGCCATGCGAGCTCGCCGACCCATTGCGCTCCCATTTCCAGCACGGCATAGCGGTGCTGCGGTTCCAGTCGTAAGAGCGTGAGAGGATATCCAATCTCAGTGTTATAGGAAGCCTGAGTTTTGAGCGTGGGTGCTTTTCGGCTGAGTACTGCCGCGACTGCCTCTTTCGTACTGGTCTTTCCATTGCTGCCGGTAATACCAATAAATACGGTGTTCTGCTGACGCAATGCTCGCACGTGTGCAGTAGTATGAAGGGCCTCGACGACGTTTGGAACAACGATCTGAATGAAGTCGGCGGGCGCATCTGCCGCTGGTTCGCTACAGAGCGCGGCAAGAGCCCCCGCTTGTGCGGCAGTAGTAATGAAGCGGTGACCATCAACATGCTCACCTTTGATGGCCACAAAGAGATCGCCCGCTTCAATCTGGCGACTATCGTGATGGGCCGATCGAAAGACAAGTTCAGAATCAGGGATAGCGCTGCTTAGCACCTGAATCTTGCCAGCATTGCCTTGCAGTATATCATTAAGGATAAACATTCTATCGCATCCTCTATTGTTTTTAAGTAGTGAGAGTAGTGCTGTTTGTTGGTACCGAGGCTGATTATATCATGGTCCGCCGTTTCCGTCTTCGCTCCTCTCTAAAATGTTTTCTCTCTCCCCAATCTTCTTCAAAAAGTGCTTGAATATTATAAAAGTAATGGTGTATAATCGTCCCAGTGATATTACGTAACCGAGTGTGGTATAATATCAGTAAGCTGTATAGTGCGTTGTTGCTCAGAATAGATCGTCTATTGTAAGCCGTGCGATACAGAAGAGTAATCGGGTTAGAAGCCCAGGAATTGAGAAACATACATGTCTTTAACTGATCAAACGTTGTATTGCCGGGACTGCAATGAAGAGTTCACCTTCACCGTTGGCGAGCAAGAGTTTTATGCCAGCCGTGGGCTGACCAATACCCCTAGCCGCTGCCCTTCTTGCCGTGCGGCAAACAAAGCTCGTATGGGCGATCGCTCACGAGCACCTCGTGGCGGCAATAGCGGTGGCTACCGCGAAGAGCGTCAAATGTATACAGCGACCTGCGCAAGCTGTGGGAAAGAGGCCCAGGTACCTTTCCAGCCCCGCGAAGATCGCCCAGTCTATTGCAGCGATTGCTTCCAGCCCCGCACATCCGGCGGTGGCCGTAGCAACGATCGTAGATCGCGCTGGTAAGCCCAATGAGTGAGATTGTTATTCAGGCGGGTGAGTCGTTCGAATACGCACTCAAACGCTTCAACCGCAAAGTACAAAACGCTGGTATCCTGGCTGAGGCACGCCGTCGTAGATACTACGAGAGCCCCCAGTCACGCCGTAAGCGCAAAGCCGAAGCTGCACGCCGCAAGCAGCGACGCTCACGTTTTTAAGCAGGGTATTGACGTCAACGCCTGGCAGTAGAACGTTCAGTAAGAAATGCACCACATATCGTTAAAGATATGGTTGGTGCATTTTTTATTATCAAATATTACTACACTCCACGCTCTTCTTGCATTTTTTACTATAATTTACTTTGTACACAAGTTGGACGTCGCCCAAGTTGTGTACAAAGTAAATTATAGTAAAAAATGCAAGAAGAGCGCATTTAGAATCATGCTAACTTAATATTAGATACTTGACAATAGAAAGCCATTGTGTTACTCTTCGATGTAGTTAGTGAAGTTGCTAACAATTTACAAGCATAGTCCCTGGAGGATTTTTTTTATGGCTTGGGAATTTGATTCTACACATTCACGCTTCGGCTTTTCCGTTCGACACATGGTCATCAGCACAGTTCGTGGACATTTCGAAACTGTACGCGGCTCATTAAACATTAATGAAAACGACCTGGCAGACTCATGGGTCGAGGCTGAGGCCGACACTGCCAGCATTAATACTGGCGATACCAATCGCGATGCCCACCTGCGCTCGGCTGATTTCTTTGATGCAACCACCTATCCAACCATCACATTCAAGAGCAGCAAAGTTGAGCGCGATGGCAACGACTACAAAGTGATGGGTGACCTGACAATGCATGGCATCACTAAGCCCACCGTTTTTGAGCTCGAATACTCTGGTCAGATCAAAGATCCATATGGTCTACAGCGCGCTGGCTTTACTGCTAAGGGCAAGATCAGCCGCAAAGAGTGGGGCCTGACCTGGCATCCAACACTTGAGACGGGCGGCGCGGTCGTCAGCGACGAAGTAAAGCTCGACCTCGAATTTGAGGCCGTCTACAAGGCTGCAACCGTCAACGCGTAAGGCTATTTACTCATACGAAACGGATGGTAACACCTTTTCCCCCTGGTGTACCATCCGTTCTTTATATCTCTATCTGTTAGCCCAGACCGGCAATCAGAGGAAGAGACACATCAAATTCATTCTTTGCAGCCAGCCCTCCTTTAAGGACCAGTTTCACATTTTTAGGCTTAGCCAGTCTTGTGATATCACTTCCTACCTGACCATCCACCAGAATCACATCAGCCAGTTTGCCCGCTTCGAGTGTGCCTAGTTCTGAATCGAGGTGCAAGAGGCGCGCGGCATGGAGTGTAGAGGCCGAGATCGCTTGTAGCGGAGTCATGCCGTTCTCCACCATCATTTCTAATTCGCGACCGTTCTCGCCGTGTGCACCCACGCCAGCGTCCGTGCCCATCGCGATATTGACACCGGCCTCTACGGCGCGGCGGAAGCTCTGGCGATGGGCATCCATCACCTTGTACGATTTCTCGGCCATGACGGGCGGGAGGATATCTGGATGCTCGGCGGCAAACTCGGCGACCCAGACAGGGGCAATCAGGGTGGGTACAAGATACGCATCTTGCTTAAGCATCATGTCAATGGCTTCATCATCCAAATAGATACCATGCTCAATTGAGGCTACACCTGCTTTCAGCGCGTTCTTGATGCCCTGAGTGCCCTGTGCGTGAGCCATACAGCGCTTTTCCTGTGCCGCTGCCTCGTAGACAGCTACTGCAATCTCCTCGACGGTTAACTGTGAGGAGGTGGGCACATCTGCCGTCGAGAGCACGCCACCTGTCGTTGCCAGTTTGATCCAGTCAGCACCGGCTCTGAGCACTTCGCGTGTCTTCTTGCGTATCTGGTCGGCACCATCGGCTACGCCGCTGGGCAGGTCGGCAAATTGCAGTCCAAAGAAGCCCAAATCTACGCAGCATGGATAATAGTCATCGCCATGCCCCCCTGTTTGCGAGATCAAAATGACCGAGACCTGCATACGCGGTCCAGGAATAATGCCCTGATCAACCGCCATGCGAACTCCAGCCATTGTGCCGCCAGCATCGCGGACTGTGGTGATGCCAGCATTGAGGGTGGCACGCATGCGAGGAATAGCTTGAAAGAGTGCTAGAGAGGGCGGCGTGATCAGTGCACGCGCCAGGTTGATATGCTCCAGCATAAAATGCACATGAGTATCGATCAGCCCAGGCAGCACACTCGCACCCTGTGCATCAATAATCGTCGTATCGCGCGGAATATGGACATTCTTCCCAGGTCCCACCTCGATAATCCGCTCTCCATCGATTAAAACCGTCCCATTGTCATAGGGATCACTACCAGTACCATCAATAAGCGTTGCATTCGTAATTGCCAGCATAAGTGTTTTTCCATTCCCTTTGTCCTGGTATTCTTTGTCGTTTCTATCATACAACATCTCTTTTGATTCTTCTGAAACGTATAGTAATTGTACAGCTTTTTTTGTTGAGCAAGATTATACTTTTGACAGGGCCAAAAAATAGAAAGATTGGAATATGAATACGACTGATGTAGAGGACCAGGAAAGTCCTTTTCCTAAAACTTCCAGGAAGGCAATTATCAGCTTTATTTTAGGATTGTGTAGTCTCCTCTCACTCGTGCCTATTGCCTTTTTTCTGAACTCTAATATTGATCTGTTATTTTCGCAGCCATACTTTGTTCTACTTTATCTATTGATATGGATATTACTACCGATCTCCGCTCTCTCTATAGGCACGCAAGCTAAAAAGATTGCGACAGAGCGAACTGGCGGTCGTCTGGCAGCAACTGGTTTCATGCTCGGTCTTATATCGCTTCTCCTGGTTAGCTGGTTCTTCTGCACCATCTTTACCTTTGCAGCAGCGTTTAGCCACTTATCAGACAGCACGCCAATCCAGTTTGATCTGTACTAAGAGAATGCTGGAAAAGGTGTAGACGAGGAGTATGCATACATTAATGATGAGACTCGCTCCCCATTGTCCACTGAGCGCAAAACGGAAGGCATCAGCAGCGTAAGTTAAGGGGAGAAGTCGGGAGAGGATGCGCACTGGCAATGGAAACTTTTCCAACGGAATGAACAAAGGCGAGAGGAAACCGATGACAAGCGTCACAATATTTGCGATTATTGTCGCAGCTCGACCATTAGGAGCATAGCTGCCCAGAAAGGCGGCCAGGCCGGAGAGAGCGGCGGAGACAAGCGGTACAAGTAAAAGCAGGATCAGTCCGCCCAGAAGCGGTAAGCCAAGCAACAGCGAACCGAGACAATACGTTACAAGTAAACCCGGAAGGGCAAAGAGTAGCGCAACCGAGACAATTGCCAAAATCAGCACGAGCTTGGGGATGGGCTGCATAATCCAATACTCAAACTCACGATTCTGGCGCGACCAACCCAGCTTTACAATAAGTACCGAAATGGGACCGAAGGCAAGCGAGGCTGTGAGGATACCTCCAAGTAGGAAAATCGCGCTCTCACGGTTTATAGTCCGGCTGGTTGCTATAATGATAAAAGCGAAAGAGAGCGGAAACAACAGGCTGCGTACAATATGAAAGAACCAACTGCTGCGATAGTCGGCCAAAAACACATGTAGGAGTAAGCAGTACTGACGAATCATCTTTAGCATAGTATAACGAGTCGGGGTGTAAGGCCGTACGGCTGATTCTGAGTCTATAGATATGTCTCGCATCGATAATTTCTCCCGAGAGCGCCATAATCGAGAAAGTATGTTGTATTAGACGACGCGCCAATCCATCTTGCGCTGAACAAGGAATAAGGAGACTACGGAGCAAGCTATAATGATGGCAAGGTCTAGAAGTGGTGGCAACTGTGTCTGTCCTCCAAGAATTGCCCGGAAGAGATCGGCAACATACGTGGTAGGAACAAAAAAAGCTAGTACACGTAGCAGCAATGGCAGTTGCTCAGGGCGAACCAGCATTGGCGAGAGAAAACCGACTACAAGCGTTAAAATATTGGCTATCACGTTGGCCGTCTGCCCATCAGATGCATAGCTTTCTAATAGTGCTCCCAAACCAGCAAGCGGCAAGGCTCCAAGTGGCATCAAGAGCAGAAAAGGTAGCCCGCCTGCTAGCGGAATACCAAGTAAAAACGCAGCAAGAAGGTATGCGCTAATCAATCCAGGCAGAGAGAGCAGGAGCGCAACCAGATTTAGAGCCAGGACGAATACAAGTTCAGGCATCGGCAGCGTCGACCAGTAGTCGAACTCGTGGCGCTCGCGCCCAGCACCAATTTTAGTAATGAGTAGAAAGACTGGACCAAAGGCAATGGCCGTAGCCATATTACCACCCAGAATAAAGATAGCTTGCTCTGTACTCATTGAGCCTGTCGCAGTTGTGATGAAGAAGATAAAACTGATCGGCCATACAAAGACAAAAAATACATAGAAGAACCATAGAGTACGATATTCCGAAAGGAAAAGGCGCAGCAGAACGCCGAATTGCTTGAGCGCGACGGTGAAGTTGTGAGATGGCAGAGCATAAGGTAGCGATGCAGCGATTTCAGCATTTTCCTCTGCCGGAAATAGTTTAGCCAAGCGACGTTCCTCCTCCTAGCTGTAAGTAGACATCTTCTAATGACGGTGTGAGGATGCGGAAGTCATCGAGCTGATCGAGACCGATCTGTGCCAGGACGTGGTTAATCGCATCTTGTAGCTTCTCTCGCGAACAAAGCACGACGCGATGCTGATGTGTTAAAATATGCATTTCGCCTAGCGATGCCAACAATTCATCATAGTTGGCTTCCTCGCGCTTGAGCAGCAATTCCAGACGCACACGCTGATCCACCCTCATCTTCAAAGTGCCTGGAGTCCCAATTGCCAGAAGTTGGCCTGAATTGATGATACCAACACGCTGTAGAACACGTTCAGCCTCTATAACATTGTGTGTCACAACAATAATCGTCTTCCCCTCTTTGTTGAGCGCCAACAATTTGTCCCACACTCTATGCCGCACCTGTGGATCAAGATCATTCGTCGGCTCATCAAAAATTTGTATAGGCCGATTCCCCACAAAGGTTACAGCAAGGCTCACCAGCTTTTGTTGGCCGCCCGATAGCAGCGCAATACGTTTTTTCCCAAAAGCGTCGATGCCCAATTCTTGTGATAACGCCTTCGCCCGTATGCGTGCATTTGCCGAGTTCATTCCTTGCAATTGGGCAGTATAAAGCAGGGCCTCCTCTGGATAGAGATCCTTGAGGGCGAGAGTGTTTTGTGCTTGTAATGCGACATAATCAGGAATCAACTGTGGGCTTTTCAGCACATCCATCCCAAACAAGCGAATCGAGCCAGAAGTGGGACGCACCAGCCCGGCCATCTGATTCACCAGCGTAGATTTGCCAGCCCCATTTGGTCCCAACAAACCAAAAATTTCCCCTTCTTGAATAGAGAGGGAAATTTCATCATTCGCCTTCTTGTTAGAGCCTTTATAGATCTTTGTTAACTGCTCAATCTGATAGACAGCAACCATAAACTCTTGCTCCTTGTCAGTTATAGCAACACACGTGATATTTTTATAGTAGCATACTCGTGAGCACGAGAAAGACAAAAGCAATGCTCTTAGCATAGTTGAATATCGATTCTATGCCAGGAGCATATGTGAAAAGCTATGACTATCATTTTCTGCTTATAATGAGCAGAGAGATTTTTTCAATAGATGAACTTAAAGGAGTCTGATACATGAAAGCTGTAGTTATCACTACACCAGGAGGCCCGGAAGTATTAGAGGTACGTGAGGTCGCGACTCCGGAGCCTGTTGGCGATTGGGTACGTGTGCGGGTGCGGGCGGCCGGACTCAACCGAGCCGATCTATCGCAGCGGCAAGGCCATTATCCTGCGCCGGCAGAATCACCGCAGGATATTCCTGGAATGGAGTTCGCTGGCGAGGTGGATGCCGTTGGCCCGCTGGTTAGCACCTGGAAGCCGGGGCAGCGCGTTATGGGTATTGCAGGAGGGGGCGCGCAAGCCGAATATATCGTGGCACACGAAGGTATGCTGGTGGAGATTCCTGAAAACCTGGACTTCATCCAGGCGGCAGCCATTCCAGAAGTCTTTATGACAGCCCACGATGCATTATTTACGCAGGCGGGTCTACAAATGGGTGAGCGGGTGCTGGTCCACGCGGTGGGCAGCGGCGTGGGGACGGCGGCGGTACAACTGGCGAAAGCAGTTGGAGCCACGATTTATGGTACTTCACGTACGGAGAGCAAGCTTGAGCGGGCGAAAGCGCTTGGCCTTGAGGTTGGCCTGAGCGCTACGAATTTCGCGCAAGAGATCGCTCAATTGACGAATGGGGCGGGCGTGCATGTGATCATAGATTTTATCGGTGCGGACTATATGGCACAAAACCTGGATGCACTCACAAGCTGGGGACGCCTAGTCTTCCTGGCAACGATGGGAGGCGCGCAAGCCAGCGTGGATCTCCGTAAAGTCATGGGCAAGCGCATCCAGATTCGTGGCTGTACGCTGCGCACTCGCACATTAGAAGAGAAGCTGGCGGTTACGCGCCGCTTCGCCACCCAGGTCGTGCCACTGCTGGCGGATGCGAAAGTCATCCCGATTGTGGAAGAGGTATTTCCTCTACACGAGATTGGCAAGGCGCACGAGGCGATGGCCGACAACAGGAACTTTGGGAAGCTGATTCTGCGCATCGACTAATCAGACTCGCTCCAGGATCAGAAGCCCGGTCTCCTCTTCACGTCCCGTCACTCTTGCTATATTTGTGCTGGCATTCCGGCGCATGCAGAAGTCGATGTCCTCTGAGAGTCCTGCCGCGATGACCTGCTTTGCTGAATTAGTATAGTCGATCAATTTGGGCGGTGCATACATCTGGTAGAGCGAGGTGGCAGCGGTAACGCTCTCATCAGCTTGAATAGCAGAGTACTGCCGTTGGATTTCGAGGGCGAGATAGCCAGCACATACGGTATCGTCGAGGGCGAAGTAGCCATGCTCGGCGGCGCAGACGATGGCTATGTCGCTCTCTTGCTGTTGAGCGCGGGCAAGCGCATAAGCAGTAACGGCCTGAGCATTGTAGAAGCAGCCGGCAAGGCGAACACTCTGTTCGGGGCAGGCAAAGAAGGCACGCGTCCCGTTCGTCGTCGTAAGAATCAGTTCGCGGCCCTTAAGGTCGGCGCGCGAGAACTGAGCAGGCGAATTGCCATAATCAAAGCCTGGAAGTGGCAGGGCATTGCGCTCTCCACACAGCAGCCGACCCGGAATCTTCTGTGCCGCCTCCCGCGCCTGCTCTACAGTGTCGGCGGCCAGCACACAGGCGGCATCGCTATCAAACATAGTCATAATAGCGGTCGTCGCGCGAATAACATCAATCACAATATAAATATCGTTCGCTGCTGGCTTAACAGCCAGAACATCGGCCGGACTCATAAAAACATGTAGTTTCAAGCGGGTTCTCCCTATTGCACGCTTTTTTATCCATCATATCACCTTAGCAAGGGAGCAAGCCTGATTGTTCTGTACATACTGAGGTTGTTGTACGAGAGGATTGGAAATTAGTGATATGATATGAGAAGCTCATGCCTGAACAAAGCTGTTTTTGTAGGAATATTTCTGCCTGAATCTTTAAGGGGTTCCAAACCCCACTTTTTCAAGCCAATCTTTTTCAACACTGTTGTTGTTCCCTGCTGTGTAATGCACCCTGTAAGGAGGCTTCACTATGGCTACCTCGATAACACCAAATATGACCGATTATGAGGCGGAGCGGCGCAATTTTCATCTTGATGTTCCCGAATATTTTAACTTTGCTACTGATGTGATAGGCAAATGGGCTGCTGATCCAAATAAACTGGCGATGCTCTGGCTGGGACAGTACGGCGAGGAGCGCTCGCTTACGTTTATGCACTTCGCGCAACAGTCGAGCCGGGCGGCGAATGCGCTGGCGGCGCTGGGCATTCAAAAAGGCGATCGCGTTTTGGTGATGCTGCCGCGCATTCCTGAGTGGTGGGAAACTGTGCTTGGGCTGATCAAGCTGGGAGCCGTGGCGATCCCATGCACAACACTGTTAACCGCAAAGGACATCCAGTTTCGGGCAGAGATAGCCGACGCGCGCGCGTTTATTACCGACAACGAAGGCGCACAAAAGTTCGATCAGGTACGCGCTGAATGTCCCAGTATCCGTTTCACAGTCCTGACAGACGAGGGCGGAGAGGGATCAGAGCGGCGAGAGGGTTGGACCAGCTATCACCAGATTACAAGTCGGGCGGAGCCGGAGTTCAGCGGACCAAAGACCAGTAGTAGCGATCCTTGCCTGATCTATTTTACGTCGGGTACAGTTGGTTACCCTAAGATGGTGTTGCACACTCAGGCCAGCTATCCCATCGGACATACGATTACAGCTAAATACTGGCTGGACCTGCATGAAGAGGACTTACTGTGGAACGTGAGTGAAATGGGATGGGCAAAGGCGGCGTGGTCTAATCTTTTTGGTCCCTGGCTTATGGGTGCAGCCATGTTTATCCAGGATGCGCGCGGCAAGTTTAATGCGCTTGAAATGCTAGAGATGCTGCATAGATATCCGATTACGACGCTGTGTGCTCCACCCACTGTGTACCGCATGCTCGTTCTCGATGAGCCGCTGGCGTATCTTAAGGCCAATCCACCAAAAGCATTGCGACACTGCGTTGGCGCGGGCGAACCTCTGAATCCTGAAGTCATCAAAGTGTGGCACGAGGCTACAGGCATGACTATTCGCGATGGATATGGTCAGACGGAGACCGTCCTGCTATGCGGCAACTTTCCTCCTCTAGTAGTAAAACCTGGCTCAATGGGCAAACCTTGCCCTGGCTTTGATGTAAGCGTCATCGATCACGATGGAGGCGAGCTGCCGCCCAACAAAGAAGGTGATATCGCAGTCCGCGTCAAGCCGCAGCGCCCAATCTGGATGTTTCAAGAGTACTGGCACAACCCCGAAGCATCAGCGGCCTGCATACGTGGCGATTGGTACATCACAGGAGATAGAGCTTATAAGGACGAAGATGGATACTTCTGGTTTGTAGGCCGGGCCGACGACGTCATTATTACCGCTGGTTATCGAGTCGGACCTTTTGAGGTCGAGAGCGCGCTCAAAGAACATCCCGCCGTCGCCGAGTCAGCTGTGATCGCCAGCCCTGACCCCATGCGTGGAGAGATCGTCAAAGCCTACGTGATCCTTGCCCCCGGCTACACCGCCTCATCAGAGCTCGCCATAGAGATTCAAGAGCTTGTGAAACGCGTCACCGCCCCATACAAATACCCCCGTGATATCGAATTTGTAGAGAGCCTGCCCAAAACAATCTCAGGCAAGATCCGTAGAGTGGAACTGAGGGAGATGGAGCGGCAGAAAAAGTTGGGAAAGTAGCTCAAAGCAAGCATATAATGCTGAATATTTGTAGAAACCAATCGTCTCTCAGCATACAGGCTATAAGAAGAAAGCTGCCACTTTGTGATGAGTGGCAGCTTTCTTTGCAACGAGGACACGAGAGAAAAGAGAGATGTTTTGCTTTATTTATCATTATTAGCATAAGTTATGATCGTGAAATTTTTGTATGTCAATTTTCAAGAGTTCCTCAAGATTTTTCTAGGCTTGCAAAAGGCACTGTATTTCTCTTATAGGTGTGCTACTATACATTTAAAACTGTACTACTTGTTGGGGGCGCTCACGATGTCGCAAAAAATTCTTGTGATCGAGGATGAAGATGGAATCATTCACTTGATCAATTTATATCTTAAGGATGCGGGCTTTACGGTGATCGTGGCGAAGGATGGTGCCGATGGCCTGGCACTGCATGCGCGGGAGCAGCCTGATCTGGTGATTCTGGATATTATGCTGCCAGCCATTGATGGTTTTGAGGTCTGCCGGCGTATTCGCGCCTGGTCAAATACTCCCATACTGATGTTAACTGCGCGCGGCGATGAGGAGAATCGTATCTCCGGTCTGGAACTGGGAGCTGACGATTATCTGGTGAAGCCGTTTAGTCCACGTGAACTCGTGAGCCGTGTGCGCGCTATACTGCGCCGGACGGGGAAATCTGCGGCGGAAGCAGGCCCAGCCGCTAGCTCGGTTGCTGCCCCTGCCAAAAATAATGCCTTCCTGCGTTTTCCGGGTCTGACAATCGACTTACTGGCCCGTCGTGTTGAGGTGAATGGATACGAGGTGGCACTCACACCAACTGAATTTGATCTCCTGGCCCTGCTCGCACAATCGCCGGATCGCGTGTTTACGCGCGAGGTTTTGATGAACAAGGTCTGGGGCTATGACTATTTGGGTGATGGTCACACTATTGATGTGCATATCAGCGCGCTGCGCAAGAAAATAGAGACCGACCCTGAACAACGATATATTAAAACAGTCTGGCGTGTTGGCTATCGCTTTGAGGCAAAAACGCGTTCCGTTGCATCATCATAGGCATGGAGAGAGATTATGAGCAGACATTGGTGGCAAAGTATTCAATGGCTTTTGACGCTCGGCTCCGTGCTGCTCGCTCTCCTAACGACAAGCACGCTGGCACTGACCGCCCTCGTCGTTATCAACTACTACTACGGAGCAGATCAGCAGGCACGCCTTGATACATTTGCAAGCGACAAAGCGCTGAATATTAGTAGTATATACTACGGCCAGAGCGTGGGTAAGAAAAGTCTTCCTTCTGCCGTAAAAACTGCTATCACTACTTCCACGAATACTTCCACTCAACAACCAATGATGATCGTTCTCGGTAAAACTGGTTTCTTGCCTGTCTACCCCAGTTTGAGCTTTGTCAGCAGAATCCAGCCTTCGAAAACGGCAAGTGTTCAGGGTGCATTAGAACGCTCGATACTTGAATTCATTGATCCATCAGTACAGAGCAACGATATTGTGACGTTCAATAAAGCACTCAGGCAAGCACGGCGCGGAATAGATACGAACGATAACTTTGGTCGTAATAGCCCTGTCACTACTCCTCAAGCTTTTGCAGTAAGATCAATCTTTTCAAATGGGCAGAGACAAGGTCCATCTACGGCTGTTATTGGTATTCTTGTAGTGACGACACGCACTGATACTATACCTTCATTTGTATCGACAGTGGGAATCGCAGTATTTATCGCGTCATTTGCTATCACAGCCCTGGCGGCTGTGATAGCAATTGTCTTTTCGCAAACGATTACCCGTCCGTTAGAACGGCTGACAAAGGCTTCGCGTGTGCTCGCTTCGGGAGACTATAATGCACGTGTGACGACGAAGGCACCCGGCGAGCTAGAAGAGTTGGCACATACATTTAATGAGATGGCGGAGCAGCTCAAGAACGATATGGAAGAGTTGCGCCAACAAGAGATATGGCGGCGCGAACTCATCATGAATATTACTCACGATCTGGCAACGCCACTGACCGCTATTGCGGGGCTGGGAGAGGCCCTGGTAGACGGCATCAATCAGAGCCGCGAAGACTACGAGGCGACTGGAAGCATTATTGTTCGTGAGACGCTGCGCTTGCGCCGGCTGGTGCAAGATTTGCATGTGATGGCGAAGGTGGAGGCTGGAGCACTACAGCCGAAGAAAAGCTTGCTGCGCCTGGCTGCTCTAGTTGATGAGGTGTTCGCTGCCCTGGCAACGGAGTTTGAACGGCACCAGATCGAGCCGGATAACGCCGTTCCCTTTAATCTTCCCGTGATTCAGGCCGATCCTGATATGCTTATGCGCGTCTTCTCTAATCTTTTCACCAACGCGCTGCGCCATACGCCGGCCGGGGGCAGAATCACGGTGGAGGCGAGACAGCAAGATACGCTGCTACAGGTGTCGGTAACGGATACGGGCGAGGGGATTCCAGCGGAGGCTTTAGAGCGCGTCTTTGAACGCTTCTATCGCGCCGACAGTTCACGCCAATCATCTAAGGGAGGTAGCGGCCTGGGCCTGGCCATTGTGCGTGCTATGATTGAGGCTCACGGCGGCACCATCTGGGCCGAGAACGCGCCAAACGCTGGTACACGCATCTGCTTTACGCTGCCCATTTCTCTTCATGAGCAGTTCCCCATTCAGGATATGCCCACTCTGCCCATGACCTCGAAAAGCATACATCCAGTACGCTTAACTTCTATAGATGATACACTCTAATTTAAACATCTATTTCTGGTGAAAAATATGTCTTATAATGTGTATCATAGCTTCTCTCTGTGAGCAAGCAATAAAACAGGTACGGTAAAGCAATAAAGAGAGATTGTATGACTTCTAATACAACCCCCGGACATGCTTCCAAACTTCACTCTCAAAAAGCTCTTTTTGAGAGTGAATCTCAGGAAACTATAGATATCCTGCAAAGAAGCCTAAGAAACGTACAGGAAATTGTCAGCGTTGAAGAATGCTCTATAGCACTAGTAGAGCCTGAAGAGGCTGCACTTCTTCTATACTCTTCACAGCAGGAAGCTGGCGAGAGGGTCGGCCGCGTACGCTTTCAGATGAATGAAGAGATGAGGACCTGGATCGCACAGCCACGAAAGCCGATGATGATCACCAGCGTAGAGCAAGCTTCTCTCCTGTCTATACCCATCCCCATCTCTAGCAATTTTCTGCTTGCTATCCCCCTGACCGAGCACAATCATTTTATCGGTATCCTCAGTGTGCGAAGCATCAAAGCTCCTGACGAACGTCAGCTAAGCATACTTTCTGTCTGTGCTGACCAGATAACTATGACACTTAGTCAGATGATACAGGCACATAGTGAGCGACAAGAGGCGGCGTCCACAAAGGCTCGCTTCTTTTCTATGATTGCACACGAGTTGCGCTCTCCGCTCAATTCCATCAATGGCTATCTAGAGTTGACCATGTCTGGAGCGGGAGGTGAGTTGAATGAGCTGCAGTACGAGTTTTTACAGCGAGCACGTATGGGGAGTGAGAGCTTCTATACCTTGCTAGAAAATTTGCTGTTGATCTCCCGCGCGGATAATGGGCAGGTGCGACTGAAACGCGAGATCATCAGGTTAGGGGACGTGGTGGAGAATGCAGTTGAAGAATTAGAGTTGAGTGCGTCAGATCAACATATTACGATTGAAGTTGATGGTGTGCGCAACTTCCCAAAGATCTATGCCGATGGAGCGCGTTTACAGCAGGTTTTGCGTAATTTAATCGACAATGCCCTGAACTTTACACCTGCTGGCGGGCGAATAACAATCAGCGCATCTCGTGCTGACTATAAAAGAGACACATCTATAGTAGAGGATGAGCTGCAGGATGACGAGGAAATGGGTGTGCTAAAATTGCAGGTGCATAATACCGGTGTTGGGATTGCGCCAGAGTATCATTTCCACATCTTTGAGCGATCTTTTCAAGTGCCGGGCGAGGCAAAAGGACGAGCTGGTGGGCTGGGGCTTGGGCTAACCATCGTCAAACTGATTGTCGAACTTCATGGAGGCAGTGTTAATGTAGAAAGCAAGCCGGGGCAGGGAAGCACTTTTACCTGTCTCTTGCCATGTATCTTACCTTGAAAAATGAGTCTATCCTCTTCCTTCTCCTCATATCGTATGGATTTTGCATTTGTTTGTATCTATTTATATACAATGAATATAGAGAACCCTTGACGCTGGTGTCAATGCATGCTATGCTCAGACTATTCCAATGTGTTCCTTGCTGCTAAGTAGCTAGGAATGAAGCTCGGTAGTCCAAAGCTTTGTACGAAAGAAGGAGACAGACTGTGGGTATGCTACGGATCATGTCCCGTCGCGGTGACGACAAAATCGCGTGGGATTCTCAGAAAGTAGATGCGAACGATCCCGAGGCTGTAGCGGCTGTTCGCGAGGCTGAGCGAATCTTTAATGAAGAGCGTAAGAAGGGAACCACTGCCTTCAAGGTAGAGCCAGGCAAAACTGTAGAGCGTATCGACAAGTTTGACCATACTGCCGAGCAAATTGTCCTTGTACCACGTGTTGTTGGTGGTTGAGGAGTGTAAACAGCCATGTTGGAAACGCTGAGTTTATTTCTCGGGATCTGGCTGCTGTTTCTCTTGCTCGCAATCTACTACCTATCACAATCTCCCGATGGAAGTGTGGGCCGTTTACGCGAGTCAGTGAGCGAACATCTATCCGCTGAGAGTCGTGCGAAGGCGCTCCTACGCGAGATGTTATCCGAGGGCCAGTATCAGCAACTCATCAAGTTTGGTTACCTTGAAGTAGGAAGTCCGACTTTTGATAACCGTGTCTATCGTATCCCTGGCTCGGGGGGCCTGGTGAAGGTCTATGAGCGAGGAAACGCGGTAATGGAGCTGTGCTTGCAGCCAGCCGAGCCACTCCCTGATGGAGATGTGGTTGTTATGCACAAGCTGATGATCGAGGCAAATGAGCAAGAGTACTTGCAAAAGGCAAATCACTTTGCCCCAGGTATAATCTCTCTTCGTTGCCAGCATCTCTAATCTTTACATGTGTTGAAAAGGACCTGGCGCTCATTCAAATAAATATGTAAACCGACATGAAGGTAGAGCCGCTACATTGCTTCATAGATGTATATCTCTGAAAAGAAGCAATGTAGCGGCTCTATTCCTTTGACCTTCAACCTTTTCAGTGTCGAATCCCAGATATGACTCATAGAAATGACAAAATTAGCGCTCCATAGTCCACAGCGAGGGTGCATGCCAAAGCTGAGTCGAATCCCAGATATGACCCATTGCAGGGGGTAGGGCTGAGATATGAATATGAGCCGCGTTGACACCTGCCTCTTGTAAGCGTGTACGCATGGTATGCAATGCGATCGCAGGAGTATTATTTGTGCGGCTGAGGTGGGCCAGCCAGAGCCAGCGCACGCCTTCGGGATGCCAGGTTTTGAGTACAGCTTCGGCGGCCTGATCGTTGGATAAGTGACCGGTGGAGCTGATAATACGCTGCTTCAGAACCTGGGGGTAGGGTCCGCGTAGCAGTCGCTGGCGATCATGATTTGACTCTAGAATAAGAAGATCTGCATGCCGCATATAAGTGAGCATCTCCGCCGTTACCTCGCCGCTGTCAGTGACGATACACATCCGGCACCCCCCTGCACTCAGTAGATAACCAGCGGGAGCCACAGCATCATGTGAGGTGGCAAAGGACTGTACTTCGATATCTCCTATTATACGACGTGATCCAAGAGGAAGGGATAGCACAAGCGGCGATGCTTCTTGAGAGAACACTTCTGTAGCAACGGAACGTTCCTGTTTACTCTGCTCATCTTCGGAAAGGGGGGAGATGGCAACATCAATCTCTACTCGATCATTCGCCTGATTGTTTATCAAGGGCTCAGTCTGAGCAGATACCAGCCGACCTGAATCAGAACGCCAGATGCCAGCGATAATGCCTTCTTCGATAGCAGCGTATGTACGAGGTTCGGTTATGATTGGGACGGCAAAGCGTTTTGTAAGAGTCGGGATACCCAGTACGTGGTCGCTATGTTCGTGCGTTATCAAGATTGCCCGAAGTTGTGCTGGCGAGACTCCTACAGAGAGTAAGCGTGCGGTGATCGTACGAAGGCTAAGGCCAGCGTCTATAAGCAGTCGCGTACGTCTCTGGGGACCTGCCTCGATGAGTAACGCGTTACCAGTACTTCCACTCCCCAGAGAAACAACTCGCATAATCCAATAACCCTCGTCGAAATATATTGTTATAATCCATACCGGCTCAGCAGACGTTGAGCATTCTGACCAAGTACCAGGTCTAGAGATGTAGCATCCAGGCCAGAGGTTTTGACATGATTCACCACACGTCTTTGGCGTAAGAGGCCATAGTCGCTTGCAAAGAGGATGCGATCCGCTCCCACGAGGCCAGCAACCACCGGAAAGATAGTATTGCGATACAAATAAATGGTCGCAGCAGTATCATACCACACATGAGTTGTGATGCGCTGAATCTCTGGCATAAGAGCATAGAAGGGTAGACCTCCACCCCAGTGCGCAGCAACGAAATCAATATCGGGGAAGGCAGTCAAGAAAGCAATAATATCCTGTAACGAGACATCACCTTTGCCGGGATAGAGATGTCCTACAGGTTCGCTACAGTGAGAGAGGACGAGGAGATGATGCTGACGTACAACATCCATAACAGGTGTCAATAGATGAACATTGCTAAGCTTATAGCCCTGGCCGTGAGGCATAAGCTCCCCCAGACCAATCATGCCAGATTTAGCACAGCGTTCTAACTCGTAAACGGCGCGTGCTCCGGCTGTAGGCTGCAGGACGGCCATACCATATATACGATTTGGGTAGCGTCGCATAGCATCAATTGTATAGCTGTTTGCTTCTTCGATCAGACCGGGATCGGTCCAGCCAAAGGAAAAGGTAACCGAGGCGTCCACTTCGGAGAGATCCATCTCAGCGATTAAGTCTTCTGCACTAGCTAGATGAATGCGGGGATTGCTATAAAGAGTATTAAACCAGGGATCACGCTCACAATAGCGAGCGCGATGTTTAAGCACATCAGGAGGAAAGATATGAGTATGAAAGTCAATAATCATAAATCTGACTCCTGTAAAAGGAAAGACCGACATCAAGTGTCGGTCTTTCCTCACAAACTGCTTCTTCAACAACTTTTCACTGTATTCCCTCAATTTTGCCGAGCGAGCCGAACCCATCCAGGCGTCTCCGCATTGGTCCACCACCTTCCTCACTCACTCACGCACGAAGAGATCCTCGCTTGCTTGCACAAGCCGT
>JAABUQ010000371.1_pt1 | contig 104277 bp, 21 predicted proteins | sample 5560001 | NCBI WGS metagenome assembly JAABUQ01 (sample SAMN10711888, study PRJNA513371) | rock metagenome | isolation source: Antarctica rocks | place: Antarctica: Victoria Land, Finger Mt nord | collected 2015-12-18
GGGGTGCTGTGAGGATCAGCGAGCTATGAAGATGGTGATTGATGCCCTCGCTTGGTGGAGAGAGTTATGAGGCAGCGTCGTGTAGGGTGTGTGTATATTGTGTGGTCCGAGGAATGATATACGGATGGTGAATGATTTTCTGGGGGTGTGGATATACCTGCGGTTGGTAACTGCGGCTTTAGGGTGAGCGCTTAGGATTGATGATGTGGTGAGGAGAGGGGGCGAGGTAGATGGCTTTTAGGGGTGGGGACAAGATTTCAATAGGGGTTCAAGGGGGGGCGGGGGAGGTGGTGCTATTGGATGTTGCGTGAAAAATTCTGATCGTGGTGGTTAGTGCCAGCTAAAAGCGGTATTCGGCCTATCTTGGAAAATCTGCCTGCATGACAGAGATGTGCCCATTGAGAAGAAACTAAGGGCGGAAGAAGTACTTAGATCGGATAGAGTATCCAAGATCATCTACATCATATCAGTCGCATGTTTCCAACGCCTTCTTCCGAACAAAGCAGACCCATGTCCCAAAAAGCATTCTATGCGTCGTTCTCAACAACCATACCCAAGTACTCGTAAATCTGCACCGAGAACCTCGCAATCGTCAGCGTCGGAGCCAGCAGCTGCTGGAACGGGACATCCATCCCAAACTCCTTGAAGACCCAATTGCGGAACTCGGCGCCAATCATGCTATCCAGCCCGTGGTCGGCAATGGATTTGGAGTCGAGCTCGAAGTCGTCCGCGGCAAGCATAAGCATGCGCCCGAGCTTCGCCATGATGTGCTGGCTGGTAAGTTCAATAGCCTCCGCAGACGAAGGTGCAGACGTGATGGACGAGAGGATGGTCTGGCCAGCGCTGACGGCGTCTCCGCTCGAAGATCTCATGATGGAAAGGAGGTTGCTGAACCGGACGTCGTCGGTCCAGAAATTATCAGTGGTGCCGGCGGCGCTCATGGAACGCTGGAGCTTGGCGGGGTCGAGGCCGACCACAAGGTGATCCGCGCTGTCTTGGATCGACATGGCGGTCTCGAAGGCCTCCAGCAGGTGCTCCTCGTCGATTCCGTACATGCCCTTTCGCTTTAGGGCCTCTTCGATCTCATCGTTCTCGGCGACCACTCCGACGCCGGATACCATGGGAAGGATGAGGGAGACTGCTCGCTGGCCTTGTGAGCAACGGTGCTTGGCGATGGCGTCGAGGAAGCTGTTGGCTGCAGCGTAGTTGCTTTGGCCGGGGGTGCCGAGAGTTCCGGAGACGGAGCTTGTCATGACGAAGAAGTCTAGACGATTATCTTTAAGAGCGTTGTGGAGGTTGATGGCGCCCTGCACCTTAGTGTGGGTGCTGATGTGCCAGTCCTCGTAGGTCATAGCGTTGAAGAGACAATCCTGTCGAATCATTCAGCAGTATATCTTGAATTGACGCAGGAGATACATACTCTCAGAACCATAGCAGCATGGACAACACCAGCAACGGGGTACTCAGACGGAATGCTTTGCACTGCACGCTCAACATCGACAGCCCTGGTCACATCACCCCGAATCACCGATACGTCAACACCGGCAGCTTCGATGTCCCTCACCAGAATTGCAGCCGAGGTGGCATCAGCTCCCGATCTGGAGAGGAAAGCGAAACGACGAGCACCGCGTTTCATCATCCACGAGGTCAGGCTTCGGCCAAGACCACCCAAGCAGCCCACCAACAGGTAAGTAGCATCGGGCTTGAGCCTGAGTTGGGGTTTGTGAGGCAGAAGGTTGAGACATCCCTCCGACTCTTTGTACTCGACAAGAGTTTTTCCAGCGGTGAAGCTGCCAGTGAACGAAGCAACGGCGTCATCGAGCTCAGTAATATTCTTGACGGTGACTGGCTGCGGCGCGGCAATTGAGCCTTCGCGGAACAGTTCGACAGTCCTAGCCAAGATCTTGGTCAGGGTCTGTGGTCGCCGCTTGTAAAGCTCAAGCATATCAAAGGAGAGGTAGTTGGCGCCCCTGTGAACCGGAACGGTGTCGAGAGTGCTGCGCTTAAGGACATTTTTGCGGCCGAAGTCGACGAAGCGACCGAATGGAGCGATGTGCCGCCAGGCTTCGCGTGCAAGGCCAGCGTCTGAGCTTCCCGAGCTAAATACAATGTCGGCGCCCGAGCCACTGCTGATTTCGTTGAGGTACTCGATAACAAGAGGCGTCTTTGCCAACACCTGTGACTGCGGGAGGCCGTATTGCTGGATAATGTGCTGGGCTTCAATCACGTTGTCGACGACGACATAGGGAACAGCGCCCCAGAGTTGGGAAATCCTGATGGCCGCAAGACCCGGAAGACCGGTGCCCTGAAGGATGAGAACGGTGTCACCGGCTTCGACTTGAGCTAGAGAAATCATGCCGTACAAAGCGGTACCGTAGGCCATCAACACACCAACGACCTCCTCCAGGGACTCGTTGGTCTCAATCTTCTTCAGAAGCTTGGCAGGAAGACGCTGGTATGTGGCGAATTTGTCAAGATTGAAGCCAGCAACGCGGTCACCTGCCTTTAGATCAACGACCTGTGGTCCGACGGCACGAACAACACCGCCAATCTCTTGACTGAAATTGGTGACGTAGTCAGTTCCATTAATGGCCGCAATATCTTCCGTATTGAGACCACCGCAAAGAACCTGAACTTCAACATGGCCGTCCTTGAGGTAGTCCTCGGCGCGATTGTCAACCTCGAAGACGACCTTTCCAGACTGCACTTTGCCGACAAGGTGGGATTCGGGATCGTATGACGCGCTGATGGCCTTCTGCTCCTCTCTCGAATAGGTGTCGTTAACTTGGACATTTGGCACCAATCGGCTGATATATGCAAGATTGTTGACGACATAGGTTTCAGACTCATGCGCAAAGCCTTTGTCACTCTGTTCCTTGGCAGCCCTCGCGATTATGTTGGGAAGCTGCCCGGCATCGGTATTGTCGAGGTCAAAGTCCAGCGTGGTCAGGTCAAGGGAAGCCTGTTCTGAGGTGACGACCCGAGCCAGACCGGCAGCCATGGCGTACTCGGGCTTGTTACCATTCATAAGACCGCCAGTGGTCACCCAGAGGATAGAAGAAGCCGTGTTGCTGATGGACTGGATAGCAGCAAGCTCTTCCTCTTGAAGATTGCTAAGTAGAGGACCCTCAAGGTCAGTCAGCATGACCACACGGTCGCCAACCTTCGTCTTGCAGTCAACAAGCTTCGAAGTTATTGTGTGCCAGCCTATTGATGCGAAAGCTTCCTGGACAACAGGGAACATTGGATCTGCCTTGTTTCGATACACAAGCTGGACCTCATGCAAGACAGCCTCGTTAGCAGTATCTGAAGCGTTCGTAGAGATTGAAGCAGCGAAGATGGTGGTTGCCGCGCGGGGGATGCTGAAATCAATGCCCGAAAACCCAGCGCCTTCTAGAGCAGCAACGTCGGGCCCATTACTCGACTCCCACAGAAGTTTTCCGCCTGGGGTCAACAAGCTAGCGAGGCGAGCAACATTCTGAGCACCAGAGAGGTCAATCGGGCCGATCACAACGTCGTACTGACCAGCAGTGATGCCTTGGCTTTGAATATCGAGAGACAGGTCAAGCTTCTGTACTTTGGCATTCTTGAACGGCTTAACCATTGCCTCGACATTTTTAACGTTCTCGTCAGCGATCTCAGTGATTGTGTAGCATGAGTCCTCAAGCTCGAAGAGAGTCTCATGAGTGTAGTAAGATCCGTATTCCAGGACCTTGGCCCCAGGCTTCTTGAACAGTGAGAGCATGACGAGGTCTGGGATGGAAAGATTGGGAATTTTAGTGACGTACTGAAGGCGATTGATGTCCAGTTTCCAAGCCATCTCACCGTATGGTAGAGACTTGAGCGGCTCGTCAGCGCGCTGAGGGAGAGCGGCCTCATAACTGATGCAGCGCATATCACTGATTTCCATGAGAAGCTCTCCGTCATCAGCAACAAGCTGAGAACCTCCCACGTATGAACGAAGACCACGCTGGTCGATCCAGGAGTAGCAATTAGCAGTCACAGTCTCAAGTTGCTTGGCGGTAGGGGTGAAAATAGCGATCTCATCGACCTGGACCGGCACAGCACCATAAGGCATGGCGTTAGCTCGCCCAGCGTAGATCGACACAATAAGAAGCTGGAGGCAAGAATCAACCGCGGCAGGATGGAGCGCGTAGCGTGACTCGCCAACCATAGTACCGACGTTGTTCTTGATCGTAGTCTTGCAGGTAGCGGCATATATCTTGCCGTCGAAGCGTATATCCTGCATGTCTTGGAATGTTGCGCCATAGTCGAATCCCACGTCGCGGAGAGCCTGATTCCAAGACTTACCGCTGGCGCGTTGGGCGAACTTTGGAGCATCCTTGGGTGCTACACCCCTCTTGCGGGAATTGATACTAATGCTTCCAGCCATATGATCCTTGCGGATGCCTTCTCCGGAGACGGAAGAGACGCTGAATTCCCACCACGCTGTCTGGGAGTCAGTCTCATTGTGTACAGATGGTCGAATGTTAAAGAGGACTTCAATTCCAGTATCGTCATCGGGAGTGACAAGCGCATTCTTGATGGACACATCGCGAAGGACGTAGCCCTGAATTTTGACCGGATTCAGGCTCAACTCGTTCAGTTGAGTGATGGCCTCACAAGCCATGGAGAAATAGCCTGCGGCAGGGAAAACGGCTTCGCCGCCAAGCGAGTGGTCCTTCAACCATGGCACATCGCGTATGCGAAGGATGTTTCGCCACGTAGGCTCAGCCAGTGAACCTCCATGGAGCAAAGCACCAAGAATATCGTGCCTCATGAAGGAAGGTGGACGTTGCTCACGGCTAAGACGAGCTTCATCCCAGAACTCTTTCCTATTCCACTGGTAGCTGGGCAGGTCGGCAATGAATAAACCTTTCATGTTGTGGATTTTCCCGCCGGGCAGAGCCTCTTCGATCGTTGTAAGTCTCTCCATGTCGACAGGGTAGTCCCTCAAGAACAGCTCACCAGCGAGCTCAAGGAGCTTCGTAGCAGAATCAGCGCCCCGAATCAGAGTAGGCAGGTATTGGAGTTTCTCCAGGCTGAACTCAGACTTGATCTGCTTGATAGGTCCAGACAAGGCAGAGTGAGGGCCGATCTCGATGAAGAGATCGACATTTGAGAATGCAGGGTGCTTGGTGATTGTCTGGAAAGCCTGGTTAAACAACACTGGACTTTGGAGGTTGGCACTCCAGTAGGTCTCATCTATAACGCCGTCTTCAGGGATCAAAGAGTTCGTTACGGTAGAGACCATTTGAGCCGTGGTAGAAGTCGGAAGGTCAAACTGCTGGTGACTCTTGGCTTTGCGGATTAAAGCTTCGTACTTGACCGCAACGGGAACCATGTGGTGTGAGTGATAAGCCTTGCCACCAGTCTTGACGGCCCTCACAAATACCTTGTCGGTGTCGAGCCTGTCTTTGACGATCTCTAATGCGCCTGAATCACCAGAAAGAGTGACACCGGCAGGCGAGTTATGGCAAGCGACGACTACCTTGCCATTCATATCGTGAAGATAAGCTTCGACCGCCTCCGCGCCGAGACCTACCGCCAACATGGAGCCATTGGTGTTGATGTCGCGAACAACTTTGCCGCGGTAGTAAGCAACGATTATGGCTTCACTTGCCGAGATATGTCCCGCAGCGAATGAGGCGGCAATTTCTCCAGAGGAGTGGCCAACGGTCACGACGGGTTGAATACCCCATTGGTTGAGAAGCTGCACAATAGCAATTTGAATGGCAGTGCAGAGAGGCTGGGAGAACTCGGCTTCATTGACACGGGACTTTGGTGCATCTTCAAGTAGGACATCTTCCAATGACCATTCTGGACCATCTCGCAGGTCTTTAAGAGCTCTGCCGAGGACACGAACGCTCCTCAAGAAGCTAGGGTAGTAAGTCATGAGTTCGCTTCCCATGCGAGCCCACTGAGCACCTTGACCAGTGAAAGCGAAGCCGACGGTAGGAATCTTCTTCTTCTCAGCGAATCGGAATCCATCCTGCTCGTTGAAGACGCTGTCAAGGTTGGCATGGCTGGCAACTGCGAATGCTCGGGCAGACAGCTGGGATCGTCGGTTGGCCAGAGTATATGATAGATCCAAGAGCTTATAATGATCTGCCACTTTGCCGTGAGCATCGATGTTGGATTTCAGCGTGGTCTTGTCGTGGGCGCTGAATGGCAACAAGAACGGACGATTTCTGTAGGACGCATACCCGGGGCCGTTGGCCTTTCGGTTCTGCTTGTCTGGAGTCCAGTACGTGTAGTTCTTCTGGGCATTTGGCACCAGGGAATCTGCTCCTTCGATGATCATGTGCGCGTTGGTTCCGCCATACCCAAATGAGTTCACGCTGACTCGCTTGACGGGAAGATGGGCTGGGAATGTAACAGGCTCAGTGTTGACGGTCACTTTCCAGTCATCCCATCTAATGGCAGGGCTTGGATTCACAACGCCCTTGGTAGGTGGAATGATGCCCCTCTCAACAATGAGGATAGCTTTGATAAGAGCCGAGAGACCGCTAGCAGCCTCGCTGTGTCCGATGTTTGGCTTGACTGCGCCAACAATAAGTGGTCCTTCGGTATCGGTCCTGTTCTTGTTCATTGCGAGCGAAACAGCGTGAACTTCAAGTGGGTCGCCTACTGCGGTCCCCGTGCCGTGGCACTCAAAGTAACCCGTTAACCGCTGGTCTAGGTTCCCGCCCCGGAAGTAAGCATGCCTAATCACGTCTGCTTGACCTTCACGATTTGGGTGGGTGATTCCGACCGCAGGAACTTTGCCGTTGGAATTGACGGCGCTGGAGCGAATTACACCGCGAACAGGGTCCCCATCGCGGATAGCATCGCTAAGTGTCTTGATGTAAACAGCGCCAACGCCATCAGCACGGCCGTAGCCATCACCCGATGCGTCAAAAGTGTGGCAAGTTGATGTTGGGGACAGGACTCCAAGTTTAGCCGTGTTCATGTGCTGGTCAACGGTCAGAACTAGATTGACACCGCCGACAACGGCAGCACTGCACTCGTTGTTCCTCAGGGCGTTGCAAGCATTGTGTAGTGCATAAACTGAGGACGAACACGCCGTATTGACAACGATGCTGGGTCCATTAAGGTTAAATACATGGCTGATTCTGTTGCTGATAATCCCAGGGTCAACGCCAGTGGCAGCAAGACTGTGTCGAAATGATGGTTCTTTGAAAGCCATTTGCTGGAAGTCGGCGGTAAAGCATGCAACGAAGCAGGCAGTACGCGTACCGGAAACCTGGGACAGAGCAACTCCGGCAGATTCAAAGGCCTCGTAAACGACCTCGAGCATTTTGCGCTGTGACGGATCCATCCAGATAGCCTCGATCGGCGTGATGCCAAATAGACCAGGATCAAAGCCCTTCAGACTATCATTGAGAAAATACCCACCTGGAACATTGAAGCTACCAGGACGGTCATTGTTCGGGTGAAGATGAGCGTCTATATTGAACCGCGACTTCGGGACCTTGGGGGTTTGTCCACTTGGAAGTTCTGTTAGCCGGAGTCTGATTCCAATATTCTGCGCAACTTACGACCCCTGAGTGAGCATCATCTCCCACAACCCAGCTGGGGAACTAACATCTCCGGGCAAACGACATGCTACACAGCATCTGTAAGCCAGGATCTGTCGCGAGCCAGGATGACATACCCATTCCGCAGACTGCAATCGGTTCGAGCTGCTCCTTAAGAGGCTTTTCGTTGTAGCCTGGATAGGAGGCTGCAGTATATTCACCGTCCTTGTAATAAGGCTCGTTGCTACCGGAGACTTCATTGTCGGTGGAGGAATCAGACTCCGAGGAGCTGGAGTAGGGGTTTTTCTTCAGAAGTCCGGGCATGTTCCTCGACCTTTGCTTGTTGATACCAGTTGAGATGGAAAGAGCAACACTATGTCTTTGATCAATGAATGACTAGACTGGACAATCTTGACATGGATCTGGTGATCCAATCGCGTAGTTACACTCTAGCGACGATGCTTTCGATGCTTTCGAGCTCGGCTTTCCACCATAGCTGGGGACAAGTAGTGGCTTTGTATGGTGTCTTTGATGGTCGTAGCATTGCTACATCCTCTTTACTACAGTACCTGTGACTATCAGCGAAAGTAGCGGACCGCCTCACCGCTCCGCCATTCGAAGAGCGAATGCCATGAATGTCGATCGATCCTCTGTGGGCCGTCTCACCCTCGCATGAATCCATCTCTCTGCCATATCTCTCAAGTCAAATGCGCTGGGCGGCTACCAAGGGCTCAGCAGTAGTCGGCTCGAACCACACTAATCGGACATTTCTTGCAATACCGCGGCGCGGGCATCCTGCGTCCCGCGTAGGATGGCATCCCGAGTAGTCAGACTGATGCCTTGCATAAATGTAGATCTTTGCAGCGTTCCTGCATCCAACAGGAAAGCCCAAGGTTGTCCGCGGGTACACTAGGCAAGGTGTCACTCCGACATGTATGAATGTGCGCCCCTCTCTAGGCATTGGTGTCAGTGCACAAATTAGAGAAGCACTAAAGACCTATCTCATGATAGATCGGTCGCTTTGCAACTAATGGATCGTTCTGTGAATTATTAGACGGAGCCATCGACTGTTCCAGGAGAACCCGAGGTTTGCCATTACTGAAGCTACCGCCTGGCGTTGCCATGTCCTATGGATCGGTATCAACGGTCCGAAGGCAGAACGGAGGGTCTCAGTTGCACTCGCATTGCCAACCCCGCTCCCACTTCACTGTTCACTCAATTCGCAATTGGTGCGGGCCATGGGTCCGCGTCTGACACCTCCGACTGAGTTGAAGATGAGAGTCCTGGTGGATTAGGATTGATTGTACTGATCACGTCCGTCCGCGTATCTCGTGCGTCCCTCACAAGAAGCCTGTCGCACCTGCAGACGCCGAGATACAATCACTACTTACCGTTTTAATGGGCCCTGTTCTCTGGGTCCGCTGGACGTACCAGGCTTTTGGAACTCGAGGGTGACCATGTTTGCAGAAGCGTCTCGCGTGAAGGCTATGTATATATATGATTGCTTTTGTGAGATGGACTTTGTTGCTATAATCTCAGTCCGACGGTTGTGGCGGCATGCGATTAGTTGTGAAAATTCATTTTAATAGAAGACGATGTAATAATACACGTCCGACAGTCTCCGCCAAGCCACTAAATAATCGGATACTAGTGCTGTAGATCTTGGGACAGCTGAGACAACCACATTTCCTACTTCATGACACGAACATTGTGTCAATGGCTTCTATAGGTTTTTCTAGTCTCAAGAAACTTTGGGATTGATTTGTTCGAAATTAACTCAAAGTGCTGAAATATCCGGCATATATACCTGATATTCCTTGGAGCTGGTTTTCTCTTTCTATTTGTATCTGCTTCTCGAACATGACTTTCACTGCGTGTTGGGGCTCATTCGTGACAACTTCATTTCAAATGATCCTTGATCGGCTTTGTTGCGGCACGTAGGTTCCGCTCCCTGAGGGCGAGGGCAAATGATGCTGCAGCGCCTGGGCCAAAAAGGGCACTAGTGACAGCAATTGATCCCATAGCCAGCGGTGTTTCCCATTCTGTTCCAACTTTCAACATTGAAGCAAACGGAGCTTGGATCGCCGTTCCCTGCTCCACCTGCAAAAAGGCGAAAACCATACACGTCAGCGCTACGACGTGCCAGTCAAATTGTGTAAATAAGTGCGCGCCTTCAACGAGGATGATCGCTGAAGACTGCCCAACCTTGCTAGGTGACGGGATGAACAAACGGTGGAGGGAAAGGTCTGGGTCCGAAGAAGTGAGTGAAACCCATAATGTGTACTATCGGTTGAGTCAGTTTTCTTCCACCTAAGTTACGATGATGCATCATACCGCATGTACAGCAGCTGCATAGGCACCAGTGAGCATATAGGACAGGATGACGAACACGGAGTCAACATCTGGATTGTCTGGGTCCTTCCTGGAAGTCGCGCCGGGACGGCTAGCTATCACAAGGACAAGGATATAGCCCAGGGCTGTGGCCCACATGTAGTGGACAATATAGCCGTGCTCGTGGTAAGTCCCCCAATCGAGGATAGCAGGAGCGAACATGAGCAGTGGAAAGAAAGCTCCCGTGATTGTCGTAGGCACGAATGCTCGTGCTTCATTCAAAGGTGTCGTGGGGTCGCGCTTTGTTGCACCACTCAAGCAGATGCAATAACAGTATAGCGGAAGCACGACTGCAGCGCCAACACTGTTCCAGGCGACTATCCAAAGAAGTGGGCTTATGATGGGTCAGTTAGATGGGGGCTTGGAGTGTGTGACAACATACTGCCGCATCCATTCAGTCTGTACACCCCTTCGCCTGGAATCGATTACACTCCAGACATTTGCGCAATGGATCACCGCTACAAGGTCAACACAGAGCAGTCTGGGGCCGGGAGCAGCTCCATTCGTGAGAGCATCGAAAAAAGTAATGAGCGTCGTCAGAGCTGAGTCGATGGGCTTGAAACCAGTATAGACTGATCTGAGAGGTCTGCCATCAGGGAAGAAGCCGTCCGCCTGGACCTTGTTCAAAGCTTCTAAGGTGCCATTGGAGAGTGCAACTCCCCACAAAAGTCCAAAACCCAGAGCGCCGAGGAACAGCAACGAAATGGGAGTTATCTTCATGGTCCACAGTGATTCACAAGTACTTTGAGGTCTGGAGGTATCGACTAAGAACCAAGCGAGGGCATGGCAAAGCAGCCTTTCATGAAACTCATGCGAAGGACAGATCAACCAGATAAGCAAACATGGTTACCATGGCATGAGTTACAAGTCACAAGTGTTGTTTAGGCGCACGCAATTACGAACCCCTTACGACGCAGGGCGGACAGGGCGGACCGAGAAAGCCGCGCATTGCAGCTGCACACACCGGCACGGAGAAGAACAACCACACGGCATGGCAAGGTAGGCTCATTATAGAGCAGTCCAGCAGGGATCAGCTGGGATGTACAATAGCCGGGCTACACTTCGTTGCTGAACCATGTTGGTCGACTGGTCCCAATTTCGTTCATGCTGCTCGCCTATGCTTGTGAGCAAGCAAGCGAATCTCATTGAGACTGACCACCAGGACGAGTCATAGTAACAGCTACAATGCCATCAGCAGTGACTGAGGAACAATTTGACGTGGTTGTGGTCGGAGCAGGTAGGACATTGAAGCTAAATGATGCCTCGTATTGTCGATCTTCGGTTTGCGCGGCTGACCATTCTTGGCTACGTAGGATGGAATGGTTTGATCGGAGCAAGAACATACTTGCAACTCGCACCAAGCACCAATCTTATCATTCTCGACGATGGCAACTCCATTGGGGGAGTATGGTCGAAGGAAAAGATATATCCGAATCTCTATGCGCAAGTTGGGTATGGCATGTTTGAATATTCATTTCGTCCCATGAAAAAGGAGAATGTAACCCAAGATCGCTATATCTCGGGCGAGACCGTCCACCACTATCTCAACGACTTTGCAAGGGAAAACGATCTCATCCGCCGTATGCGCCTCAACACTCGTGTGGACAGAGTGGAAAAGTTGTCAATTGGAGGATGGCAATTATGCGTCGGACATGGCGCTCCCATTATTTGTCAGAAGCTGATCTTCGCATCTGGACCTACCTCTCATCCTGTGATCCCTCGGTGGCCGAGAAATGACTTCAATCAGCCTGTCATTCACTCTTCTGAGATTGGTACCTCTATGGACGCTTTGAATCGAATCGACCGCGCAACAGTCGTTGGAGCCGCGAAATCATCATACGACACTGTGTACTTGCTTCTTGCCGCCGGCAAGAAAGTAGACTGGATTATTCGTGAGGATGGATCCGGACCGTTGGCCATTACTCCTCCGCGCTACTTTGGCTTCAACGCTGTTGACTTCTGTTCTACGCGTGCTGCGGCGAGTTTCAGCCCTAGTATCATGAACACAAGCGGACTTTGGTACAACTTTCTCCAGCGGACTGTGATTGGCATGATGTTAACGATGATATACTGGCGAGTTGCGACATGGCTTGGTGAGGTCCATGCAGGATATGCCAAGTCGGCGAATGCATCGAAACTTAGGCCAATCCCAGAGGGCTACGGGTAAGCTCAGCAACATCGTATTTTACTTACCCTAACTCTCGACTAGCATCATGTGGGCCAACGCTGGTCTAGGAGTGGCAAGTGCGCCCAACTACTGGAAGGTATTCCACGCCGGCGATGTCACTGTACATAGGACTGAGATTGCCCATTTTGACCATGGCAACAAGATCTACCTTGAGAATGGCACGCAACTTTCATCCGACTACGTCATTCTATGCACTGGCTTTGAGAAGTCCTATCGTGCATTCGAGAAAGATCTGCGCCTGGAGTGCGGCCTCACGTATGATGAAAGTGTTAAATGGGCCAAATTGGATGCACGCGGCGAGCTAATCGTCGACGAGAAACTGCCTTACCTGAAGGACCGTCCCATCACGACTAAGTCAAGGCATGCCGAAGGGACACTCCTCCATGGTCCCAGTCGACATTATCGACGCTTAATTGTTCCAGACATGGCTGCCAAGAATGATCGATCGATCTACTTCCCGGGGTTGATACATTCTATATTCACTCCTCTTGTATCTGAATTTCAAGCTCTGTGGGGTTGCGCATACATGCTCGGACGGCTCGACCCACCGGATCAGGAGACCATGGAGGAAGAGGTGGCTACATGGAATGTCTGGACCAGGAAGAGGTACCTCGCGCAGGGCCAGAAGCACGCTTATGCTATCTATGATTATCTTTCGGTCAGGGTCCCCGTGATAGTCTTCTGTTGCCCTTCAAGCAAAATGTCTAACGAAAGCCTAGTACGTTGATACTCTTGCCAGGGATCTTGGTATCAAGACCAACCGCAAGAGCAACATATTCTCCGAAATGTTCGTACCATACAGGCCGAGTGACTACAACGGGCTTCTCCATGAATTTTACGAGGCGGAGAGAAAGCCGGGGGCTCAAAGTGTTATGTTCGAAACTGTTGTTCAAACCCAGAAGGTTTGAACCAGAAGGATAGCTTGCGGAACGGTTCCTTACTCTAGACAGCGCTGTTTATACTTTTTGGCCTTTAGGGAATGCAAAGCCTTTATCATCTCTAAGGGGCATAAAGATCCTCAAGACATTTTGCTTCTTGGCAATCCGAACCCAGGCGTTGAGTTGATTGATATCAACATACGTCCACTGCAGCTTCCCGGGCTGTTGGAAGCGGGTTTCGTGTAGAGGCATACGGGCCGTATAGGCATGAAGCCAAATCCACCCGTCAACAAACCTCCGGACGCTTGCAGCCGTTGTCATATGGCTGAAGTCATTGGGCAGAGCTCATGCCCGGGTGACAGACGGCGCAGCGGACTGCCACATCTTCGAACTTTGAAGTCAATGAATTTGACAGGTTGACTCAACTCCTGTGATAATTTTTCGTCTCCGCTGCTCCGCTAGTGGTGAAACAACGTACTTCCTTGGTTTTCTGCAAACTCATCGTTCTTCCACTGCCGTTCACCAAGATGTCGTCAAGAATTTTAGGGTTATACTTAGCCTTTAGGGCAATGGCTTGCTGACTAAATTCCTGCAGGTGCGGACATGCGGCCCGCGATTGTTGTTTGCGCCTCAAGTCTTGCACCAGTCAACACATCATGTGGAGCATCGTAGAATCGATTCAAGACAATTCTGCAAGCTTATTGGAAGTTGAATTGAAGATGGCTGACAGATTGAGGCTCCGCAGTCCGGGAAGTCCGCGCCTCCATTCCCAGGCTTGCACCAGTACCTGGAATAGTTACAAACATCACCCTCCTTCTCTTCTGTTCTCACTCCTAGACCTTCTCGCTACTCATTCACAATCTCCTTGCCTGCAACGATTGCTCTGTTGTGCTGCGAACAGAGTCGTTGTCTTGACTTTCCGTGGTCTGTTTTACTTTAACTTACTTGTTATTTGAATTGTGTGCGAGGCCGCAGAAGCCTTTATTCTCTTAACTTGCAATGGAGGCATCCGCTCCTGGTCTGGCGGGAGCAAGCGCGTTCGAGGAGAAAGCTATTCGAGAGACTGAAGATCCCTCGAGCCCGAAGGAATCGAACTCAACCCAGTCCGACAACGGCACCAAGGACCCCGTTTCTCGCACCATCCATGGCTGGAAATGGACCATAGCGATGGTCACAATCCTGTCAACCACCTTCCTCTTCGCCCTCGACAACACTATCGTCGCAGATATCCAGCCATCTATCATCAACCAGTTCCATGATGTTGAGCGACTTCCCTGGTTCGGTGTCGGTTTCGGTCTTGGAAGTACGGCCGTCCTGCCCTGGGGCAAAGCCTACGGAATCTATAGGGTAAAATGGCTTTTCGTATCTACGGTCATATTGTTCGAGGCCGGTAGTGCCATCTGCGGTGCTGCGCCCAACGTCAACGCCCTCATCATCGGCCGCGTACTGGCTGGTGTTGGGGGATCTGGCATGTACTCGGGTTGCCTGACCTATATATCAGTGACGACTTCGAACACGGAGCGACCTTTGTACATGGCTGGAGTCGCCGTGGCGTGGGGGGCTGGTACAGTCATCGGTCCGATTGTTGGCGGTGCATTTGCAGGTAGCTCTGCTACATGGAGATGGGTAAGACAAAATCTCTCCTACTGCCGGTACCGTAGCTCATAATGATAGGCGTTCTACATCAACCTTGTCATGGGCGCCGTGCTCGCTCCAGCTTACTTCCTTGTCCTCCCGGACTTCGAAAACAACCCCGGCATGTCTCTGATGGGAAAGTTCAAGAAGACAGACTGGCTTGGTACCATCGTCCTTATGGGTGGCTCCGCCTTCTTGATCATGGCCATGAACTTCGGTGGCTCTGTCTTTGCTTGGGACTCGAGCGAAGAAATAGCCTTCTGGGTTATGACTGGTGTCTTCCTAATTCTGATGGCTTTGGTCACTAAGTTCCATCCTTTCATTTCCAACGAGAACAAGCTCTATCCATCTCACTTCCTCAAGCAGTTTGAGCTAGTAAACTTGCAGATCCAATTATTCATGGTCTCGGGTCTAATGTTTGTAAGGACGATCTGCTCACCCTCTACGTACGTGATTGCTGAAACTCATCAAGGCTCTGACATACTATCTGCCACTCTTTTTCCAATTTACAAAGGTAACTCCCAGAGAAGGAACCCTTGGATTACTGGAGTGCTGATGGTTTGCAGGGTGACAGTCCTTTGAAAGCTGGCGTCCGGATATTGCCTTTCATCGTCATGATCGTGTTCTTCTCCCTCGTGAACGGTGCTCTGATGCCTAAGTTCGGATACTACATGCCGTGGTATCTTGGTGGGAGTATTCTCGCGCTCATCGGCTCCGCGCTCATGTGTAAGTGGCACAGTGCTTTGGAAGATTATCAAGGCTTATCCTTCATGCAGACACCGTCAAGGTCGACACTTCCATCTCCGCTGTATATGGATATACCGTACTCATCGGCATCGGCATCGGATCATATGTCACTGCTGGCTTTTCTATCGTACCGTTCCTTGTCGCTCCGCACGACATCAACAACGCAATCGGTTTCATGGCAATCGGTAAGACTGCCCTCGGACCACTTGCCCAATCCAGCCTCCGATCCGTTTGAGCTTATGCTAACGTGAAACTGCAGCTCAAGTCATCGGTGGCAACATCTTCCTGTCCATGGCCGGCTGCATGTATCAGAACTACGGACACTCCAAGCTATTGCCGTTCCTGACCACCTACTCCGCCACGGATGTATCTGGCGTCATTGCCGGAACAAGCAACCCACTGTTCCAATCCCTGTCACCTCAGTTGAAGCAGGTGGTTATCGAGCAGATCACCGAGGTGATGAGCAACATTTGGGCGGTCATGATCGCGGGAGCAGGCCTTAATGTGTTTTTGGGGCCATTTCTCGGTGTGAGTAATCCTTGCACTCGTCAATGCGTACCGCCTGGTGACGGCGCTGTCGTGATGTACATGTTGCTAATTCATCCTCTTTACAGAGAAAGAAGATCTATGCGGTCCCCGGTGTAGCTCCAGCGTAGAAGTAGGATCGACTCGGAGGAGTGGGCTAAAGTGGATACTCGAGAGCCGATGAGAGTGAACATGGCGGATCGTGCGGATCAAAGTCGCGTATGCATATCGGCCATTCACGCGAAAGATCTACGGTGTGCTAGACTTGTGGGCTTAGAGACCCTGCATGCAGTTCCATAGATAGCCCGGCAGAGTGACGGAATCAATCCTCTGTCAAAGGGAGCTACTGCGTAGACAGCCCTTTTCGCTAATTTGGCACCCCTCCCTTATACAAGGTAACTGGTGTACGCACACCCAGTTTCGGTAAATACTACACCCATTTTCGATAAATGCACACCCAATGGGATAGACCAATCTTTTGGTGTAATATTACCAAGTTTCTTGGGTCTTCCTAGCGATAATTCACATTTTCTATTGATCTAGAATATAGCTTGAAAAAGCATCGATTTTCGACCCAAATATATAAAAATTCTTTATATTCTCTAATCTTTATGCAATCTCTAATTATATCTTTATTAAAGCTTTAAATAGAGTTTATCTAAACGTTTTATTAAGAGATTAAATCAATCTCTTAAAGTATATATTTATCTTCGAAATTGCATCTATTTTAGATAGTAAACAAATAATTTTCTCTTGTTCTTCTTAATTATCTCGATTATATATTTAATTATTATTAGAATTTGCATTATCGCTATTATTTGCATTAAACTTGTTATTGTTATTAACTAAAATAATATTCTTAATAATTGCTCTAATAATTGTAGAAATTGCAAAGATTGCAAAGATTGTATTTATTTTTTTGTTGCTTTTCTAGTTATTTGTCTAGTAATTATATTTCTTATATTTTTGTAAATCTTCTTTATTTTCTTATTAAAGATTGTTATACTTATATCTATTATAGCAACAATGCTAGCTTTTAATCTTTTTTGCTTTCTTTGTTTAGTTTTGTTGCAACAATTATCTTTTTCGATTGTATCTTTACTATTACGCAAGATTTCAATAGTTGCGTTAATATACTCAAAGTTAAAGAGATCTCTTCTAGTAGATTTTGTCTTTGTTTTTTTTGTCCAAGTTATAATATCTTTCTTTTTCTTGCTTCGATAAAATATTCTTGTTACACTAGTACTTTCGCTAGTAATATCAAAGAGAGTTTGTACTATCGAAAAGATTTGTAGATATCTTTAAGCAATATAAGCAACATTGGCAATTCGGGGAAGCGGCCCCTGTGGCACAATGGCTCCACTGAGTCGACATCGGCCCGAGAGAGTCTTGTGACACCTCGCGCTAGCCTATTAGGGTAATTTAATGTGTTTATTAAAATTTAGATTGTTTTGTAATTTATATGAAATTTTTAGCCTAATCGGGTTAGTATTACGTATAGAATTAATATTTGAAAACGAAAAAGATTCTAAAAAAATTGTTTTCAAATATAAATTCTATACGTAATACTTTTTCGATAGCTAATTACGCTAACAAATACTTTTGCTCTTTTCTAAAGAGATTAAGTTTTTTGTTATAATTAACAAAAAATAAAGTTATTTTAATAATATTCGAAATCTTTATATTAAGTATTAATTATATTATAGATAAAAGTAATATTTAATTATTATAAGTATTATTAATATAGTACTACAAATATTGTTTAAATCTTTAATATATTTGCTCTATTTAATTATTTGTAATTAAATAATAGATAGTAGATATTCTAAGTTTTGTATCTAATATTAATAAAAATATCTTTTAATAATTAGATATAAAGAGTTTGTCAACAAAACAGGAAGTTACTTCTAGATTCTAAATTAACTATATATTGTTATAGAGTTTTGAGATCGATTAGAAGCTTCCGAAACAAATTAGAGATTAATTAAACATTATTCGAGATTGCGCAGAATTAAGCTCTAGTTTAATTCTATATAGATGCATATTTAATTCGAACTTCGATTAACTCGAGCAAAGTGATATTTAAATTTTGATATTCGAGATATATACAAACTCTTGTAGTACTTTGATTATATTTTTATTTGTTACTCGTCTATATTATAGTAATTTAAGTAATAGAATTAAGCAATTTGTAAGATTTCTACGCAAGAGTAATGCGCAAAATATAATATCTATATTGTGTGCAATATATATGCACGTAATTAACTGTACTTATATTAGAAAAATTCTTAATTATACGCAAGTAATGTTAAGTATATTATATAACTAAGTACAAGTAACTTATTAATAATATTGTTAGCGTTAAACTTAGTTTTGATCTCAAAATGTATTCGAAGATCTTTGCGCAACTATCTATTAATTTCTAAATAATTCTAGATAGATATTATAAATTTCTAATCTTTTAATTCGAAATAGATTTCGAATAACTCTGCAGGAGTTTCGATTTTGCCAATATTTGTTTTTGTTATTTATTAATTTTTAAATATATTGTAATATTGTATAAATTAATTTAATACAATATATTTTAGTTGTTCTATTATAAACTTTTTTCTATATATAATAATATATAAGTACTTAATTAGTTTGTTAATTATAACTATTATTAAATTATATCTATTTTTAATTGCTAGATTTGTTAGTTTAAGCAACTTAATAGTAAAGTTTATTGTAATTTTATTCTATAACAATTTAAGTAATTCTTAATATTAAATTTTGCTATAACTTGTATATATATTATATTTGTTCTACTAATAACTAAGATATTGTTTAATATATATTTTAACAACTTATTTTATTTAAAAAATTAACAATATTAGTATAAAAACTAAAGAATTTTAGTTATTTTTAGATATTTTTGCAATAATCTATTATAATATTTCTTTATATATTTGTTAATTTTGTTAATAAATATTTAAAGATTTTTTTTACTAGAAATTCTTCTATATTGTTTCTATATATTTGTAAAATAATATTTAGCTTATATTTATTTGCTAATAATAATTTGTTTTTATTAATTTTAAATATATTATAATTAAATAACTTCTTTGTTTTTATATAATAACTTTTTTTGTTAAATACGTTTGTTCTACTATTGTTTTTGTCTAAAGTATATTATATTTTAAACTTGTATTATTCGAGTTATTTTAACTACTATATTTGTTTTCTATTAAATGATTTAATAGTAATAAAGTACAAATTTTTTCTATAATCTATAAAAATTGTAAATTTTAATAATTTTTTAATATAAATTTTTTATAATTTTAGAAAAATTACAATAGCAAATAGTTTTTTATTGTAAATATTATAATTCTATTTAGTTAACAAAAGAAAATTTAAAACATATATTATTAAATACTATATATTTTTATACTTTTAATTAAAATATATATTTATAACTAAATCTAATATATTAAGTATATTTATTAATTATTATAAATTGTATATTTTTAATATTAATTTCTTTAAACATTCTAATTTAAGTTTTTAAAATAATTTTTTCTATTTTAGTTTTTATAATTTTAGTTTACTTTTTTTTGTAAAATTAATTAATAGTATTGCAATAATTAAGAAATTTTTAATAATTTTTTTGTTATAATTAATAAAACTTATAAAGATTTGTACTTTTTTAATATTAATAAATAATTTTTATTTTTTAATAATTTGCAATTTCTTTAAGTTTATTCAAATTTTATATTTTTTTGTAATAAAATCTAGAAAGTCGACTTCTTTCTAATAAAATTTGTATTTTTTCAACTTTAAATATAAGTTTCTTTTAATTAAATATTTTAATATTTAAAAAATATACTTTATATATTTTTCTGAAATTTCTAAGTAGATTAACATATTGTTTAAATATACTATAACAATTGATTTAAATATTATTATAATATATTATTCATTATATTTTAATATATTGTTAAAATATTTATAAATTTAAACAATATTATTATATATTTGTAAAATTTATATTGTATACAAAAAGCTATTTTCTACTTTTTCTCTATTTTTATTCTTGTAAATTTAATCTAATAAATTATTTTACTTTAGATAATTAATTCTAAAGCTTATTAATATTAAATAGTAAATATTAATTCTTAACTATAATATTGTTTAGTTTTCAATAATTAATATATAAATAAAAAAATTTGTTCTTTTTAAATACAAAGAGAATCGAGTATTTTATTTATAACTAGAATTTTTTAATAATTTTTTTTTATCAAATATTTGCAAAGTATTTATAGTTTTTTCTTAAATAAAATATATATTAATTTAAATATAAATTGCTTGTTTAATTTAAGTTTAATTTTGTAATTTTACAATTATTATTTAGATAAAATCTTTGTTATTATTTTTTTCTAAAATAGATATTTTTAACTATTATATATTTGTAATATATATTTTAGCAATTTTTTTATTGTATCAAATAATTTAAAAATCTTAAAAAATTTGCAATTTTCTTAATTTATTTTAATTTTGTAACTTAATTAATTTTTGTTAATATTTATTAAATTAAACTTTATTAAATTATTTTTTTGCAAAATTATAAACTTGCTATTTGCAATTAAACTTTAATTTAATCTTTAATCTTTTATCTTTTATTAATTGCTATTAATATATAGATTAAATATAAATTGCATAATTATATTGTATAAATCTAGACTGACCGCGTCGGGCCGGGTCATCGAGTTCGAGCCGGGTTCCCGGCCCGCCAAGACCCGGGTCGGGTCAGGATTTTGATACCGAAAAGTCGATTCGGGTCACGATGTTGGTATCGAGTATTCGGGCCGGGTCAGAAAGTTGGTACCGAGTATTCGGGCCGGGTCAGAAAGTTGGTACCGATTCCCGGCCCGGCGGTTAGTCTATATAAATCTAAATACTTATATATTTTAATTAACTTCTAAATTATATTATTTTAATTAAAATATTTCTAGAACAATATTATAAATAGCTATTTCTATTATATTAAAAGTTAAATTCTTATAGTATTGCTAAATAGCTACTAATAGTAATTTTGTTTTTTTATTTATTTTTTGCAAATAATAAATTTTTATCTACAATTCTTAAATTGTAAATATTAAATTTTTTTAAGTAAATTTTTTTTTTAATAAAAGCTTTAGTTATAAAATTACTTATTATATTAAAATTAAGTATTATTATAAGTCGACAATTATTAATTTTAATTAATATAATAAATTATTATATATAAATTATTATATTTAGTTGTTGTTACTAGACTAATATATTGTATTTCTCTAATATACTTTTTATTGAAAGATTTAAATTTTTCTTTATTTTTATATTTTAACTTTTGCTTGAAATTTTTTTCTATTAAGTTTTTTTTATTTTACTAAATTGTTAATTTTGATTTTCTAGAAAATTAATTAGTTTTTTTTAGAGATAAATTTAATATAAGTTATTATAGCAAATTATTTAATTAAGACTTGCGTATATATAATATATTTTCTTTATAATAGTATTTTTATATCTAAGTATTAATATTTCGAGTTTTTTGTTCGCAACAAGTTGTTATATATATATTTTAATAAAATTCAATTGTTTTATAATAATATTAAATATATTCTTTTTTATGTTAGTATCGCTTTTTAATTTCTCTTTGTATTTGTTTATAATTTTCGATAAATTAATTAAAACTTCGAAATAGTTTGTAATATCTTTTATATAATTGTAAAAGTTCTTCTAGCTATACTTTTTATCTAAATTAATTGCTAAATTATAAAAATTAACAGTCTTTTTAAATATTTAATTAAGTTTTTACATAAATACAAATATTTTATTTAATAATATTTTATCTAGAATTTTCTATAATTAATTTAAATTATTTACTAGATAATAGTTTTTATTTAATTTAGTTTTAGAAATATTTGTCTCTATATTAATTTGCTTCTTAATAGTATTTTAACTACTAAGTATTTCTTTTAATATAATTAACAATTTATTAAGTTTTATAATTGACAATTTTTTGCAATATAACTTAATTTGCTACATAAATAGTATGTTTTATAAAATTTGTTATTTTGCTTTTTTTTAAAAAAATTCTTTTTGTGTTGCTAGATAAAATCTAATTTTATAAATACAAACTTATAATAGTTTAAATTACTATACTTTTAATTATGATTAATTTTTTTTTACTAATATTTAATTGTAAATTTAAAGAAGATTTCTACTTTTTTATAAAATTAACTGTATTGTTTTTTTATAATTTTTTTGTACAATTTGTTGTCGAAATTAATAGCTACTTTAATAAAATTAAATATATTGCTAATAATTCTTTTATTGCTAATAATTTTGTTCTTAAGATTATTTTTATTATAAATACAATATTATTTTATTTAATAAAATTAATATATTTTTAAAATCTAATTGCATAGTCTATTGCAAAATTTATTAAATTAGATATTGAATTATTTTTTTTGCAATTTGTTTTTTGTTAAATATTTCGAAAATTCTTCGAAATTCTCTTTTAAAGTTATTAAAATTTATAAATATTGTATAAAAATTTTTGTTATAATTTTTTAGATATTTGCGTAAATTTAACTTAAATTAATACTAGACTCTTTTTTTTAAAAAAGATTAATACAAAAATTGTCTTTTAGTTTGCTAGAACAAAATAAAAGATAAAATAAATATTTATTTGTATAAATTAGTTTTTCAAATTAGAATAATCTCTATAGTAGATATCAAATTTATTAATTTTTATTTTGTTATTTTTACTAAATATTAATCGATATAATATTAATAAGCTAATACTTGAAATAAAAATACATTGATTTAATATAAATATTTTTAAAATATTTAAAGTATTACACTAGTACTTTTGCTAAAAATTTCAAAAAAAAATTGTATTATTAATTTTTTTTATAGATATCTTTAAGCAATACAAGCAATTACTTAATAACAAAAAATTGCAACTTAGTAGTTATAATAATAAATTAAAACTTACAATAAAATAGAATAATCTATAAAAAAGTTGCGTTCGAAAGCTGAATATTTTTCTATTATTTAAAATTTAAAATATTTAAGATATACAAAATCTTAAGTATCTTAATTATCTTAATTTTATAAATAGATCTTCTTTTTTTAATTACTTGTAAAGAGCAATATACAATAAATAATATTTATTAGTATATAACTTGTAATAGTTCTTTAGTTTTAACAACGCAATATTTATTAATATTTAACAAATTAATTGTAACAATTTAGATTATTTCTCTATATATATTACTTCTTGTAAGTATTTGTTATATACAAATATCTTAGAAATGCTTTTAACACAATTAATTTAGATTTTGTTCTATTATATTAATATTGTTGTTAATCTGCTTTGCAATTAACTTAAGAGTATTAGAAGAAGAATATTAAACTAAATTATTAGTTCATCAAGCAAATAATATTGTTAATATTAAAAAGAGATTAATCTATATCTGTATTTGCATTAAGATTAAACTAATTACGTCGAATCGAGTTATCGAGTTCGGATTAAGTATTCGATTTGAATGTTAACAATTTGTATTAATCCGATTCGAAAGTCTTAACAATTCGATTTCTAAAGTTGAAATTAACAATTCGAATTAATTTTTATACTTAAAATCGAAACTTAATCCGAAAAATCGATTGAAATTGTCAAGACTACTATTTTTAGTAAAATTTGTTATTTTTAATAACAATTAATTGATAATTTAATAGAGATAGTTAATCTATTTAAATTAATTAATAAGTATATTAGATTATTTTTACATTATGCATTACTAATATATATTATCTAGAAAATAATTAAAAAAATCTAAATTTAAACTAAATTTATACTATTTTTAGTATTCTTGATATTCTTGACAATTCGATTTAATTTCTAGTATTAGAATCGAAACTTGAGTCGAGTCGAGTTAAATTAATTTCAAAATAATAGAGATTAAATCGAATTTCGAGTCGATTTCTAATATTGAAATTGACAAGTTAAGTTAGTTTCTAAAGTTGAAACCGAAACTCGATCTAACGATTAATCTAGTTAAGATTCTTTATTATCTTTAACAATTCTACAATTGCTTTATTAATTGTCGATAAATCTAATATAAAGTTTGTTGTTGCTACTAGATTAAAGTTAGACTTTTTAAAGTGCTAATACAAATCTATATTGTTTATTAGTATATATTCTAGATTGTTGTTTATCTTCTTTATTCTAGTCATGACTGTATAATTGCAAAGAAGTTCTATTATTTTAGTAAATATCTTTGTACAAGAAGACAAAGAATTCTTTTTAATAGCAACAATTAATGCACAAATTAACTATAAATTATTTAAATTATATATAAAGTTATCTAGTTAATAAGATTTCGATATATTGTATACGCAAAGATATACAAAGTGCTTCTCTTTACTTTAGTATAATTTGTACAATATATCTTTAATTAATTTGTTAACATAATCTTAATACAATTTACTATTGTTAGTAGATTGCAAATAGAAAACTTTAGATTGCTTTTTAAAACTCGATATATATATTTTATACAAGAAATAGTAATAATATTATAATATCTAAACTTATTAGTTTATTATTTGCAAATTAATTTCTTTAGAGCTCTAATTAAATATTGACAATATAGTTAATATTGTTGCAATAATTTTCGCAACAGTTTATTATAAACTAGATTTAAACTATCTTAAATAAAGTATAAACATTAGTATAGATAATTGTGTATTAAACAATTAAGAAAGTATTTTATTTCTTATTAATTGCAAAGAAGACTTTGCAATTTTTTGTTATATTGCAATATATATATTAAACATACAACATATAACTTGTTTGTTTATTCTAAGATTCTAGTTGTCTAGAAAAATAACTATTAATAGCTTCTATTAAAACTAGATTTCTATTAATAACAATAATGCAAGAAAGAAACAACTCTAGATTGCTATCAATCTCAATAAGATAATATAATATTTAATTGTAATAGTTCTTAATTTTTTTTCAAGAAAGACAAATTAATAATAAACATAAAGTTTAAAAAATAGCTTTGCAAATAGTAAGCAATAATATCTTATATTTATTTGTTTTGTATATATAACTTATAACAAATATTTTTAAGTTTTTGCAAAAAAAATATTTAGTATATCTTTATATATAAAGAAGAACTTTTTAATTTTTTTAATTTTCTTTTTTAGATTAATTTTTACAAATTACCAATTTCGATACAAAGCTTTAAGAAGAGCTTAAGTAAATATATATATATTAAAACAATTGCGACAAAGTTTTTTCTTAAGATTGTAAATATCTTTATCGATAAAAAGATACTTAGAATTTTGTAGATAAAGTTTATTAAGAATTTAACAAAATATTGTATCTATTAAAGAAGATTTAGTAAAATTATTAAATAAAGAACAAATAATAATAGTATTTAATTTAGTTGTTGCATCGATATAATCTAGTAGTTTTGCAATTTTATTACTTTTGCAAGTTGTTATAAATGTATCTAGTATTTTGTTCTTTTTATAGTTATATTTTGTATTCTTGATTTTTGTTTTTTATATCTTAAGACTTTAATTGTATAAGACGTTAATTTTAAAAAAGCAATTGCATTTAATATTAATAGTCTTTTTCTTCTTTTTTTGGACTTATTTCGCAATTTGTTGTTGCAATTGTATACTATATTAACTTTTGTAATTATATTAGATTTATAGATTGCTTTCGATTGAATCTTAACAATAATATATTTTTTAACTATCGCGTAAGCTTGTATAGTTTTTATAAAAGTATTAAGTATAAAATAATTTGTTGCAAACAATAGTTGTAGTATTATAACAACAACAATAAGATACAAATATAGAAAAGTTAAAAGAGAATAGCAATATTTTGCGCAATCGATGCAAATCAATCTTATTCTAGATAAATTCTAAGAATAACTCTACAATTAAATATATATTTACCGAAAATAGATATAGTATTTACCGAAACTAAATATGCGTACACTAGTTATCTTATACAGTAATATCTTTTTCCGACTATTTGAGCTATATAAAGAATATTCTTTCAACTAAGATAATTTAGAAACTCGCGAGAAGAACAAGAATCTAGAGAAAGATAAGAAATTCGATTGGGTTTAGATGCAAAGAAGAATCTTTCTCGAATATCTTCTTAAGCTTCTCTTAAACAATATTAGAAGAATAAGAAATTAATCGGAATATACGTTTTTATTTATAGAATTTACTATATAAGATTAATATATTGTATGCAGTTCTCTTTATCTATTTCTAGTTCTCTCAAGTCTCTACGTAGAATCTTATATAATAGTAACTATTAGTTAGATATTACTCTACTTTTTTTAGATACTATCTCTAATTTATCTAAATACTATTCTCTTGCACTAAGTCTAATCGAATAATTTATAGAATTTATGCGTTGTTTGTTTTATTGTTGTTGTTACTATTCTTTGTTACTTTCTATATTTTCTGCATCTTTTGTATCTTTTGCATCTTCTATATCTTCTATATTATTGTTATCTACAATTATAAAGCTCTTGTTGTTATCTAATATCTATTACAAAAGAACATCAATTAATTTACTTATTTAGAATTTAAATAGATACGCAACAAGACAAAACTATACAATAGTTCAAGATTAAAGCAAAATCTCGAAACAAGATATTTGTATAAGGTATTGAATACAATACAATTGCAATTGTATTGCTAAACAAGAAGAATATAATTATCGAATAATTAGCAATTAATATATCGAATATCTCTTTAAAGCAATTGCAAAACTAGAAAATAATCCTAAAAATAAATATAATTTATATATATAAACTCTAATTGTTAAGTACTTCAATTATAATTATTCTTCTATAAAATTTTCTATCTTAGTAGTATATCGAAAGAAAGTTCAAAAAAACTCGAAAATACAAGACAAATTAGAAAAGAAGTAGCAAAAGAACAACAAAATTAATTTAATTCTTAAAGAACTCTATCTAGATCTTAAAGAGTTTATATTTAAATAATAAAATATTTAAAACGCAAATATTATTTTTAAAACAACAACAATAGATTTTCTAACATTTATCTAGATATTAATAAAATATCTAACAATATTATTTTTGTAATATATAAATTCTAAGAAGAAAGAGTATAATAACAAGTTTTAATTTCTCTTCTTTATTTTAGAATATATACAAAAGCTACTATATCTAAATATAGAGATCTTAATTATAAATTGTATATATAAAATAAATAAATACAAGATATTTCTTATTATTATTATAAGAACTATTATCTCGAATTTTACTTTATAAAGAAAGAAAACTACAACAATTACAAGTAAGTAATAGAAGCTTTAATGTATCTCTACAATTATCTAAATCTACTATATTTTGTAACAATAATATCTAATAATAATAGAACTTTGTTGTTAATGCTTTCGCATATTTTTGCGACGCAAAATTATTGCGTTAACTATATATTGTATATTTAGTATATAAATTAAAACGTAACAACTAATTGCAAAAAGTATTTTTCTACAAATAAAAAGTAAAAGACTTTTTATAGACAATAGAAAAATATAGTATATATAATTATTATAGAACTTCTAGAGAAGCGTTACAATATCTTATATTATAACTATTTAAACACAAATTAAGATATTGTTGATTTTCTTAAAAAGTATCTATAAACTAAATACAAAAAACAAGTTAAATATTATATTAATTAGTATTTGTATTTCGATAATATTGTATTATTATATAGCGAAAGCGTTTATTATTAAGTTAAATAGAAGTTTTAATTTTCTATTAATTAATAATAATTGCAAACTGATCTTATATTGCTAATATATTTATTTGCGCAAATAATTTGTATATAATAATAAATATTAAGCTAAATAAATTTTTTATCGATTAATATTATAATTACAAGCAAAAATTTAAGAAGACAAAAATTTATTTGTCTTAAAATTTTTGTAAGCTATCTATATTTCGAGATTTTATTGTCTTTGTCATATTATTTGCACTAAAGATATTTAATGCGCAATTTAAATATCTTAAATGCAAATCTATTATTATTGTGTTTTGTATTAATATCTTTACAAGAACAATAAAACTATTGTATATCTATAAAATACAAGAGCAATAATATAATCAAGTAGTGTAATTGTTGAATCGAATTAAACAATTTTTTTTATATTTAATCTAAGAATTTGAACAAACTTCTGTTACGAGTTGCATGCTAATAGATACTATTTGTTGCGCATTTCTCTTTATAATATAATTAGAAAAAGAAGATCTATCGACAAAATTAAGATAATTAAGATAACTTAACTCTTAAATATCTTGAATTCTAAATTAAGATAATTAAGATAATTAAGATTTTGAATATTTTAAATATCTTAAATCTTAAATAATAAAAAGATATATAACTTTCGAACGCAACTCTCTTATAAATTGTATTCAACTTGTCTTAAATCTTTACTTATTATTATTTTGATTTATTAAATTATTTGTAAAAATTTATTAAATATAAGATTGTTTATAGTTGCAATTCTTTGTATTAAGTAATTGCTTATATTGTTTAAAGACGTCTATAAATTTCTTTAATAATATAACTTTCTCTAAGATTTTTTACCAAAGTATTAGCGTAATACTTTGAATATTTTAAGAATATTTACATTAGATTAATGCATCTTTATTTCGAGTATTAACTTAATAGTATTACGTCGATTAATATTTAGTAAAGACAACAAGATAAGAATTAACAAGTTTGACGTTTATTATAAAGATTATATTAGTTTAAAGAATTAACTTATGCAAATAAATATTTATTTTATTTTTAATTTTATTTTAGCAAATTAGAAGACAATTTTTGCATTAATGTTTTTTAAAAAAAGAACTTAATATTAACTTAAGTTAAATTTACGCAAATATTCAAAGAATATTTATAAACTTTAACAACTTTAAGAAAGAGTTTCGAAGAATCTTCGAAATATCTAATAAAAAACAAATTGCAAAAAAAATAATTTAATATTTAATTTAACAAATTTTTGTAACAAACTATATAATAAGATTTTAAAAATATATTAATTTTATTAAATAAAACAATATTGTATTTCTAACAATATTTCGACTAGTATAATCGTTGAATCGAATCGAATACTTTTTTCTTAATTCGATTTATTCTTTTGAGTCTCGTAGAGTTAAATTAGAGTTAAAGCGCGAACTCGATCTTAGAGTCGAGTTTTATCAAATTAATATTAAGAATTTAAGCTAACTTCGTCGCGTTAGCATTTGCTTATCTTATCTTATTTTATCTATGCGCTAACTCGATTAAGCTAGCGCAGGATTTACGCTAATCGCATATAATTAGCGCGTTACGTAGCGTTACGTAATCGTGTAAGTCGAGTTGAATATTCGACGCGCATTCTTTGCTTGTCTTACTTTGTTAAGCTAGGAAATTTGCCTAATCTTAGAGTTAGAATTGAGCAAATTAATTCGATTCGACGATTACGCTAATTTCGACAAGATTTTAAGAACAATCTTAAAAATAAAATTATACGCAATAATAAATTTATTAGCGATATATTTAATTTTATTAAAATAGTTATCGATCTTAATAACAAACTATATAAAAGAATTATAAAAAAGCAATACAATTAATTTTATAAAAGAATAGAAATCTTCTTTAAATTAACAATTAAATATTAGCAAAAAAAATTGTTTTAATTAGAAGTATAATACTTTAGATTATTGTAAGCTTGCATTTATAAAATTAAATTTTATTTAACAATATAAAGAGAAGAATTTTAAAAGAGGGCAAAATAACAAATTTTAGAAAATGTGCTATTTATATAGCAAATCAAGTTACTTTGCAAGAGATTGTCAATTATAAAACTTAATAAATTGTCGATAGATTAATATTATATTGAGAGAGATATTTGATAATTAGAACAATATTAGAGAGCAAATTAATATAAAAGCAAATACTCTTAAAATTAAATTAAACAACAATTATTATTTGATAAAGAATTTTAAATTAGTTATAGAAAGCTCTAAATAAAATATTATTAAATAAGATACTTGTATTTATATAGAAAGTTAATTAAGTATTTTAGAAACTATTAAATTTTATAATTTAATTATTAACTTAAACAAAAAATATAATTGAAAAAACTTTTACAAATATATAGAAGATATTACAAATTATTTTAAGACTTTAGTTAATTTATCGAAAATTATAAATAAATACAAGAAGAAGCTAAAAAGTAATATTATTACAAAAAAGAATATATTTGATATTATTATAAAACAACGAAATTTTACAATATATATAAATCGTAATTAAACAATTTGTTACAACAATTTATATTAAACTTATCTAAAAAAATGAACAAAATTAATTGATTTTCTAGAAAATTAAAGTTAGCAATTTAGTAATAAAAGAAAACTTAGTGCAAATAGATATTTAAAACAAAAATTACAATATAAAAGCAAAGAAAAGTTCAAATTTCTTAATAAAGAGTATATTAGAGAAATGCAATATATTAGTCTAATAGTAATAACTAAACTTAATAGCGTATGCACAATATTTTATTATATTAATTAAAATTAACAATTGTTAACTTACAACAATAATTAATTCTAATATAATAGATAATTTTATAATTAGAACTTTTGTAAAAAGAGAAGAATATTTTATTTAAAAGAAGTTTAACGCTTACAATCTAATAATTATAAATAGAAATTTATTACTTGCAAAAAATAAAAAAGTAAACAAAAAAACAAAATTATTATTAATAACTATTTAGCAATATTACAAGAAACTAATTTTTAATATAGTAGAAATTAGTGTGATCGTTGGGTCGAGTCGAACACTTTTTTCTCAACTCGATCCACTCTCTTGGGCCTCGTAGAGTTGGGTCAAGGTCAAGGCGCGAACTCGATTTTAGAGTCGAGTTTCGTCGAGTTGATGCCAAGAGCCCAATCTAATCAAGTATAGTAAGTTAAGCGAGATGCATATCTAATAAGATCTTTATGTATATGCATATAACTCTATTATCTCATCGATTACAAATGTGATTACTAGAGATGGCGCATTGATTTTGATCACAATTTCGAGAGAAGAGCAATAGAAATAAGTAATAGAACTCCTAAATTAAAACTACGTATGCATGCCAATTCGTTAATCTTCGTTTTTCACATCTTTGACAAGTCGTCTAAGATTTTGCTTGCTCTATCTTTGCATTTACGCTTAAAGTAGACTTTCTTTGCGTTTGCGCTTTCTCGAGAAGACGTCGTACAATTGCAAGACGCCCATGCAAAGACTTTCTTGCTTCGTCATGTTCAACGTAATTAGCTAAAACTAGAATTGTTTGATTAATTGTTAAACAAAATATAGAAACAAGTGTTTATCTTTGAACAATTTAATTAGATATGTCTTTGCAATCTTATGCAACGTTTCTATCGCATCGTCTTGCATTTAATTAATGTGATTGGCGATATCGATCTCTAGCAAAATATCTTAACAATGATGATAGAATTGTTGTTCGAAGATTACATGCGATAGCTTTTACTAGTAATTAATAATCTTTTTTAGAGCGATATCTAGTTCAAGTCTTAGCAATATTAATTAACGATAAAAAGCAATAAATTTATCTTTTAGTTTGTCGTTAATGCGAACATTTATGAAAAGACTTAAGAAGCTAGATGTTTATGCAAACGACTATTTAGTAATCTTAGTTTAAAGAGTTGACGTCGCGTTTGTGTACTTTTTCGTTGCTAAATTTATGAAGTTGAAGTTGATAAATTTCTCGAATGCCTTTCGTGACGTAGATTTTTTCAAGTATTGATCTTTCTTTTTTACATTATTGTTTTGATTTAGATTGAAACTTCGATCACGAATAAGTTTTAATAACTATAAATTAAATTTTGATTCAATGACTTTTTTTAAATTTGCGATCGTAAGTTACAACGCATAAAATGCGAGACAAAAGTATATACTTTTTGAACGTCTTATATTTGTGAGAAAATTGTCGATTAAAATAATCAAATCTTTTTGATTATTTGACAAGAAACGTTGCATAGAATCTAGCACTTATTAATTAACATTTGTAAACGAATTCTTATGCGTCATAGTTATTGCAACAAGCAAATTAGCTTTTTTTAATTAATTTAACTTAATAAAAGACAAAAGCAACATTAATTAAGCAACAATAATTAAGAGCATGTCTTTAATATGCGAGAAAATTGTTGTTGTTAAGTGTTACGCTGGTACTTCCTTCGAAGGTATTAGAGAGAGTTATGCTTTGGAGAGGTCTGTAGGCGTCTTCAGGTAATGCCGGCAATCACTTGGTAACAAGGGGTTTGCAGCTTGGGTCAGTCGTAACAATAAGTCAAGACTTAAGATGAGTTGAACACGATCCATAAGGGAGTCGTGTTCCAGTTCCTATATACAAAGGAAATACTGGTTGCTCGCCTTGCTCGTTCGTCGAGCATGTCGAGCATGATGACAGGTTCGCCCTCAGGGCGTAGAACCTGAACCACTGGTACAGCTTTGGCAAGCTCGTAACATTAAGCTAGTTAAAATCTTGTTTGTTTTGTTGCTATCGCATTTTGCAAGAAGTAAACTAAGAAACTCACTATGTTTATCTAACTTTACACTCTTTAAACAATCTAATTTTCTCACTTTATCGCGATATTCACAATGAGACGTTTAAATAGTTTCTAGAAATTCGATCTTTATCGTAGAAAAGTCAAAAAGACAAATGCTAAAAGTCGCAATTTATATAATGCTAAATTCTAATGTTGATCTCATTGCAAAGAAAGATTACACAAACGATAACAATGTTAACGCAAACAATAACAATAGCGATGCGTTAAAAGTTAAATCGCTTTTGACTTCGCACAAAAGAAAAGCTTTCGCAACTCGTTCTATACAATCAAAGTCTTTATTAAAGACGCATATCGAAGCTTTTAACAAGTTTATTACGATCAAGAAAGATAAATGCTAATACGTGCAATAGCAATAGAGTGTATTTTGAATTTTTCTAGTTTCAAACAAGCATGTGAAAATATATAATCGCTTCATTCGAACAATTAAGAGATTTAAGAATGACAACTTTAATTCAAATGCGAAGATCGCGCGTCAACTTGAAGAACAAAAAGATAAACGAAATTACTCGTCGTCAATAATAGATTTTGCATCGTTCGTTGCAAGAAATCGCACAAACAATTGTTTAAAGACGATAACGAAAAATGAGTTTACGTTGACAAAAGCGAGATTTGCGAAAAAAGTTACACTTAAGAAGATTACGATTGTAAAAAAGAAACTTATATTTAGTGAATTCGTTAAGTCGACGTTTGCTAAGTCTCGCAAAGCGATAACGTTCAAGTCTAGCATTAAGAATTTCGCGAATACAAGAGATTTTATGCTTGTTAGCGAAACATCACAAGTATGCATTCTTTCAACGCTTCTATTGTTGATTTTCACTACTAATTTTGTTCTTTTTAGAACGATAAGCTCAATTACGATCGTTCGCTTTATTCGATCGCCAAAAAGATTGCCAATGTTGTGCTACGTCAAGAGCAATTGATTTGTTACTTAAGATTTACGAAATTGATAAAGATCTAAGACGCAAATTTAAAGAGCGCATTGAATGTGTTTATAAGTTAAGTGCAAGATCATAACGATGCAATCAAGTTGTTTTAATAAGTTCGACGAGTCTATTTTATGCTCTTTGCTCATGTGTATTATCGTTGCGCTTAATAGTTGACGCGTGTTTTATAGTTATATGAGCTCGATGACGACATTGATAACAAACGTGTACTTAGACAACGAGACTAAAGTTGTTATTAGCAATAATAAGATAAAAAACGATAAGATAAATTTCGACAATAAATTAAAAAACTTCATTTAGATCATCAAGTAAAGTAGAATGTTTTAACAAGAATAAAGAAAAAAATAGAATTTGATGCGAAACGTATAATTTCTTTTCTATCGCACTAGTTGCGATAATCTTTGTCGTTTAATTGCTATTTAAATTGATTAGATTCGAGCTTCACTACGTATTTAATTTTATGCTATGAGATCTCTAAAAATGTCGCAATTGTATACATAAGTTCCAAAATCTTAACATGTCTAGCGCATTACTTGGAATTTTGTCGTGACTTCTATTTATCATTAGCAATAGAAAGAGGCAACAAAATTGTCATAATTCTAAGATAAGCAATAGTAAAGTTATTTTTTAGAACTTCATTGAGAAATTTAGCACTAATGCTCATTTGCGATCGCTAACAAGTTTGTCGCTATCTTCGTCTTCGTCAACATTTTGATCGTTGTCGACGTCAAGTTAATCGTCGTCAACGTTTTCGTTTTCGTCATCAAGTTGAACGTCGTCAACGTTTTCGTTTTTGTTATCAAGTTAATTGTCGTCGACGTCTTTGTTTTCGTTATCAAGTTAAGTTCTTCGACTTGTTTAAGATATGTTTAAATATGACCCAAATTAATCTTTATGTAGTCAATTTCTTCATTATGCTTTGTAAGGTTCACAAGCACTATGTTCTCTTAACATTGTATATTGATTTGCACAAGAGCTTTTATCTTTGAACATCTTAATAACATACGTCTCTATAACGTCTTGAAGAACTTGTATTGTCGTATCTTGCATCATAGTAATTTACATTTGATTGTCGTTGCGTACTTTTATCATAATGATTCGACAAAACTCTTAAAAAGCTTGTTTGAATATTACGTAACTTTAGAAACTTTAGAAATTGTGAATTGCGATAAGACTATTCTTTAAATTCGAATGTTAGCAATGTAATACAATAATAAATACAAAATGTTGCACTTCTTTATTCGTTCGTCATCGCAAAATCCATAATGAAGTTATGATAAATTTGTGTAATATTTGGAATCTAAGATTTTTTGTTTAACATTGAATTCGTATAGTCTCTAGCGATGTCTACGCTTTCTATATTATTAATGTGTGACTTAAGTTTAAACTCGTTTAAGTGTTCGAATGTCAAGTTATTAGTTATCGTAAAAAATTGAACATTTTAATTAAATGCAAGTAATATTAAGTAATCGCGTTTTATGAAGTATTAGTTTCTAGATTAAGCTAGAAGTTATCAAGTTTCTTATATTTATTTCTTTTTTTATTAATGAACTTCGAACTTGATTGAATTATCGATTAAGTAATTTCAAAGTTTCTATAGTAAAATGTTGCGTATTAATCAACTTGTTAAATCTTAAAATACTTGATAAACTAAAATTGAATTAGCAAAAATTAGATTTAAGAAAGCAAAGCATTGCGAATAAGTTCATTGCATATAATTAATGTCGCAAATAGCACTTTTACACTTGTTAAATTCACTACTTAAACACAAATATTATGCAAAAGACTTACATTGTACTTGTAAGATAGTTGTGCTACTTGTCATCGCAATGCAACATATAATATGGCAAGTTAACAAATCGTAGTTACAATGTTTGTTATAATTCTAGATCGTATTTTAAGAACATTATTAGTCTTTATTGTTAAATTGTTTATTATATGATTGCGTTCATCGTATTTGTTTATTTTGTCTTTATACTTCTTTTTATATTAAGAATATCTACAATGACGCGAAAACTTAATAGCTCGCAAGAATCTAGAAACTTTCAAAACAAATTTGATTCGATCGAACAAAATAGACGCTCTTTCAAATTCGTTGCTACTTTCTATCGCTCACGTATTAATAAAGAATGTTTCGCTACAATTGAAACTCGTATCTAAGTCGAAGTCAAAACGCAAAAAGTCAATAACTAAGAATTTAAAAAAGCGCAAATTAGAATTAAACATCATTAAACAAAAATTGTTAACAAAGAACTCTTATACTTTATTACAACGAATGCGATTTGTTAATCGCAAAGTCGCTCAAAGTATATTATAACGCACATTCTTTTTGTACAACGACATACTAAATTATAATATTAGCGTCGAGTTCTCGACAATTCTTAAGTCGAATTTCGATTAAATTTCTCACTTAACGTCTAGCGAAAAGAGCGAAAACTATATTGAATCAAAACATTAAGTTAAACGTAGTAAACGAGTTTAATTCGAAAGAAGAATTTCAACTTTAATACTAAACAAAGTACGACAATGCTTCAAATTCGACAATCAAACGCGAAGAAAAATTTAGTAAAAAAGAAATGCTTGCTACGAAGTAGACGATTATCTTAACACTAATCGCCTAAAGTAGTTTCAAAGACTTCAAAAAACGAACAACTAATATAAGAGAAATAAACATCTTAACATCAATTGCGAAGCGCAACACTTTAAGCTTCAAAAAATTAACAATTGTAATAAAGAAGTTTGTGACATCATTATTTATAATCAAAGTTAAAAGCAAGTTAACAAAGAAGATTATCGTTGCTAAGAAAAAACTTGCGACTATTGTGAAGTTAAAAAGTCGAACAAAAGTTAAAAGCAATAAAATAAAAAATCGCAAATTAATAAGCGAATCATTTGTTATAAGCAAGACGTATTCTATTCATTTTTATTGCTATTTTTTGTTGCTAATGATACGAATAATAGTTTTAAAATTCTAATTTGCGAAACTCTCTTTATTCGATAATTCGCAAAATCACAAATGTGATAACTAAATATAAGCAACTAATATATTTTCGCGAAAAAGTAAAGTTACGTACGACAAAAAATGAAAATTCGAAAAAAAAACATTGTAGATTTCTAAATCAATGTTTAAATTCTAACAACGCGATGAACAATGCTTATCGATATGCTTTAATTTTGAAGAGATTGTTGTAATTTCCATTGACTAATTTGAATATCTCTAGATATTCGAATTTAATGATTGCTCTTGTGCTAGATATCTACGAAGACAATGAAGTTATAACAATGTTGTCTACTAACGAAATCGACGAAATCGATAAAGAATTTAAGCTTAATTTGAGAAAATTTATTTAATCTATTGTCTAAATTTAATTACAAAGCATTTGAGACAAAAGCAACAAAATTCTAGAGAAAAAAAAGATTGTCTAGAGTTCGATCGCTTGTTTAGCGAAACCTTAATTTTCTTTTTTACGTTACGTCTTTAGTGATAATCTTTATATTAATATCTTAATTAAATAGACAATTAGACTTTAGTAATGACTACTTTGTTCTAAATATACGTTAACAATCTCTAAAGTGCATTGCAATTATTTTGAAATATTCTTTAATTTGCGAATAATTTGTCAATATTAAAATGTATTTGTTAATTATTAAGATAACTCATTGATTCTATAACGTTTGTTTGCGTCTTAAATTCTTGTTCGTAATAGAAAGTAGCAACAAAAATAGTTATAATAATTCTCGAGAAAAATCGAGTTACATTCTCAATTTCTTGTCTATTATAATCTTAAGATAATATTAAATTAGAGTTAAGTCTTTAAATTGTAATGTTTGTCGTTTGTCGTAAATAATAATTTAAACAAACGTTAAACAATGTTAATTAAATAAGATTACACTAGAAACGTAATTAATCGATTTTACATTTAAAGACAAAGACGATTTACGCTTTAGTTGTCTCTTGCAACGTCTTAATTGTCGTTTTTTTCATTTTGATAACTTTCTTTTTTGCGAAATTGTTAACAATTTCTTTGCAAAGTCTTGCGAACGATAACTTTCTAATTAGAAAATTCGTAAATTTCTAATATTGGCAAATCTCTTTAAGCGTTATCGCTACAAATTCGATTAACATTAAAACTTAACTATAAATAGAAGACAAATCTATTGTCTTTCTTATATCGCATAATTTTGAATTTCTTAAATGCTTCTTTTGAATAAGTATCTACGTCGTTTTGTTGCTTTCATCTATTTTTTACTTTTTTCTAGCGATCATATAGTTGTTGTCATGCTCGAATAGCGTCTTGTTTGCGTTTTTTCTCTATACTAACATTAGCATACTTGTGACGCACGTGTTTAGAAGACATTTACACGAACGACAATCTTTAATTGAACTTATTGTTTTTGATTTTTTGTCGCACATTTTTAGAGATATAAGTTTAAGCAACAATTAGCAATGTGATTTAGCAATGTAATTTAGCGATACTATTATAACAAATCCTATAAGTAATTTTTGTTATAAACAAAGAGCTTTTAGAATTTGTAAATTATAATAAAATTATTTGTAATATTTGTCGATAAGTTGTTAACATTATAAGTATTCGATTAGTTTACGCAATAATAGTTTATTAAGTCGCAACTATCTAGCGATTCAATTAAGTAAATAAATAATTATGCTCACTTATTATTATTGATTCGTTTTGCAATTGCAACGTCTTATTAACAAATCGTAAATAACTCGCTATAAACAACGACAATCGTAAAGTTATAAAGAATATGTGTAGATTTAACTTTTGTTGCTTGTTTATGTTGCTAAGTGCGCTAACTATGTTGCGCAATGTTATTTATCGTAATTAAGAGATTTCTTTTCGCAATAAAAAGACAATTAAAAAGATCAAGATAATTAGAAAGTTTTATTGTTAAAGATTTTTGTCAATTGCTACAAATTATGATGTAAGAGTACTAATAATGAATCAATGTTGTCATTTAATCAATTACGAAAAAAAGTAAAACGCAAATTCTTCGAAAAGAAAATCGACTTCGAATTGCGAATAGCTTTGAAAAGTGATAATTAAGATGTTAATTTCAAACATGTTAAGAAAAGACTATTGACGATAGTATTAAACTAGGCTCGAGATAGATCGACTTAAAATCGATCGAATGTTATTCGACGCAAAAACGAGAATGAGCTCAATTAGAAATTTCAAATTAAACGAGCTAGAAATCTTAGAGAGAAGCGATAAGTTTTTTACTACTTTCTTCTATTGCTTGTTCTTTAACATTCATGTAGTCTCGTCGCAATCGATTCGAACGTTCGAGACTTCTAAAGAGCGATATATAACGATCGCTTCGCGTGAACAACGCTATCTACGAAATTGCAAGCTCAAATCTTCTACAAAAAGATGTTCGAAAACGAACAAACGATCTATAAATTTGTTATGAAAGAGAAATTAATAAAAAAGAGATAATAAAAGAGCAAGAGCGATAAGTGATAACTAACATTGTTTATTGCTTTTTTAACGATTAAATAGAGAAATTCGTAATTAATTGAATCGCTATAAATAACAAGAAGACACTAGGCGAAAGAGTCATTAAAGAGAAATTCGAAGTTAAGAAAAAGTTGACTAGATTTGATAACTACATAATTTAGCAAAAAAAAAAGATCATTGATTAGAGATTCGCATGTTAGAGCTTTTATTTTCGCACTCAATTACTAATTTTAGAAGTTGCCCAATTAGAACGATTAATTAACAAGGCGTTAAGCAAAAGAATTTTTTTTTGCTTCGATGACGAAAGATATGCGACGTGTTATTCTTAGATAAAAACAAAAGCTAATGCAATATAACGAACATAAGCTAAGAAATCTAAGTGTGAGCGAGCAAGAAATTGCGTCTCAAATGAAGAAATTCGAAAAAAATTGCCTAAATTTATACAATGTTGTGAATCTAGAATTTGAATATATGTTTGCGTTGCTATCGTTACAATTTATTGTAAATTGCTAATGTGTCTTGTGAAAACAAATACTCGCTTTTTGATCGTATTTTCTTTTCGTTAATCTCAAATGTTAACTCTAAAGCAAAAGTATTCTTGTTCGATAATTTTAAATTTCAAGATAATACGAACGAAGACAATTCGAACGACATAAGTAGCTTTCTATTTAATGATAATAAACACGATTTAAATTAAAATGACGTCGATAAAAATAATAATTTAGTCGAGAAACTTAAGAGTGATAATGACGAAAAGAACAACGACGCTAAGAATGTAAATATAGCAAGAAGTTAAATTGAGAATCAAAATTAATAGAAGTAACTTTAACGTTAATTTATAATTTGAACAACTTTAATTCTCTAGTATAATTCTTTAACTCGTAGATAATTTGCAAAAATGCTTGCAACATTGCATTCGAATAATTAATATATAGCAAGACAATGTTAATAACGTATAAATAGTAAAATGTAGCAATAGAATAGCACTTGCTAGATTAATCTATGCTAAATATGTTATTGCTTCTTGTTTATTTGTCTTATCGATTAAAATAACTTTAATAGTTACTTTATGTAAAGTCTTAATATCGTCGATTTAATGTTTTGAGACGTTCCTTAATTACATCGACGTTGTGCACGTATTAATTCAATTAATGCAAGTATTTTAATTCACAAACCTAATTAATGTTCTCGTTAAATAGTTGAAATTTCATTTCAATTGCTTACATTATGATGTTCGTAAAAAGCTAATTATTAATTGACAATATTAGTGTTTGTTGTGAACTCTTATTAAGAAAGCACATATATGTGATGTTCGTTCTTTTAGATTTTCGTCATTAAAAAGAATTTCTTTTAGTTGAACGAAATCGTTAAGAACGCGAGAAGCTTTTCTTCGTAACACGTCTTTTTTTTATCACAAAGCGTAAAATAGTCGTTAATATTATTTCTTAAATTTATGATGTGCTTCGTTTGACAAATTTGTCTCTACTCTTTAGTCAACAACGTTATTGTGCAAGAACTTGAATAAATATAAATTACGTTTAAGTAACATGTTATTTTAATTTATAACTTGCTAGTGTAATATTGTAGCGACGTAATTGTGTGCTAATGTGTTTAAAGCTAGTACATTTGAATTCAAGTATAAGTGAAGTTCGTTCGAAACATTTTGTTATTTATAACAATAATTACATTTAGTACGATCTTAACAAAGATTATATTAGAATTGAAAATTGTGATAAGAATTTAGTTTACATTCTTACATCAAAGCTATAATGCACAAAGTATTAGAATTAAGTAGTAGAACATTCTTAGTTATTACTTTTCATCGTTGCACAATATTTATATAAATGATTTTTTCCCATATTCTTGATAACTTATTTTTGCTCTCTTGCTTCAACGTTTGAATGTAAGACGTATAAAAGCTTCTTAATGTCTAGAATTGCAATTTAATGATTATCATTAAAGTAAACACTTCTCGCGAACAATTTTCTAATCGTAGAATTCTTAGCTTACGTGTTAGTTTCAATTCCATAAGGCACATTTACATCGATAAAGCGTAATAGACTTGTTTATCTTTTCAAGTCGTAAAATTGTGATTAAGAAGAGTCAAACATTCGAGAAAATTATCGTTTATTTATTGATTTATCGTTGAGAACAATTTAACGAATTAGACATTTAAGTAAATCTTAAGATAAATTAACGCATCGTAAAAAAACGCGATTAAAATGTAGTTTAGCATGTTGCTTATTATTTATTGTTAGCGATCACATTTCTAATTTTATCTCTTAATTATGTTTATTTGTTAAAGATTAGATTTGCTATACTTGATTATTAAATCTAATAAAGTATTTAATTAAATATCTTAATAATTAAACGCATTTTGTTCTAGAATGTCGCAATAATTAATAATATTATTATTGATTAAGATTAATCGACATGTACAAAAAAAATAAGACTTGTTAATATCTCGTTTTGACATTTAAATGTTATAGATATTACTCGTTTTTATTTTTAATTCTTTTCACTTCGCAATTGAAGCACAATTTGTCGCTACACATTGCTAGTTGCACTTTTAATTAAACTCAAAATTAAGTCACAACGAACTCTAATAAATTATGTTAACGATTTTTAATTTTACTTTATAAGAGAAGAGATACAACGCATGAAGCAATAGAATTTAGCAATAAAACTATGACTTTAACTATTATTACGTATCGCCATACAAGATCTTAAGAAATAACTTATATTTCTTATTAATGATTATTACATCTCTTTTAACTTGACGTCGAAGTGCGTAAGATTATATATCACTAGCTATTAAGTAAACACTACGCAAGAATTGCAAAAAGAGACGCTAACAAATAACTCTTAATATATTATTGTATTATCGAGTTATTAAGTTTCAAACAACACTTGCGAAAGTTATAAGTCGTAGCACTAAAAATAATAAGACGTAAAATATTAACAAATAACTAAAAGCTAATTTCATTTAAATTAATATTCGTTTTAACACTATTATAATTATTGACAAACAATAGATCTACTTTGAGTCATCGATATAAGTAAATGTCGTCTAATAGTACTTTGTGCGCTAAGCAAAGTCTATAATTCTAATGATCTATTATGAGAAACAATGCTCTCTTACAATAGAGAATGACTTGTTCTTTCTAATTGTTAATTCTTGCTTTAAGTGCTTCATTTAAACGTCGAGCTTCGTAAACAATTATATTGTCAACTATATGCGACGTTTGCTTTGTTAAATAAGAAGCTCTAAATAAATAATGATCGAGAAATTAATATAAGAATGAATAACACTCAAAATGTTACTAGATAGCATAGTGTAATTACACACATTTCTAGCACTAATTTCTATTGCTCGAAAACTTATATTATCAAGATAGAAAACTATTGTCGAAAATATAGAATTTGGCAAGTAGATTTCAAGTAGTGGCTTAACGCTACAATTTTTGTCAAATAATTATATTTAAACCCTAGCTTTAATAGCATATCGACTAGTATCAAAATTCAAAATAGAACTTAATTGTATCAATTATTAAAGCAATGTCGAGTTAAAATTTCAACGTGAGTACATTGTATTAAATGGCGTCTTTACTAGCTAATAGCTATTTATAGACGTGAAAAGCAACGATTCTTATAAGAGCTCAAAAAAATACGTTCGATTTACGAAAACTACTATTGCGCAAGCAAAAAATGCAAAATGTACAACTCTTAATTCTTGACATCGTATTTAAGAAGAAAGACGCAATTTTAATAAAAAATCTACTTGTGAACAACAAGTCGACGTAAATATCGTTCTTTTTACGCTTTCAAGTTACACTAAGATTTTAAAACTTTAGTGCGCTTTCAAAAAAAACATTTCTACAAACGAATGCTAAAAAATATCGCATATTAAACAAGAAAATAAAATATGTCGATAATGCATAGACGATTTACGATTATTTCGACTTTCTTGTGTTATGCGATGAAGCAAATAGATTAGACGCGATTATCGAATTTAATTATGCGAACTTTAAGTAAAATTTAAGCAAAAAAAAATTTAGCAATAAGATAAAGAATGATCGACGAAAAGTTCACGACATAAATTAGATTGCAAGAATTGTTCTTGTACTATTTTCTACTACTTATCGTAATAGCTTGTATAATCTAATATAATTATCGTAATTTTACTTTTACTCTAATCGATTTTGCTTGCTTCAAAATAGATTTCTTAGCGTTTAATAATGAGCGAATATTGTTTGTAAATTTTTATTGAATTGATCTTTATATCTTTTTGCAACTTAATCACAAAACTAACACTTCGCTCTCTAGAATTTGCTAGCGATATATTGATGTTTATTCTAAGTAAATTAATTGTCGATTAAGCATAATTTTCGTCGAAATAGTTAAAGAAAACTCGATCGTTGCTATTTGATTAATTATTTTGTTCTTCGTATAATAGAGCTTTGAATTGCATGAAGAAAACAACGATTAACGATAAAATCTAGCAATAGAATCTCTTGTCGTTGAATTAAATATAAGAGTATTAGTTACTTTAATCTCTAAGTACTACTTTTATAATTAAAACAATTTTCGTTCACGTTTGTACTATCTTTTATTCTATTTTTTCTAACACTACGTGTTATCTCTAGAGCATCTTATTATGATCATAGAATTCTCGCAATTCAATCAAGATGCATTGTTCGACTCAAAAGAGCACTTGAACAACAATAGCGTTTTTGACACATTCTATCGACTTAATTCTTTTAATCTAGGAGTCACTAGAGCTTACTAGAATCTCTTTTCGTTCATTCGAAAGAACAAACGTTAAATAGAGTCTTTATTTGACGAACTTTTGCGTCTAAATAATGAAAGCGTAATTGTATAAACGATTAAAAAGTATTTTATGTTCGAAGAGTAATAATGAAATTAAATTCTTTAAAATTAAGATACAAAGTTAAGACTAATGAAGCATTTAAATTCTTAATGAAATAGTTAAGTTCGAAAAACCAAGCTTTAAAGCAATTGATACAAGATTGCTTGCGTCGCTATTAATGTGCCCAAAGTCATTTGCAAAAGTTGTAAAAAAACATTCTTTTATTTAACTCTTACTAATTTAGAAATTTTTATCATAAGACGACACAAGAAAGACAATAATTAATGTTGAAAATTCAAAGATTTATTGCAAAGAATTATAGAGCAATCTTTGCAAAGTGTAAATCAAGACTTTTTTACTTATTTTCGCTTCTTTTCTCTTGTATTTCTAGAATTTAACTTTTATTGTTGCAATTAATTGTTAACTTTTTGCTCTTATAATTACTTTATTATCATTCTTCGATAATATTTTATTTACATTCAAGTCAACGTATTAATACGAATTTTACTTCTAATTTTAGAAAGCGAAGTTTATGAAACGCAAAAAAATAGAGCGATACAATTAACAAAGATAATGTTAAATCTTAATATCTTTTTTCGATTATTAAAAAAATTAAGCTTCGACAAGTTTGTTCGCTTTTTACGAACGAATGTGACTATTTTAAGACGTATAAGATTCGTTAAGTTAATTAGAAAGCGTATAGATCTAATTAGACGCAATGTTCTTAACGATTTAAAAACAAATACTTGAGTATTTATTGCTTTAAACGATTGATCAAGTTCGAATTATCTTTTCTTTCTAAAAGTTATCGCATACTTTATTGACATAAATTGACAATATAAAGAAATTTTATTGATTTTCAAGTTCTTGAAGAATAAATACATAGAAGAGCGATTAACGAATGTAGTATATAGCATCTTAAAGAAATACAATCTTCAAGATCGTTTAATAACTATTATCGCAAACAACGTTAACAACAACAAAACATTACGAAGAGCTTTTACTAAAACTTTGCGAAACGATAACATAGTCTAGAATTCAAAGCTTAAGACGATAAATTGCATAAGTCATGTTATGCAAATTGCGATTAACAATTTGTTGAAAACGCTCAAAATACGTGTTCGAAACAAGAATGTTATTATCGAATTCAAAAAAAAGAATCTCGACAATCTAATCAAGAGAAAAAATTCTTTTAAAAAGACTTTGCGCAAGATAAAATCAATTGCTAGTTTCTATTGTTATAAGTTCTAATAAATATAGCTTTCAAATTCGATTTATTGTTATTACAATTAATGCGTCGATCGTTTAATACAAAGTCTTTTGCGAACTTTAAGCAAATAATGTATTAAGCAAAAACATAAAGAGCATAATTTAAAATATTAAAATTTGTTAAAATAATATCTATGCTATGTTGCAACGAACGTACGACATGAAGAACTTTATATATAAATGACTTTATACTTGAGCGAAGTCAAAGTTTCGAATGCTAAAATCGACAAAAAATAAGTAAAGTCAAATACGCTACATAATAATACTTTTAAAAATTTTCGAAAAATTTACTTAAGCATTAAATTCTTTTTAGAACTTTACAATATACGAAGCTTAAAAGATTTACAATGCAATGCATGATCATTTGAAAGATTAACGACAAGTCATTGCGAAACTTCTAGATGTGACTTGAACAAAAAAGTTACAAAAAGACATTTAGATCGTTAGAAATCGAATTGATGCATACTATGAAGCTATCTATGACAAAGCAAATACATACTTTAATGTTAAAACTTTGTTTAACTCGTTTAAAAAACAGTCGATGTACAACGTACGTTACTTTATTAATAATGTTTCGCATTCTATTGTCTTCTTTTATTGCTTAAAAGATTAACGTCTCTCTATAAAGTCGAAGTTAATTATTAGTTAATAAACGAAAATACGTTCAAGAGTTTAAGAAACACTACAATAATAATTATTTGCAATATTAAAAATTAGAATATTATCGACGTCTCGCTATTAAATTTAAAAAAAGATAGTCTTTAGCAATTGTCGTACTAGCTACTTAACGCAACATCGATAATCAACAAAACGTCGTTAATAGCACATAGAATATTGCGCTAGAGACGAAGATCAACGAGACGATTGTCTAGCTTGCTAAGTTAGTCGAATCTATTAATAAGTCTTTTATTTTAAGCGTTTGAAGCACTTTGAAATCTTGATTCCTAGCATTGGCTCGTATAATTAAAGACGTTTTAACAATTCTTATTTTAAGTGTTGATGTTAAACGACTATTTTCAATAACGTACGATGTGATTATTTATCGTCGCAATCGATTTCGCGAACACATTGTTAAAAACATAATAATAATTAAACGTACAAATTAATTTGTTAAGAACATCTTGAAGAACGCAAACATTATATTGCTTATTATCGCGAAGAAGCTAAATCAAAATATTGAAGAAATTAACGACAACAAATCTCTATTAAATATTACTTGAGCAATAGAATCAAAAAACAATAATAAGAAGTTGAACAATAACTTAGACTTCGAAGCGTCTTTTATCGAATTAAATAATTTAAATAACGCTAGTTATGCGATAGCAATAGCAAACAATAATAGAAATCAAGATTGAATCAATACGTTAAAAGAACTTTAAGCTTGTTTTCTTGTCAATTTTTCTTTAACATTCTTGATAGATAAGACTCAAGATTACGTTAACAATAATGCGAGAAATTATTAAAGCTCAAGTCATTCGCAAATAGAGTTAACATTGTTCGCATATTCGTAGAACTTAAATCATTTTCGATTAATGCCTTAAGTAATTATACTTGTCTTCGCGAAGAGTTGACAACAATACATAATGAACAAATTAAGTCAAAGTATATTAACTCGTTCGCGAGAGATATTTGCGAAGCGATAGCGAGCCAATACATAGAATGACTATTAATTTAGTTTAAACGTAATAAAGAAATATGTTACGCTAGTACTTCCCACGAAGATATTAGAGAGAATTATGTTATTGGAAAGATTTGTAGACGTCTTTAGACAATATAAGCAATCACTTGATAACAAGAAGTTGCAACTTAGCAATCGTAATAATAAGTCAAAACTTAAGATAAATTAAATAGGATTTATAAGAAAATCGTGTTTCAATTTCTATATACAAAGGAAATACTAGTTGTTCGCCTTGTTCGTTTGTTAAACATAGCGAACATAATTGTTCGCAATGTTCGTTCGTCAAATATGTCGAACATCATGCTCAAGATATTCGCTTCTCGAACATGTCAAACATAATAACAAATTCGCCCTCGAGACGTAGAACTTAAATCACTAGTACAACTTTAATAAGCTCGTAACACTATTTTTTTCTTTAGAGTTTTTCGTCTTGAAACCCAATGTCTTCTTATCATGTCTTCAAGAAAAATTAATACTAGAAATTCTTTTCTTCGCAAGAAAGATCTTTTCGACGCTCTAGAATTTGTGTCTTTAGCAATGCGTTCTTGTCGTAATTGTGCGACGTCTAGTAAGATCTATTGCGTGAATAATGATTTTAAGAAGTGTGTGAAGTGTGTGCGATCTAATCGTGATTGTGATTTGACAATTTCTTCTACTTCGATAAAACGAATTTATGAGAAACGAATGCGCTTAAAGAAAGAAGTGCGCGAAGCGCGTGCTAAGCTAAGTCGACTAAAAAAACAACTTGACTTCCTAGAGAATAAGAAAAAAAAAATGATCGTAACGAAGTAAAAGAACATTAATGATCTAGAGATAAACGAAGCACACTTCACTAAGTCTATTGCAAAGACTTCTAAGTTATTATTTGATATATCGTTCGAATAGTTTTAACTTTTAGCTAATTGAAATTAAGCTATTACTTTTTTGCCTAACTTTGATAAAACTTTCTTAAAAGATTTTGGCAACGATTAAGATTCTTTTTTGACTCTTATATGTTCTTCGAGATAGAATATCTCTTTCACTAGACAAAATATTCTTGATCTTTCTATCGTAGAATTTTCTTAACCTCATATTGTTTCTCTTTCTATGAATGGAAATAAAATGTGTCCTATAAAGACGTAATTAAATTCGCTAATTTCAACAATAAGATATAAAATATTAAGAATACTTTAACGTTCTTAAATAAGTCGAGTTCGTAATTAATTAGTCTCTTTGTCTTCTTAACAAGAAACGATTCGACTTTGATATAATTCAATTTCTTGTTTAATTTTCTTGTCTTAAGATTTTTTGTAAAAAGATATACTTTATTTTTCTTCTTTAGTCGAAATGTCGTTTTTCGTTTCTTGTTCTAGTATTTGATTAATCTTTCTTGCATTTTTGAGATGTTGTCGTATATCTTTTTTAATGTCGCTATTCTTTCGATAACTAATTGAGCTAATAAATGCTTTTGTTCTTTCTTAAAGAGATTAAATTCTTTGTCGTAATTAACGAAGAATAAAGTTACTCTAGTAATGTTTAAAACCTTTGCATTAAGTGCTAGTTGTGTCATAAATAAAAGTGATATTCAATTGCTATAAGTATTGTTGACGTAATGTCGCAAATATTGCTTTAAACTCTAGTTTGTTCGCTCTATTTAATTATTCGTAATCAAGTAATAGACAATGAACATTCTAAGTCTTGTTTCTAACATTAATATCAATGTCTTTCAATAATTAGACGTGAAGAGCTTGTCTCTATCACTAGTTAATTCTTTGAATATATCGTAATATTATATAAGTCGATTCAATATAATATATTTTAATTGTTTTATTGTGAACTTCTCTTTGCATGCGATAACATGTAAGTACTTAATAAGTTTGTTAATCATTATTAATATCGAATTATATTTGTTTTCAATTGCTAGATTCGTTAACTTAAGCAACTTAATAATAAAGTTTATCGTAACTTTATCTTATAACAATTTAGATAATTTCTAATATTGAATTTCGTCATAGTTCGCATATGTATCATGTTTGTTTTGCTAATAGTTAAGATATCTTTTAATGTATATCTTAACAACTTGTCTCATTTAAGAAAACTAATAATGCTAGCGTAAAAGCTAAAGAATTTTGATTACTTTCAAATGTCTTTGCAATGATTTATTATGATATTCTTTTATACATTCGTCGATTTTGTCGATAGATATTTGAAGTTTTTCTTTCTTTATTAAAAACTCTTTCTTGTTGTCTCTAAGTATTTGTAAAATAACATTTAGCTTGTATTTGTTTGCTAATAGTGATTTGTCTTTATTAACTTTAAGAATATTGTAATTAAACGACTTCTTCGTTTTTATGTGATTATTTCTTTTGCTAAGTGCATCTACTCGATCGTTATCTTTGTCTAATGTATATTGTATTTTAAATTTATATTGTTCGAGTCATTTTAATCATCGTATTTGTCTTTTGTTAAGCTATTTAATAATGATAAAGTGCACAAAATTCTTATGATTTGTGAGAATTGTAAGTTTTAATAATTCTTCGATGTATACTCTTTATAACTTCAAGAAAACTACAATAGCGAATAACTTTTTGTCGTAAACATCGTAATTCTATTCGATTAATAAGAGTTTTCTTGAGAGATATGTTATTAAGTGTTACATGTTTTCATGTTCTTAATTAAAGCATGCATCGATAACTAAATCTAATGCGTCGATTTTAATTCTACTTAATAGTCGTAAATTGTATATCTTTAATATTAATTTCTTTAAGCATTTTAGCTTAAGATTTTGAAATAATTTCTCTTTTGCGAATTCTTATATTTATGACGTATTTTTTTTCGTAAAGTTCGTTAATAACATCGCATTAACGAAGTAGTTCTTGATGAACTTCTTGTTGTAATTTATGAAATTTAGAAAGAATTACACTTTCTTAACATTAATAGATGATTTTCATTCTTTAATTGCTCGTAACTTCTTAAGATTTATGCGTATTTTGTATCGTTTTACAACAAATTCAAGAAAGTTAACTTTTTCTTGATAAAATTCGCATTTCTTTAATTTAAGATGTAAGTTCTTTCTATCTAAACATTTTAATATTTTGAAAATATAACTAACATATTCTTTTAAGATTTTTGAGTAAATTATGATGTGATTCAAATATGTTATGACAAATTGATTTAGATGTTATCGTAGTGCATCATTAATTATTTTTTAATACGTTGTCGAGACGTTTGTGAGTTCGAACGACATTATTATGTATTTGTATAGTTCGTATTGTATGCAAAAAGCTATTTTTTATTCTTTTCTTGTTTTTATTCTAATCTAGTTGTACGCTTCTTGTAGATCTAGCTTAATAAAATATTTTGCTTCGAATAATTAATTTTGAAACTTGCTAATATTAAGTAGTAAATATCGATTCTTGATCGTAATATAATTTAGCTTCTAATAATTAACACATAGACGAAGAATTTCGTTCTTTTTAAGTACAAAGAGAATCGAGTATTTTGCTTGTGATTAGAATTTTTTAATAAATTCTTTTTTTTCATTTTTTGTCAAGTATTCGCGAAGTACTTCGAGCTTCTTTTTGAATAAAGCATATATAAGTTCAAACGTGAGTTGCTTGTCTAATTCAAGTTTAATTTCATAATTTTATAATTAATGTTTAGAAAAAGTCTTTGTTATTTTCTTTTTCTAGAATAGATGCTTCCAATTGTTATATATTCGTAATATGTGCTTTAACGATTCTCTCGTTGTACTAAATAGTCTAAGACTCTCAAAAAATTCGTAGTTTTCTTCACTTATTTTAACTTTGTGATCTAGCTAATTTTTGTTAATATCTATCGAGTCGAACTTTATTAAATCGTTTTTTTGCGAAAATGCAAACTCGCTACTTGCGATTAAGTTTCGACTTAATCTTTTATCTATTATCGAACGCTATTAATGCATAGATTAAATGTGAATTGCGTGTTCGCATTGCGCAAATTTAAGTACTTGTATATTTTAGTTAACTTCTAAATTGTGTTGCTTTAATTAAGGCATTTCTAGAACAATATTGTAAGTAATTATTTTCACTATATTAAAGATTAGTTTCTCGTAATATTGCTAAATAGTTATCGATAGTAATTTCGTTTCTTTGTTCACTTTTTCATTCTTGTTAAGTAATGAGTTTTTATCTACAATTACTAAATTGTAAGCGTTAGACTTCTTTCGAATAAAATACTTTTTTCTCTCTATAAAAGCTTTAATTATAAAATTACTTATTGTATCAAAATCGATTATTGCAATAAGTTAACAATTATTGATTTTAATTAATGTAATAAAACATTGTGCGTATGCTATTAAGTTTAGTTGCTATTGTTGAACTAATATATTGCATTTCTTTAATATGTTTTTTACTAAAAAAATTGAACTTTTTCTTGCTTCTATGTTGCGACTTCTACTACAAACGTCTATTTGCGCTAAGTTTCTTTTTGTTAATAAATTGTTAACTTTGACTTTCTAGAAAATTAGTTAACTTTTTTCTTTTTTTTTTAGATAAGTTTAGCATAAGTCGTTGTAGCAAGTTGTTCAACTAAGTGTCGCATGTCTCTTTAATTACTTTATCTTCTATTTAAATAGATTAACACTATTTAGTTGTTATTTAATTTCGTCGAAAATGTCTTTTTCTTTAGTGACGTTGCTTCCTAGCGCTTTCTCGCATTTGTTTACGATTTAACTAATCTATCTTTTCTTTAATAAGCTAGCTAAAGCGTCAAGATGTTTCGTAATGTCTTCTATGCAATCGTGAAAGTTCTTTTAGTTATACTTTTCGTTTAAGTCGATAATTAAGTTGTAAGATTTAATTGTTTTCTTGAATGCTTAATTGACTTTCTACGTAGATGCGAATGCCTTGCTTGATAATGTTTCATCTAGAACTTTTTATAATTGATTTGAATTCTCTATCAAATAGTAGTCGTCGTTCGATTTAGTTTTGAGGGTGTTCGCTTTTGTGTTAATTTGCTTTCTAATGTCGTTCTAGTTATCAAGTATCTCTCTTAACATAGCATTAATTTGTTGGCGATTTATTAAGTTTCGCGATCGACAATCTCTTACGAAGTGATTCGATTTGTCACATAAATAGCACGTTTTTTGGAATTTGTTATCTTGCTTTCTTCTAGAATTTTTCTCTTTGCGTCGTTAAATAAAATTCAATTTTATAAATGCAAACTTACGATAGTTTAAATTATTATATTTCTAATTAGAACGAGATTCTTTTTAATAATATTTGGTCGTTGATTCAAAAAAGATTTTTGCTCTTTCGTAAAATTGATTGTATCGCTTTTTCATAGTTCTTTCATACAATTTGTCGTCGAAATCGATAACTATTTCGATGAGATCAAATATGTCGCTAATGTTTTTGTCATCGCGCATAATTTCGTTCTTAAGATTGTTCTTAAGATCTCGTCGAAACATTGTTATAAATGCGACATCGTTTTATCTAGTAAGATTAACGTACTTTTAAAATCTTATTGCGTACTTTGTTGCAAAGATTCGTTAAATTAAATGCTAAATTATTCTTTTTGCAATTTGTTTCTCGTTAAATGTTTCAAAGATTCTTCGAAGCTCTCTTTTAAAGTTGTCGAAATTCGTGAACATCGCACGAGAATTTTCGTCATAATTCTTCAAATATTTGCGTAAGTTTAACTTGAGTCAATGTTAAATTCTTTTTTTAAGAAATGTGAATGCGAAAATCGTCTTCTTGTTCGCTAAAATAAAATAGAAGATGAAGTAAATATTTACTTGCATAAGCTAGTTCTCCAAGTCGATTCGATCTTTATGATAAACGTTAGATTTGTTAATTCTTATCTTGTCGTCTTCTTTAACAAAGAATCGACGTGATGTTGTTGAGCTAGTGCTTGGAATAGAGGCGCGTTGATCTAATACAAACATTCTTAGAGTGTTCAAAGTATTACGCTAGTGCTTTTTACGAAGATATTAGAGAAAATTATGTTATTAAAGAGATTTGTAGACGTCTTTAGACAATGCAAGCAATCATTTGATAACAAGAAGTTGCAACTTAGCAATCGTAACAATAAGTCAAAACTTAAGATAAATTGAACACGATTTATAAGAGAGTCGTGTTTCAATTTCTATATACAAAGAAAATACTAATTGCTCGCCTTGTTCGTTCGTCGAACATAGCGAACATAATTGCTCGCAATGTTCGTTTGTCGAACATGTTAAACATCATACTTAGAATGTTCGCTCCTCGAACATGTCGAACATGATAATAGATTCGCCCTCGAGGCGTAGAACCTAAATCACTAGTACAACTTTAATAAGCTCGTAACAAAATAGCGAGAGAAACTTAGTTTCGACATACATTAGACGAAGCTTAATTAATTGTTATAATAGCTAAATTTTATCTTGAGTTTTCAACAAACATTCATTCTTAGGTCTTAGTGTTCTAGACTTTCAAGATCAATTTTACGAATTCTATCTCTATATATATGACGTGATCAAATAGCGTTAAGTCTCTACTAATTTATTGCTTGAATTTGTCATTTGAGTTTCGAACGTAAATTGTTGATGCATTTAATTATGCAAAACATAAGGCGTATCTTATTATTTATTTAATTTTATATCGATCTTATCGATAAAATCGAATGAGTCGAGTTGAACATTCGACGCGCATTCTTCGCTCGTTCCACCCTGTTAGGCTAGGAAATTTGCCTAATCTCAAGATCAAGATTGAACGAGTTAACTCGATCGAGTTAAAACTCAACCCAACGATCACACTAGTAGAAATAGCTACTTATAATATTGTTCTAAAAATATTTTAATTAAAGCAATACAATTTAGAAATTAATTAAAATATACAAGTATTTAGATTTGCACAATATAATTACGCAATTTATATTTAATTTACGCATCGATAATGTTCGATAATAAATAAAAGATTAAGTTGAAATTTAATTGCAAGTAACAAGTTTGTATTTTTGCAAAAAAACAATCTAATAAAGTTTAACTCGACAAATATTAACAAAGATTAATTAAATTATAAAGTTAGAATAAATAAAGAAAATTGCGAATTTTCTAAGAATTTTAAATTATTTAATATAATAAGAGAATTGCTAAAGTATATATTACAAATATACAACAATTAAGATTATCTATTTTAGAAAGAGAAAATAGTCGAGATTTTATTTAAATATTAATTGTAGAATTATAAGATTAGACTTAATTAAATAAACAACTTATATTTAAATTTATATATACTTTATTGGAAAAAAAGTTAGAAATACTTCGCGAATATCTAATATCTAATAAAAAATAAATTTATAAATTTTAACCAGGGGACGGCGAAAAGCATGCCGTTTCCGGCCGGTTCGGACGCCGCTTTTGGCAGTCTTTTGGCCAGGTCCCCTGCCGCCCTACCTGCCTGCCCCCGCCCCCTTCCAAACGCAAGGATCCTAATACACCCCACCGCCCTAACTCTTTCTCGTGCCTGCATGAACATGGCTATCGAAACCCGCCTCGCTCAGCTCGGCGCTTCGATCCAGTCTCTATTCATCCTACGTGTGGTCTAGCACCATATGTTTATCTCATGGCCCCCCTCTCTCCCTCCACTGGATATGTCCAGAACTGGTCCCACTGCGACGACTCCAGAACTGGCCGTTTCGCTCAGCCACCCTCCTTGTCCTTACGACCCTAGACTGTGCTTCTCTGCTCCTCGCCTCTTCCTCTCCTATCCTCCTTTCACAGTCTTGCCTCTATCCAACCGCCTCTGTCCTCACTTCTAATATCTCGCCTCTACCACCTACCGTCCATATATATCGACACTATGGGCCGCCGAAGGCATGGCAAAGCTATGGGACAGACGACAGGACGCTCAGCGGAATACTACAAGGAGATAGAAGCTGAACTGGATATCTTAAATCTCACCCAACGAGTTTACAAGGAGAATACTGAAGATCTGCAGAGCTGGATCAAATACCTGTGGGACCAGTAAGGAGATCTCTCTTGCCTTTAGTAGACTGAGGCGATCTGATAGATATCGATAGATACTGCACATTCACCGAGAAAGACCCTCTCATCACCATCAAAGAGGTTTCGATCAATGTCCTCTACGTCTTCTTTGACTGGTTACTCCTCGTTCGAAAGGACACCTTGAGTGCAGCCAGCACTCTGCAAACATATTGGAATGTGTTTTGCTTAGTACGAAAGAAAATAACAGGCTTTCAGGAGATCGATCCACTCATTAAGAGCCAAATGCAAGAGGTACGCAAAATCCTTCTTATATCCATCCTTCGCTAACAGGGAGCAGGTGAGGCAGCAGCTGGCGATCAAACATGGGCTACGGACGGAGAAAAAGAAGAAGCCGATCATGCGTGCCGAGGACGAGTTCGAGCTCCTCAAGACGCTGTATCTCTCCTTCGAGATGACCTTCAACCACGAGCGACATCGCGTACAACTGACCTTGATTATGCAACTCGCAGGAATCACGGGTAACCGACCTGCCGCTCTCTTGACGATCTACTATCGACATATCAAAGTTACATTGCTTCCGGATCCCCATAAAGGAGAGCGGCCTCGAGTGTTGATAAAAATCCTATACAAGTATACCAAGGGCTACCTCGGCGAGAAAGACGGGTCCGTGCTTCCCTCTATGCCCCATTTGCTGCTATATGTGTGGCTAATAGTAGTGGCAGGAATGAGTTTGGCATTCCAGATGTACCGAATAAGCCGTGCTTGCTGCTCTGTCCTCACATCACTATGCTCGCGTTGATCTTTGCCGACTGCGTCTTCGCTGCCCCCGAACTGACTATTGCAAAGCAACTGTTCCGTCTGCGCGTTCCCGCAGAATAGAAACAATTGAAGCTGCCTCTCAAGGAGGAGATGCAGGCGACTCCTCTGTTTCGTCGATGCAAAAGCACCGTAAACGAGGTCCGAATTTTAGAAGAGAAAGATTTGGTCGACAGTACCCTTCGTTCGCAGATAATCACCCTTGGGAGCATCATTGGCATGGAGCTTTTCACTGGTCCATATATCTTTCGACGTGGCAACGGCGAAGCTCTCGACAACAGCAGTAAGTAACACATGGGTATTTTCTCTATTTTTTATTAACAGGCATACAGGCTTCATCATCGAATCGCAACGGAATCTGATCTTGCAACATCACAACTCCAGCGTCTTCTAGAAGAACTATGCCTCGAGGTACATGCCCGATACGCACGTCGCCTACCGCGGCTTGGAGCCCCAAACCGCGTTGATGCGAGCCGCCAGTGGGATGAGTCGCACGATTGATCGACGACGGTCGAGGAGACTCACTGCCGCCCAACAAGCAGAGGTCAATCGTCACCCCGAGGTGAGGCTTCTACGGCGAAGGCTTCTATCGCTGAGGCAGTGGTTCGCAGACCAGAAGAGAACCATTACCAGCATGAAGGGGACTGCCATCTACGATGAGTATCAAGAAGCCTATCGCGCTCATCGTAATATCCGACGGCGGCATGAGGAGGCGCGTTTGAAAGAGGTCAAAGCGAAGTATAAGACGGAGCAGCCGGTACTCGACATCCAACGACAGCTACGAGGACTGCCGATCGCAGACCAAGATCGGATGAAGGCAGAGAATCACATCTTTGTAGAACGTGTCCGGGTCATTGAAACCCTCTTCACCTTCGCCGCTTCATCTCCCGAAGAGGAATATATACGGCGAGTGCAAGCCATTAATGCTGTGACTGCCCTCTGCAGTTTACAGGAAGGCAGGGGTCTCCGCCGTCGACAGAACTCCGCGTCAGACACCAAGCTCAAGAAAGAGGACACGCCGCCAACTCTTTCCGAAACCCTCCCGCTCGAATGCAAACCCACCCAATGTATTTTCTGCCTTGGCGACGAAGGACTACCAGCGGAGAAACGCCTGTGGTCTTTCCACAGCCATGGCGACCTGAAAAAGCACTTCGATCGTAAGCACCTCCGCCACCATCCGGAAGATCAACCGATCGTATGCCCTCATCCCAGGTGTGATGCTACCTTGACGGGCAAAATGCACTTACAGAACCATGCAGAAGTGGTGCACAAGACCCCCACCTAACCGCGACCGGCCTTTACGTGTAGATCGCCTGTTACGGACTCGTTTAGGATATACTATAATACAAGAGTATCGGTCTGGTACCGAATTTATTAGCGCTACATACCTCTGATAGGTAAAGTCTTCCGACTTTAGAAGTATCAGAGCCTCTAATCTACGTCCGTGCTATCGCCTCTTATATATACTCTCCCGCTAATATTTTTTCTTATTGTATACCACAGATAAAGCGTGTTTGATAGCTTTACTATTATATTGGAACTTTATAGTCTGTAATTAGCTCTTCTCTATTCCTCCGGCTCGTAACAACCTTTTTTTTCCAACCTCTTTTTCCTTCCTTTAATCACGGCATTTCTCCTAGTAATCCAATTATAACTTATATTAAGATATCGTGTCTGCCAGATCTAGGATCCGGTCCGTATTCGTATCCACACTCCAAGGCAGCGGGACTGATCCTACGCAGTATAATAGGTTTCAAGAATTATACGGCGACAGTGCATAAAATCTTTTTACGTGCGTAGATCCCCGCACCACACTTCCTATCGCTTGGCTATTATCCCTCGTGTCGCCGATTCGATGTCAGGTTCAATAGAAATGAGATTGCTAATTCCTACCCTCCACTACTTCCTAGAACTTCAGCGATTTAAATATTTATCTCGAAATGTTGGTGAGACTTGAGTTCGCTTCTAGGTAGAAGGTCTCTTCCACCTTTCTGGACCTTAGGAGACAATCATGCCCGCCTGTGTTATTTTCAGTCCGTTGTGACTCCGTATTATGTTGTATTTAGCATGTATAGGTGGGAAGGTAGAGGTTCGGAGGGTAGTGGGCTGGTGAGTGGACACCCTGGTTAGGAAGAGGTTGGCGCTTACTAGATAAAGAGAAGCCGCCGGCGACGATGAGGAAGAGGTGGGAGGAAGCAAGGGTAAAAAGCGAGAGAAAGAAGAGACGACAGCAAAAAGATGAAGCTATACCATTTGGCCCACCGCCGCCAGCAAGCTATGCTCCAGGCTGGGGCCAGCCTCCAGCTACCTACGTATTACCTCCACCCGTTCAGCCTATGGCACCTCCCCCTCTATCAAGCATTCGAACCTCTCAATTAGAAGCTGAGCTACACGTCAGAAAGACCTTAGAGCGAAGGGAGTCGGTGTTCTATCGCCAGCCCTCTCGTTCTCGTTCCTCCACTACATTTGCCACCTCTCCGCCTCTCCGCGGTAGCAGCCCGGTTGACGGCGACTTGGCTGAATACATTGAATGGATCAAGCCCAAACTACACCCCCGTGATGAGGACACCCTGGAGGACGCAAAGAACAAGCTTTTAGACAAGGGCTATACTACAAGAGACGTGCACGGGTGGAAGGATGATACTTTCGAACATAAATGGAGAAGCTGGGGATTATGCCTGGAATTGGCCGTTCACTCGCTCGTTCTGTCGGCCAATTTGGGCGTGAAAAGAAGCAAAAGCAAGCTGAAAGTATCACTGGCTCTAGGTATCTCTCGAACGTTTCTGCAAGAGGTTCGCTGGCCCCAACTACCTACAGATCAAACACCCCAAGGCCTAGGCCTAGGCCTGCAACCAAGGGCCATGTGATCAACTCCATTGAGTCAGACGATGATTTTCCTGAGGGTCAGGGCGGTGGCTATAGAGGGGACGATGATCTGGATGAGCTAGATGAGCTGGATACCGAATTTGATAGTCAAGCTACAGTGGGATAAGTGAGGTGAAGCTACAGTGGGATGAGTGAGGTGGTGTTGCGTGTTTATTTCACAAGCTATCTATAGATCTATATATACACGCTCGTTTCTCACTCTGAATCATCATAGATATCATCGCCTAAGTCCCCTTCCTCTTCTGAAAGGCCCATTTCACCCTCATAGCTGATACCTGACTGCCGGAACAGGTTGCCGGGGTCGCCATGGCCAGCCTGTGACCTCACTGCAAGATCTAGGAAATGGCCAAAACGCCTCTCGTCTGCATACATCTGAGCGATATCAGAGTGCCGTCTTATCCAGCTCTTCAAAATTGCGAATGACGTCTCAATAGGGTTGAGATCGGGTGAGTAGGGAGGGAGGTATTCCAGCAGTACCCCAGCGTCAGCACATAGTCTCTTTAGGACTATATTATGGTGTATGCTAGCATTATCACAGATTATCACTGAGAGAGCGTCATCGTTTTCAAAACGGCCGCAGTGAGGGAGGATGTTGAATTCGATGAAATTATTGAACATCGCCGCCGTTATTGACCCTTGATAAATGATCCAGTCGAGGTAGCCGGTGATGGTATACGCAGGTAAAAGACTCCACCTCCTGCCCCTATGTAGGGACTGGACGACTGACGGCGTGATTCCAGTAGGGGCCCAGCCATACTTCCTGTCACCTACTGAGGTTAGCTACATCGACGTCATGTGCAAGAGCTTGGAACACACCAGTACGCTCACAGGCAGCACTCTCGTCCAGAAAGATCAACTGATCAGCTCGCCACCGCCCTAGCTTCACAAACAAATCTAGCTATAAATATTATAGTTTTAGTACGAATAAAGTTAAATTCTTGGCAAACAATAAGATTGATATCTTTTTTCTCTAGTTATTTAGTATTTATATATACAATACTACTTGCAAACAATACAATAAGACTTTTTCTTTAGAAATAAGTTTTATAAGTATATTTAAGATTTCAAGATTAAATCTTAGACTAAGACAATAAAAATTATTACTTTAGCAATATATTATAATTTATCTAAAGTAGTTTACTTAGATACTCTCTTAAACTAGTTTTAGAGACTAGAGTTTTGTTTATAATATTACGCAACTATTAAGAATCTTGTTGTAACTATTATAAAGAATAATGTTATTAATTTAGTTATTAATAACAAAGATAATCTTATATTAAATAGTAAATATATTATAGCAATTATTAATTAAGAATTTCTTAAACTAAAGACTTCTTACTACGTTATTAAATACTTCTCTTAGATAATTCAAGTGCATAATATTAAAAATATTATAATATTTTTATCAAAATATATTATTATAGAGTTTATTGTTTAAGATAAGATTAATAGAATTCCTATTATTGACAAGCTACGACGTCAAATTTGTATAATCGATAATCTTAAGATTAACTTGCTTATTAACTTAGATATTTTGAAGCTCAAACAAATAATAGTCGACTACAAGAGAGAGCTGCTTATTATAGATAGTTGTAGAGATATAACAATATTAATAACAATTATTTCTTTAAAAGATTGCGTTAAGCGCATTGTTAGAGCGTATCAAGCAATTATTGTTTTGTCTTATTTTATTATTATAATTTCTATATATCTTTAAGACAAGATCGAGTTTTTAATCGATCGCAATTTAATATTTATGTTGTTATATAATACTAAGAGATTTAGATCTAAGAATAATATTTTATCTTATATTATTAACGCGAACTTGTGTGCAATTCAAGTAAACAATATCTCGAATTATATTATTATTATATTAAAGAACTTACGCTTTAGTATAGTTTAAAATTATAAAGAAGAGAATGCTACGCAATATCTTTAAAGTATAGTTATCTAGTTGCAAGATCTTAATTTAACAAAGCGCTCAAACTTAATATTAGCGCATTTGTTATCTTTGCAATATTATATTTTCAAGTATTGTTAATTTCTATTTAAGCACTTACAAACTTTATCGAAGCATCTACTATAATTATAAAAGTATTGTTTGCGAATATCTTTTATATAAATATACTTGTTATTGTTACAAAAGTAATTAAGTATCTTATCTTAATTAAGATTACAATATATAATCTCTTTAATATTTATTAAAAGCTTCTTAAGATACTAGAAGACTACTTTTTATTATAATAGAATATCGATTGTATTGTAAATGTTTTTAAAGTAGAATAAATATTTATTGTTTTGAAATCTAATATAAAGATCGACGTTGCTAAGATCTATTTACTTAATCTAGTTAATTGCAAGTTTGTTAATCAAGACTTTAATAAACTTTATACTTAGAAATACATAAAGTACACTAAGTATTTTATAGAGTTTAATTAGTTTGTCTTTGTAATATAATATATTGTAGAATAGAGCAATAAGTAGATTTGTAAAGATAGAATAGTAATAGATATTTGCAATCTTAACAAAATTAATATTATTAACTTATACTTTTTATTATTGTAGTTCGATATTATATTTAAGATATTAGAATTAGCCTGATCGTCGGGCTCGATTTCGCGGGGGAATCGCTAAGTAATCGGGCTCGAGAAGCTTAACTTTAAAAACCTTAAATTTAAAAAAAATTATAACTTTCTTGTATTTTATACGTATTTTATCAAACTTACATCGTTTTGTAGAGAATTGAGCGTGCTTTTAAACAAAAAAAGAATTACTTGCTTTGAACTAGTTTGCATAGCGCAATTAATTAATTTAGCTTCGGGTTGAACGAAGAAGTCTGTCAGAATCCTCGGGTTGGACAAAAAAAATGTGTCCGACCCGGTCCAACGATCACACTAATTAGAATATTGTTATATTATAATAATTAATATAACAAGATTCTTTTATTAGTAATTAATATATATGTCGAATTGCAAAAAGCTTATAGTAATCTTGTATTATAATTAGAAGCAATTCAATATAATTACTATAAGCTCCAAGAACTTATTGTTGTATATCTAGAGACAAATTAATATTATACTACAATCTTATTAAGATTACGTTAGAACTTATGTTAATAATATTGTTATTTTTAGTAAGATTCTTAATAAGCATTTACAATATCTTTATGCTATTTTCTTTTTACTTAACTTTAAGAGCGTTAGTACTCTCTTTTTTAAGAAATTGTTCTTAAAATATTTTACAATTATACTTCTTAGTTAGCAAATCGATGCATTTAATTTAATTGTAACAATTAACAAAATTAATACAATTAAGAACTTTAATCTTTCTTATACTCTAATAGATCTTAAGCTTTATCTAAGATTAATAAGATATCTTCGTAATTACATTCTCTTCTATATATAGAAGATAGAGATATTATAGCAACGCAAAATTATGCTTCTTAAATTGTTTTTATCTAATAAGAGCAAAATTAGAAAGCTATAAAATTAGCGTATTATAATCTACTTATTAATCGAAGTAGAACTAGACTTTTATTGTTTAGTTTAAAAATTCTTTTTATATATTATATTCTTGATATACTTTAATCTTAAGTGCGTATTGTATATTGATATCAATATCTTAAAATGTTGCAAATTTAAAGCTATAACTTATTACTTAAAAGTCGAAGCTAATCTAAAGAAGTCTTAACATAAAGATATCGAGTCTATTTTATTTCTAAGTAGACTATTAAACTTAACAAAGACACAATATTAATCTATAGAACTCGAAATAACTAGTTTGATCTAGATAGTAAAACGTATTTAATATATAATTAAAATTGCGAATAAAATAATTGTAATGTTTATTAATTATATTGCCAATTCTTTAATAGTTAATTAAACTAAACTTACGTTTAGTAATACCAATAAGCTTAATCTATATTTAATTTATATCTTAATTTATTTTTTGCAATTTCAACTAAATATAAAATATTGTTTAAGAGAATAATATATTATTTTCTTATAATACTCGATCTAGACTACTTGTTGTAAAAGATCTTAACAATAAGAATGTAAACAATTTTGATATCTTAAATCTTAATATCTATTATAATTGTATCAAGAACTCGAAAACAAATTAGATTTATACTTATTAAAATATTATTGTTGCTATATTAGCAAAATACAAGATAAAACTTTTTGTTAATTACAATAAGAAAATATCTCAAAAGAATCTTCTTACTATATTAATAAAATTGCATAATTGTATTGTATTAAAAATATTATCTATAAACAATCTTAATAAGCAATTTATTTTTAAGAAAATTAAGATTAAAGTAAACTTCGAACTTTATAACAATCTAATCTACTATATTAAAGATAATAAAAGATATGCTAGATTATATATTCTTAGTATTATAGAGAAAGAGATTCTTTGTATTGTATATAATAAAAGATATTATATAGACGCAAACTGTTGCTACAATTATATAGTTGCAATTCTCTATATATTACAATCATCTAAAAAGATTTATAACTATATTAAGTATTGGTTATTATATTAAGTAAATTAAATTAAGCAATATTGTTCTTACAAGAAACTTATATTTATTTTAGCTATCTTGCATTCTTTTTATATAATTGCTATAAATTTTATAGTTAATTTACTTAGGAAACACAATTATCTCTTAATGGTTATAAATAAGTTTTCGTATTATTTATAGTTTATTGTAGAATATTTAATTAACTTTGTAATTGTATAGACTCGCAAGATTATTAATTATCTTTATATAACTAATTAAAATATTTTGTAAACTATTATCTTTAATAGAAATTTCAAATTTATCTTTAATTTCTAGACTAAGATATTTAAGCAATTGGAAACAATACTACTAACTAATATAATATATTACTTATAAATAAATCATCTCTTAGAATACTTTAACTAGATTGTAAAGATAGCTATTAGATATCTAGTTACTAGCTATTTCAATATCTAATAATAGATAATACTTTCTTTACTATAATTTTAACTAAATAACTTCTCTAATATTGTTATTAAAATATTGCTTAATAAGATTATATACAAATTTAAAATTAAGAAGATACTATTTCTACTTAATTATAATTAGTCTATTATAGATAATCTATTTAATAAGCGTCTTAAATATTGTGTCGAAGCTAAGAATACTACTGTCTTCGCAAACACTAAAGTCAAGATATACTATAATATATATTATATTTTGTTGTTACTATATTGGCAATTTAGAATAACTCTCTAGAGATCCTATTAGCAACTTGGAACTTCCAGAATTGTTGTGTCAATATCTTAGTTCTAAAGCTATATTAGTAGATTTAGTTGATCTCGAGCAGATCTCGAATATTATCAAAAATTTAAGAGATATATTAAGAGTTATTCGAATATTATTTGTGTTGTTAAGTTGCGTAACACGTTTATCTATTTGTGCATTGTTAAGATTTATAAGCGCACAATTAATTACGCGCAATTAATCGCGCAACTATAGAAGATGCTTCTGTCTACATATTACTCTTGCATAGAAATCTTACAAATTGTTCGATTCTATTATACAAATTACTATAATGTAAACAAGTAACAAGTACTAGAGATCTAATCAAAGTATTGCGAAAGTTCGTGCGTATCTCGAACATTAAAATTATACTTTTTGTTAAGTCTTTTTTAATCTCTTAAATGCAAGTTTTCTAAGAGACTTCGAATTGTTTCTAGACTTGCTTCGAACTATTCGAGCTATCTTAGTATCTTGAATTTAGGAAACTAGTTTCTCGAATTGCCAATAATATTAGCAATTATAAATTATATATTTTTAATACTAATTTCTTTAAATATTTTAGCTTAAGTTTCTAAAATAATTTTTTCTAAAATAATTTTAGAATTTTTAGTATTGCAATAGTTAAAAAGTTTTCATTAAATCTTTTGTTATAATTAATAAAACTTATAAAAACTTATATTTTTTTAATATTAATAGATAATTTTTATTTTTTAATTGTAATTTCTTTAAATTTCTTTAAATTATATATTGTTTAATAATAAAATTAAGAAAGTTAACTTTTTTATAATAAAATTTGTCTTTCTTTGATTTTAAATATAACTTTTTTTTAGCTAAATATTTTAATATTTAAAAAATATACTCTATATATATCTTTAAAATTTCTAAATAAATTAGTATATTATTTAAATATATTATAACAAATTAATTTAGATATTGTTATAATATTAGCGTGATCGTTAAATCGAGTTTTAACTCGATCGGATTAACTCGCTCAATCCTAACTCTAGAAATAAGACGAACGAAGAATGCACGTCAAGTGTTTAATTCGATCTATTCAATTATGTAACGTTACGTAACGCGCTAATTATATGCGATTAGCGCAAATTTTGCGCCAGCTCAATCGAGTTAGCGCATAAATAAAATAAGATAAGATAAGCGAATGTTAACGCGACGAAGTTAGCTTGTGTTCTTGACATTGATTCGACGAAATTCAACTCTAAGATCGAGTTCGCGTCTTAACTTTGACTTAATCTTACAAAATTCAAGAGAGTAAATTAAATTAAGAAAAAAGTGTTCGATTCGACTTAATAGTTACACTATATAATATATTATTAATTATTTTTTAATATATTGTTAAAATATTTGTAAATTTAAATAATATTATTGTATATTTGTAAAATCTACATTGTATACAAAAAGTTATTATTTATTTATTTCTTATTTCTTATTTTTATTCTAATTTAGTTATATATTTTTTATAAAGTTAATTTAATAAAGTATTTTGCTCTAAATAATTAATCTTAAAGTTTGCTAATATTAAATAATAAATATTAATATTTTAATATAATATTATTTAGCTTTCAATAATTAATATATAGATAAAAAAAAAAATTACTACAAAAAGAATTAAATATCTTATCTATAATTAATAATTTTTAATTTGTTTTTTGTTTTTTGTTAAATATTGCAAAGTATCTCTAACTTTTTTTCGAATAATATATATATTAATTTAAATATAAATTGCTTATTTAATTTAAGTTTAATTTTATAATTAATATTTAAATAAAATCTTTGTTATTATTTTTTTTAAAAAAAGATACTTTTAACTATGATATATTTGTAATATATATTTTAGCAATTTTCTTGCTATACTAGATAATCTAGAATTTTTAAAAGATTTGCAATTTTCTTTATTTACTTTAATTTTATAACTTAACTAATTTTTATTAATTTTTATTAAATCGAACTTTATATAAAGTAGTTACTAGCTCTTTACATAAAGTTATATAATTAAGCAAGTTAAGTTAAATAGTATATATAATAGTATAATAATATTTGTAGTAAAACTAATTGCTAAAAAATGCAAGTACAAGAAAGTTTTGCTTCTTTATAAAATGCTTTTTTGTCTATTATTAAAAAGAGATTGTATACAAGTAATATTTGTTAATTTAATATTAGTTTTGCTTAAGTCTAGTTTGTGCAAACTTTGTTAAACACGCAATTATGTATACTTGACACGCTATTATAAAGCAAATTTAATATTTCGAAATACACTTTATAGTTATATTCTTTCTTAGAGTTTTAGTCTCTAAAATCTATATTGTTAATTTTAATTACAATATAATTTTTGAACGCTATTGTAACAAAGTTTACAAAACTATATATTATTGCGTTATAAATATGCAAAGTTTTATTTTGCAAACAATTTCTAACAATAATAAAAAAGAAATAAATATCTAAAGTAATTTATATATTTAATAAGTATTAAGAAAGTAGTAAATATATACAATAGCATATTTACAATTATTATTTTGTCTATTTTAATAATTGTAGATTTATCTTCTTAATAGAATTGTTTTTGACAAACATTGTAGTAGATAATAGTAATTTATTAATTATTTAAAAAAAAGTCTATGAAAATCAATATTATACTATTCTATTATACGAGAAGAGACGAGAGAGAAGATCTTATTAATAATAACGCTCACGATTTATCTTGATTATTAGAGTTAAATAAATGTAATCGACGCGACGTCGACAAGTAATTAAGATGCTCTTAATATATCTTAACGCGATTTATTACAAATTGCGACAAAGATTATCGCGAAAATAATAAAAATAAAAAAGCTTTATAAATCTAAGAAAAAAAACGCATTTAAAATAATTTCGATAATAACGTTAATTAAGTAATGCACTCTTGTCAAGAAGCTTACGCGTAAATTCAACAAACTCTTCGCAAAAAATAGACAAATTAATATAATTTTCGTGTTAAAGAGATTAAAGAAGATAATAAATCGATTAAAAAAAGTAAAAAGAATTAAGAAAAATACACAAGATGCAAACATATAAGCGAGCATAATATAGAGTTCGTTATTAGTTGCACAAACAACAATTAAGATAAACGTCGAATAAACACTTTTAAAACAATAATCGACTAAAGAGATAAAATTAATAATGTAAATCAAGAAAAAGAAAGAGACAAAAAGAATATACAAGATAAACGCAATAAAGATAATTGCATTAACACGCGATCTAGACATCGTTGAAACACTAGATGCGCAAAAAGATATATAGAAAATAAAATGCTTTAAGAAAATAATAATTTTTAGAGTTGATAATAAATGCAACAAGAAAATCTTGGAATCGTGTAATTTCTAAGTTAAGAACATATTTATTGCGACAATTTTGCATCGTAAACGCGCAAAAATAATAATATACAACATTAGAATAAAAAATATACTCAAAAACATAAAGAAAAAGAGAACAAAAATAATAATAAAATTGTGCAAGATTATGCATTGAAAATTGAGAATTAATAAGATAACTTAATTTACAAAAAAGAGCGACAAGAAGAAATATATCTTTATTGTAAAATAAGTAGATTGCGTAAAGATAACAAACAAGTTGATTTAATTTAACGTAATTTATAAGTCAAATATTAAGATAGCAAAATATTATAATATAAATTGTAGAATAAAGCAATGCATAAAATGTTAAGAATATAATTACTTAATATGCAAATGCAAGAACAAGCAACAATACGTTTATTGTGCGCAAGATTATTGCTTCGATTAATGTTTGCATTAATTAAATTTATCAAAATAAAAGTACAACGTTTGCAAGAATGCTTACAAAGCATTCGATTTTAAGTATTCTAAAAAATAGAACAAAAAACTAAAAATAAAAGAGACAACAAAGACAAAGTTATTATATTACGTTGTTAGAACGACAAGAACAAATAAAACAACAATTAATTTAGTACTTCTTGAAAGCGCAACAACATTTAATTAGACGTCGAAGAAGAAAATAAAACGCAAGACGACAATAATTAATTACTTAACGCAAGCAAGTTGCATGCAAAATACTCTTATAATAACAAAAAAAAGCGTAATTTAATAATTAATTAAGAAAAAATACTTTAATAAATTGTTAAATAGTTAGTTTATTTTAATAAGACAAGATAACAACAAGATAATAATAACATTATTATAGAATATATCTTTTATGCAAAAGATGTAAAATTTAATAAACATCGATATTAAGAATTATACAAAACAACTTTAATAAAGACACAAAACGAGTTTAAAATATTATAGTATAACGTTTACAAATTAAGAAGTAAAATAATAATTGCATTGCTTTAAAAAAAGAAGATACAAAATTACAATATATTAATAATACAAGAGTTGTAACAATATTACGTTAAAGCGAAGATATACAATTTGAAGCGCGCAAACTTTACGTTTGTAAATAACGACAAAAGAATATACTTCTATTTTAACAAACGCATTAATAGCAACAATTAACACAATATATAATATTTCAAAAATGTAGAAACAATAACGCTACAACTATATTTTGACAATAATAATATAAAATATAATTTTATTAATATTTATAACGTTTACAACTCGTCTTTAAATAGTTATAATAAGATAATTGACAAAAATAATCTTTTAGCAATAAAGTTAACTTTGCGCATGCAAGACAAAAATATTATTGTAAAAAATTTCAATTTATATTATTTCTTTTGAACAAGTTTTTTCTATTTTAGACAATATTTATTTTTGAAGAATTTGTTAAATATAATATGCGCAATTAACGCAATATTAACTCTTTTTTAAGAAATTATAACAAGAAATTACTAAGACGCTCAAATTACAATTAATTTATTGTTTATTATAGAAAAAATAGCAAATCGATTAATATATTGCAATATAGACAAGAAAATAAAAAGTTTATTCGATTATTTTTTAATAAAAACGATGTTAAATCTTTGATTGCAAAAGAAATCTTAATATCGCTTTAAATAAAATTGAAAAGCTATAAACTTAAAAAAGTTCGACAATATATTAAGAGATTTATTACTTAAATTAATATTAAACAATTTAATAAAAAAAGATTGCATCAATAAGTATACGACAAAGTTGCTTAATACTTTAAAAAAAACTATTAAAAGCTTTATTTTGTAAACAAGATTATACAAGAGAATTAAATCTAAATAAATAGCAAAGTGCACAAAGATAGTTAAAGAAACTAGAAAATTACGTTAACAATATTGTATCTTTAGTAAATAAGCGACGTATATTTAAATATGCGATAAAAAGAACAAAATTTTATAGGAATATAAACAAGACAAGTTTCGCAAACAAATAAAAGTTTTAAAAAATACTATTAAGAATCTCTTTAAAATAATAAAGTAAATTAGAAACGCGACAACAAGAATATTAATCAAGTTTATTGTATTATTATTACGAATTAACACAAACATCGCGACAATAACAAAGAACAAGATTAAAACAATATTTCGATTTTATTTTTATTTTTCGTCTACGATTCTAGCGAACAATTTGAACGAATTTTTTTATTCGACTTTTATAAAAGATAACAAAATAATGTTGAAGTGCGAAGTAATAAGGGTAATGCACAAAATAACTTCTAACAAAATATTAAGAATTAACGAGATAATTAATTGTATATTGCGACAATTAATTTGCATTATCTTATTTTAAGTAAAATCTTTATTCGATAAATATATTAAGAAAGAAATGCAATTGTTTTATTTTAAAAAGACGATTACAATAATGTTGCACAAATTAAGAAAAAAAAATTATTCTAAGTTGTTATTCTTTAAACTTATCGCGTTATTAAATATATTAGATAAGATATTAGAGTCAATAATATTGAAACGTCTTTGTTACGTTGTAAAGACGCACAATACTCTATTGAGCACATAAATAAGAGTTAGAAAACAATGTTTAATTAATATAATATTGTAATTAATTACGAAAAAGATTTATACAATATAAAGCGATTAAAAGAAGAAAATAACATCTTTATTTAATTCCGATATATTAGATGCATTCGACAATATATTATATATTTAATTGCTTTACAATATAAAGAAGAGACAAGTTTCTACTTGTTTACTTAAATAAGTAGAGAATTTTCTAAAGAAACGTTGTATTATCTTGATTATAAACAACTACACAATAAAGAAGCGCAATATAAACGTAAATATATCGCAAAATTCTTTTCTTTTTTTAAATTTATATTTGTTTTATAATGCAAATTTGTTAAAGATATACGATAACATTAAATTGCGAGTTAGCGTTACAAATTTCGCAAACAACGTTAATATATTAATGTATAAGAAATCGATCGAACGTAATTGTAAAATTTTAAATCAAATAACTTGAGATATACTTTTATATTTAGTATTATTAATAAATATTAAACAAACTTTTAGTCTTGCTTGAAGAATATATTAATAAGATCGATCTTAAATAAGTTTGTAAATAGTCGAGCAAGTTATAATAATTAAGTACTTTAATTGTACTATAAATTTAAATACAAAAAAGATTGTTTTTGAATTATTGACAATTCGAGAAAGCGATTTGTTAACTTCAAGATATAGATATTGCTATTATAACTCGAGATTAACTAATATCTAGCTCTTAACTACAATAACAATATTCTTTTATTAACAACTTTATAGTTTATATTTACTTTGTTTTGTTAAAATATATATTTAATATTACAAAATATAATTTTTGTTGTAACTCTAGTAATAAATATTGCAATTCTAATTGTCTTGCTTAATTTCTATTGCGCGTATCTTAGACAATTCTTTATAAATATATACTGTCTATAGATTATTCTTGAATTAGAACTTGCTTATATTAGTTCAAATTAGTTTAAATTTAACTTATATGCATATTTCGATATACTCTTCGCAAATAAATAGATTTGTAATTCGACAATTCAATTTATTGCTTTTTAGATTTTGTTTTACGTAACTTAATTTATTCGAACTCTATCTATATATATATAGCAATTTCTTTGCTAACATAAATATTGTAATTCGACAACTTAATTTTTTTTTAATTCTATATTTAGAAAATTGATTTAGATTTAATTTAAATCTAATTAAGATCTTGTATAGATATACAAATTATATAATAGCGCGTTGTAAATTACTATTATTAAATTAAATTCAATACGCATACATTTTGCGTTAGTAAGCTTTTAGATTTTTAATAATAATCTTAAATATTATTGTTTGCTTCTCTCTTTCTTATTATCTTTTTATTAGTTTAATTATTAAGAATCTATTTATCAAGAATTTACAATAGTATCTTATCTACTTGTTTTCAATTTTAATTATAACAAAATTTCAAAAATTTAAACGCAAATATATATAAAGAAAATGTATTCTTTCGATTACTTAAATATTATTAAGAACTTCTTCGACAAAGTCTTGAAACCTGTTTATTAATATAATATTACTTTAGAAATATATTAAACGCATTTTTATTTTAGAATAGCACTTATTTAAAAGCGAGCGAAAATTAATTATATTTTGCAAAAGAAATTTCGAAACTTAATAGAAATTGTCGATTATTTTATATTTATCAAATATCTTAATAAAGATGCAATTATTTATATTAATAATTTTAATATTAAAGTTGTAATAAAAAAAGAGCTTGCAAAGAGAATAAGAAGATAAAATTATAATGCTAATCTTTAAAAGCTTCTTGCGTTAACAAATTTTTTCTTTATTTCTTTTAATTTCTTTTTCGTCTTTTTATTTTTCTTTGTTTTGCTCTCTTTCTATTAGTTTGTTCTATAACTTGTATTAAGCAAGTTCGAATTTAATTTTATTTTGCTTTAAATAAAAATATTTATACTTCTATACAAACTTATAATTGAATAGCTCTTTATAGTTGTCTTCGATATTAACTTGCAATTTAACAATTTTTTTTAAGTTCTTTTATTGCTCGATTACAAACGCGCAACATTTTTACAAATAAAGTAAATTAAATTCTAATATATATTATATTGAAGAGACTATATAAATTAGTCGAAAACAATAATTTGCGCAATAAGGTTTATTAAGTTCAACAAATAAACAATAATTATCTTCGAATTCTAATTTAGATACAAGATAATATAAATAAGTTAATTTCTTGCTTTTGTACTGTAATCTAATTAGAGAATAGAAAAAACGTAAAGACTTTCTATTAATATTAATTTTAAGAATAATTTATTCGATCTTCTTTCTTTTGATATCTTCGAATTAACAAAAACTTTATTATATTGTTTAGCAAAGTTGTCGAAGAAATTAATAAAGCTAATTAGTATATTACAATACTCTTTATACTTTATATTCTTAAGACTAATATTGTATTGTTTTAAACTCGAAGCGCTTTGCGTTTAAATATTTAGAATTCAATAATAAAAAGAAGTTAACAATCTCTTTATCTCTATCAAAGAAAATTAAAAAAAAATAGAGTAGAAAAAAAGATAATTAATAATATCTTAGACAAGAAGAAGAATTAACTATTTAAATTTAAGTCTTTAGTTAAAGAAGTTAATACAAAAGTAAAGATTATTAATATTGAAAAATTGAAATTAAATAATAAGAACTTGCAAGATAAGAATATTAAAGAAAACAATAATTAACTTAAGAATATAAAGATCAAGTTAATATATTGTTCTTTTGTTTGTATATAAAGATTAACGCAAATCTTAGATTTAAAGCAATTTAAGAGTCTTAGTTATGCGAGCATAAAATCGATAATATTTAATTATGCGTTGCTTAGTTTATATTTATAGTTTTAATTACAATTATAGTAAAGTCAAGTATTACTTGTTAGATATGCTATTAATTATATTTTATTAACAATAATTAATTGCTTTATTTATCGCAATAATTAATGTAAATAAAGATAATCTATATAAAGAACTAGTGTAATTGTTGAATCGAGTCGAACACTTTTTTCTTAATTTGACTTACTCTCTTGAATCTTGTAGAATTGAGTTAGAGTCAAGACGCAAATTCGATTTTAGAATTAAAATTTTGTTACATTAATATCGAGAACTTAAGCTAACTTTGTTACGTTAGCATTCTTTTATCTTATCTTATCTTATGCGCTAACTCGATTGAGCTAGCGCAAGATTTACGCTAGTTGTATATAATTAGCGCATTACGTAACGTTACGTAATCGAACAAGTTAAATTGAGCGTTCGACATGTCTTATGCGCTCGACTTACTCGATTGAACTAGAATTTTTGCTCGATTCTAGAGTTAAAATTGAGCGAATTAACTTGTTTGAATTGAAACTTAACTCGTCGATTACGCTATAAAGAACTTGTAGAAAACAAAATAAATTTAAGAAAAGTAATTTCTATTAGTCTAACAAACAACTTGAAGACTAACAATGCTTATATGCAAATTGTAAAGATTATTGTTGTTGTTATCTTTTAATATTAGCTATAATTTTAATAGTAAAAGATTCGAAATAAATAGAAACAAAAATTTATTGTTTATCTTTATTGTTCTTTTAAAGTATCGAAGTTTTCTCTTTGTTCTTTAGCAAACACTTTTTACTCTTAATTAGATATATATTTTTGTTAATAGAATTCTAAGTTTTACAAAGTTTGTCTTATTAACAATTTTATTGTTTTTCTTGTTTTAAGAGTTAATATTAGTAATTAGCATCAAACTATAGTTAAGTTTGTTAATCTCAAAAATCTCGATATTATATTTATAGAATTTTATAAACTTTTCAAGAATTTCGACGTGCAATTATCGCAAATATTAAAAAATAGATTTAAGATTGTTCGAAATTCTAATATTAAGCTATTAAAATAAGCGTCTATTAATTAATTAATTTAATATAAAACTTCATTCTTAACAAGTATCTTTATTTAATTGTTAATAATCTAGAACTTATAAAAGTTGCGTCTAGAAAATAAATTTATAAATTTATATATATATAGTTTTTAAAAAAAGAAAGAGACAATTATAAAGATAGAGAAGATTGTTTATTTATATTATAAATTTTTTATAATTAACAAATCGCATAATATAAAGAATCTTCAAAAATAATTATAAAAAATAATTAATCTTATTAGACTGATCGCGTCGGGTCGAGTCATCGAGTTCGAGCCAAGTTCCCGACTCGCTAAGACTCGAGTTGGGTCAAGATTTTAATATCGAAAAGTCGATTCGAATCACGATGTTGATACCAAGTATTTGGGTTAGGTCACGATGTTGGTATCAAGTATCGACTCGAATTCTCGACTCGATTGGCCAAGACATGAAGCGATTTAGTAGTAGAGTTTATAGACATGAATTGTGTGTTGAATCTTATAATTCTTTCCTTAAAATGTTGCATAATAATGCAATTAGATAATGCAAATGACGAAAAGATGATAAAGAAAAAAATTGTTTCGTTTTTGGCGCATAGATCTCTCGAAAGTCGTGACATGATAGATTCAAAAATAGAAATTCTTGACATTATGACGACATTTTCGATTGCTTGGCGATTCGAGTTGATGACTCGAATCGAGTTAGAAATCGAGTCGATATCGAGTTGAATCACGATGTTGATATCGAGTATTCGAGTTGGGTCACAATGTTGATATCAAGTATTTGAGCTAGGTTAGAAAGTTGATATCGATTTCTAGCCCGACGATTAGTCTAAATCTTATAAAGAATATTAGATTAATATATCGATTTTAAATTGCAACTTTGTTAAAAACAATTATTAGTTTCGACTCTATTAATATTGTAACTTCTTTTAAAATTGCAAACTTTAAGTCTTAAAATTTCTTCGAATATTTTTATTATAATCTTTGATTAATTGATTTACAATTTATAAAGAAAATTATTAAAAGATATTAAAATATTAAAACAAAAAAGTTAATAAAAAAACAAATAAAGTAATTTAAGTCTTTGCAAAGCTTTTACTTTATATTTTGATTTAATATTATAATAAAAGTTTTTGAGACAAAGAATATTTTGTAGATTTTAAGAATCTTATACAATTGTTAATTATTGCAAAATTTTTAAAAAAGTATCTTGCAATATACAATTCAATAATTAACTTTTAATCTAAGATAAGAATAAAATAATTCGAAGATCTACAATTTAAATAAAATTAAAATTAGTATATTTAAGTTTATTTTCGATAGTATTTGACAAAATTAAAATTATTAAAAATTAAGAGCATTTGTAATGTAGTTTGTCTTCTTTACGTTTGTAATAATCTTTTCTATTTAATCTTTGTTATCTTTATTGTTTTTAAGAATATAATAAAATAAACTGATATAAATATTAAGAGAATTTATATAAATAATAATTTAACTATTAATCGACTAAGAGATAAGTATTTTTTAACAAATTTCTATTTACAAATTATTTGTAATATATTGAAATTCGATATAATTAAAATGCTTCTTAAAAAGCATTTTGATACTTTAAGTCTTATAATATTTTTTTCTTTAAAATAACTCTTATAGTAAAACGCATAAGTCGATATCTTGTCTTAATTTCTTTATTTCTTAAAATCGAAGTCCTTTTTATCTTATATATTAAGTATATTGTTTGATATACTTTGTAATTAACGAGCATTAACTTTTCTTGCATAATATATTTGTAAATATTGTATATTAAATTGCAAGTCTCGAATATATTATAGCAATCTATTAAAGTGCAAGCTAATAATAAATACTTTTATATTAAAGAAAGACGTAAAAATTAAGAAGTTTCTAAATCAAAATTAGTCGAATATTCTTATTAAGATAATTAGAATTATAAAAATAGACTTGAATTTGTAGCAAGTTACAATAATTATTCTATATAAGTTGTTTTATAACTTTAAGCTTAACAAGCAAATACTTAAATACGTCTATTGTTAAGATAATATTAATTAAATAACTTATTATATTATTTATGCGAAAACAAGAATCGAACGCATAATTAGTTAAAAACAAAAAGCTAAAATAAACTTTATTGCTAAAATATTTAAGACAATAAATATAATAAAGAATTAAAGAAACAAGAATGCTAATAGAATTAATAGTATAACAAATACGCTTATTAATTTACAAGAGAAATTAGAAATCTAAGAAAGATAAAAATTAGTTCGAAATTAGTGTGATTGTTGAGTTGGGTCGAAAACTTTTTTCTTAATCCAACTTATTCTCTTGAGTCTCGTAGGGTTGAGCTAGAGTCAAGGCGCGAACCTAACCCTAGGGTTGAGTTTCGTCGAGTTAATGCCAAGAACTCAAGCTAACTTCGTCGCGTTAGCATTCGCTTATCTTATCTTATCTTATCTATGCGCTAACTCGATTGAGCTAGCGCAGGATTCACGCTAATTATATATGGTTAGCGCAAGATTTACGCTATTCGAAATAAAGTAAATATATTCTCTTTAGCTTAAACAATAATAATCGATTTTATTAATTATATTCATTATTGTTACTTTAAGCTTTCTCTATTTACAATATAATTGTAGATAAGATCTATTATTAGTGTAATCGTTGGTTTAGATCGAACACTTTTCTCTTAACTTGATCTACTCTCTTGAGTCTCGTAGAATTGAGTTAAGGGTTGGGCGAGGCAATCCGATTGGGTTGAAACCCGATTCGACGATTACGCTATCTATTATTAAATGTTATATTTTAAATATATTGATAAAATAAATTATATTTTCTCAAATTACGTCGAATTAGTAAGAAGAAATTCGAATATAGCTTAGCAAAATAACTTTAGAAACTAGATATTAAAGCTTTATTACTTAGATAATAACTTTAACAATATGAAATGCAATTTCTTTAATATTTAAGTTTAATCTTTTTTAATTCTAAAGAACTTTATATTTATAATGCATTTTTCAAAATTCAAATATACAATCTTCGAACATCTATAGATACTTAAATTTATATATTGTTTTAATAATTTTAATTAAACTTTTCTAAAAATTTGAATTTGATATTCGAATTAATATTATTTTGTAAATATTTCTTACTTGTAATTAAGATTTAAATTTAAATTTAAATTAGATTTTAATCAATTAAATTCGACTATTTATTTTGTATTCTAGCGCATTAAAGTATTTTTATAGATACATTCTTATCTTAATTTGCTATTTAAATATTCTTTGTAATTCGACTTTTTAGTATCTAATATCTATTTCGAAGTCTTTATTATTTGCGTTAATTCTAAGAAGATTTATAATAAATAACAAGTTTCTTAATATTGTTATTTTGCTAATATTTAATATCTTGCAACAAGTTAATATTTAAATTGTAACTTGCTATTTTTGCGTTAACTCTAATATATATATATTTTGTCTTAGTAACTTTAAAATTATTTAATTACAATTTTGATATTTATAGTTTGTTTATACTTTTTTTGTTATTATATTTCTTAAGATATTATTTATTAATAGCTTATTATAATATTATTTGTAATAATTCTTGATTTTGTTAACAAAAATAATATATATATATGAACTAAAGTATTTATTGAGCGATTTTTATTTTATTTTACAAGTATATTGTTAAGTAATTTTTTACTTAAGTATTAAAGCTTATTTAACAAAACAATATTCTTTTAAAATTTAAAAACACAATACTTATCTTAAAATAATATTCGAGTTAAAGTACGTAAACTCTGTTTATATTTTGCAACAAAAACCTTAGAATTTTATAAAAAAAATTGAGCATTCTATATTTATTAAACGTCTTAGTAAAGATACAATTACTCATATTAATAATTTCGATATTAAAATTGTAATAAAAGAAAAGCTTGCAAAAAAAATAAAAAGATAAAATTATAATATTACTCTTTTAAAGTATTCTTTATTAATAGATTTCTTTTTTACTTTTCTTAGCTCTTTTTTTGTTTTATTTCTTTTCTTTATTTTGCTTTCTTTTCATTAGTTTGTTTTTAAATTTGCATTAAGCAAATTTGCAATTAATTGTATTTTACTTTAAATAAAATTGTTTATACTATTGTGCAAGCTTAGAACTAAATAATTTTTTATAATTATATTTAGAATTTGCTTGCAATTTAGCAACTTTTATTTAAGTTTTCTTCAAGTTTAACTTCGAATATATAATATTTTTTGTAACAAAGTTAATCAAGTTTTAAAATATTATATATCAAACAATTTTATTGCTCTATTTAAGAATAACAATTTGCGTAGTAAGATTGTTACAATTAATATATATATCAAAATTATATTAAAGTTTAATATTAATTACAAGACAATACAAGTAAATTATCTTCTTGCTTTTGTATTGTAATTTATTCGAAAAACAAAAAAAAATTAAAAAAATTAGATCGATATTAATTTTAAGAATAATTTGCTGAATCTTTTTTTTTAAGGTTTTCGAACTAACAAAAATTCTATTATATTGTATAGCAAAGTTGTTGCAAAAAATTAGTAAAGCTAATTAGTATATTATAATATTCTTTTTATCTTATATTTTTAAGACTAATATTGTATTGCTTTAAACTTAAAGTTATTTATCTCTAATTTTTAAACTTTTAAATAACAAATAATTAATAGTTATTTCGTCTCTATTTAAGAGAGCTAAGTAAAAAATATATCAAGAAATATTGTCGGCAATATCTTAAATAATTAAAATAACAATTAATTTAAATCTAAGATTGTAATCGAGATTAGTAAAAGAAAAATAAAAATTGTTCTTGTTATTATACTAGACACAAAGTAAAAGAATAGGAGTATTAAAAAAATCAAGAAAGACAAGAACAATAAAGTACAAAATAGAGATCTATATATCGAGTTAAAATATTATTTCTTTGCTTATATATTAAGATTAATTTAATTATTAGAATTAAGACAATATAAATTCGCTAATTTTATAAATATTTTGTCAACAATATATAGAAGCGCGTTATATATTTTATAGAATTAATTTTTGGAAAAATCGATAAAAAGTTATATAATTATTGTTAAATGGATTGTTGCTTATCTTTATTAATAATATTCGATTATCTAATTTATAGCTAAAATATATATAAGTATTTAAGATCTTTGTAACATTTCTATAAGAGACAGGATAAATTTGAAGAAAATAATATATATTAACTTAATTAATAATATAAAGATTAGCAATATTTATCTATAGATAATTAAAGCAATTGTTGTTGTTATTTTTCAAATTTATTTATAATATCAATTGAAAGATATTTTATTTAAGTAAAAAATAAAGTTTGTTGTTTATTGTTATTATTTCTACTAAGTATTTAAGATCTTTACTTGTTTTTTAGTTAATATTTTCGATATTTAATTAGACATTTATTTGTGCAAACTTAACTTCATTTATTATAATTATTGTTTTATTAAAAAATCAATCTTATTTGTAGTTTTGAGCGTTAATATTAACAATTAATATCGAGTTATTATTAAAATTAATAATTTAGCAAAGCTAGATATTACGCTTCTATATCTTTATAAGTTGTTTAAGAAACTTAAAATAAAACTTTTAATCAAATTAAGAAATCGACTTTGAATAATTCGAAATTCTTATATTTACTTATTTAAAAGCTTAGCAATTAATTATCTTAAGTAGAAAAAAATTTAATCTTGATAAAAATTATAATTGTTAATATTACGTTATAACAATAAATTATTTAGAGCTTCTAAATTTTTTATATTTATAACAAGATTATTAATACTTATAACTACTTCTTGTAGAAAAATACAAAGAGAACAAGAAAAATACAATAGATTAATTGTTTTTTTTGCGAATTCTTTAATGTTAATAACAAATAAAGAACAATAAATCGAAGTTTCGATTTTAACAAACGTTTTTGTTTAAAATTAATTAATATTTTGTTTTTATTATTATTGTTAATTATAATAATATTGCGAGCTTTTGAGCGTACTAGAATCTTAAAGTATTTGTATTATATTTCTTAGTTAATTATAATAAAAGCAATAAAGAAGATTATTAAAAAATATTAAATAACTATTAACAAGAAAATTAGAAAAAAAAAGATTTAGTTAACTCTTTGCGAACATTGTGCTTTGCATTATTATTTAATATTATAAGAAAAATTATTAATTCGAGAATTGCTTAATTAAGTTTAAAAGATTATATCGAAGATTGTTTTTGCTTTATTCTCAAATAATCTTGTATTAATTATAAATAATTAATAATTAAGTAAAAGAGTATACGCTTACAATAGCTTGAAAAATTGTAATTTATTTAAGTTAGTTGTTATAAACAAATTTACTTTCGACAATATTTAAAGAAATTAACAATATTAGAGTTCGAAAGAATCTATAAAGAAATTAGTTTGCTTTATATTTATAGCAATATATTGTTTGTAATCGAACGCAATATTAATTCTCTTAAATAGAAGATAAGATAAACAAATATTAAAATAGAGAGTATATATATAAACTTAATTATTAATTGAACAAGAAATTATTATTTTTTAGTAAATTTTTATTTATATCTTATTTAGAACATCTTGAATAATATAATTGTCGAGTTGGATTTCAACTCGATCGAATTGACTCGCTCAATTCTAATCCTAAAATTAGACAAATTTTCTAGCTCAACAAAGTAAAGCGAACGAAGAATGCGCGGTAAATGTTTAACTTAACTTATTCGATTACGTAATGTTATGTAACGCGCTAACTCAACTAGATTAGCGTAAAGTTTACGCTAATCGTATATAATTAGCGTAAACTCTTGCGCTAGGTTAATCGAACTAGCGCGTAAATAAAATAAGATAAGATAAGCGAATGCTAACGCGACGAAGTTAGATTGAGTTCTTAACATTGATTCGACGAAATTCGACTCTAAAGTTGAGTTCGCATCTTAATTCTAATTTAATTCTACAAGACTCAAGAGAATAAGTCGAGTTAAGAAAAAAGTGTCTAATCCGATTCAACGATTACACTAGTCTTGAAATTAAAAGTTATTAAATTGTTTTTTAAATTGTATTTCGACACTTTAGTATTTATTATATTTTTGTTTCTTAAAATAATACTAATAATAAAATGTGTAAGTCGATACTTTAATTTAGTTCTTTTATTTACAAGAATTAAAGTATTTGCTATTTTATAAATTAAGTATAGTATTCGATATATTTTGTAATTAACAAGTATTAACTTCTTTTATATAATTTCTTTGCAAGCATTTTATATTAAGTCAATATATATAAATAAGTTATAATAGTTAAGCAAAGCGCAATATAATAATCGACACGTTTATACTTAAAAAGAATATAGAAATCGACAATATTTTAGTTTATAATTAATTAAATACTTTTATTAATATAATAAGTCTTATAAAAATAATGTTAAATCTTTAGCAAACAACAATTGTTGCTATATTTAAATTTATTATTAACTTGAAGTCGAGCAAATAAATTTTTAAATTCGCTTATTATTAAAACAATATTAATAGAATATTTTATTGTATATTTTATGCAATAGCAAAAATTAAACGCATAATAAATAAAAAATAGAAAATAAAATTCGATTTTATTGTAAATACATTCGAGATTGTAAATATTAAGAAAGAATAGAAAATTAAAATTACTAAATAAAATAATACTTCTATAAATGCGCTTATTAATATTAAGAATATACAAGAAATCTAATAATAATAAAAGTATATTTAAAATAAAGTAACATAAAGTTTTTATAGTTAAGCGCAATAGAATTGTTATTAAACTTCTTTTAATTTACGCGCTTATTTTGTAATCTTGTAATTTGAAATAAATCTTAGTTAGATTTCTATAATGTTATAGCGTTATCGACGCGCTAACGTCTTAGAATATAATAGAACATGTAATTTCGATTGTCTATAAAAGTTTTAAATTGTACAACTTTTCTTTCTAATTAAAAAGTAAAAAATAGACTCGCACGTTAAAACGAGTATTAGATAGAGAGAAAGCTCGTCTCTCGTTATTCTTTAACAATTAGTCTTACTACTATCTATCTTATATAGTTAAGAATAGTAATAAAAGTCTATTATATCTTACGTCTTTTATATCTTAGTGCGTCGACGAACAATAAATGCATTCGCATCTTACAATTCTAATTGATTTATTTTTCGAAGAAAAAGACTTAAGACGTAATAGCATTATGTCGAATTAAAATAGTTCAAGTTATAACAATTATTCGATTACTAAATTAGAGTTTGAGAAATTTGATTTCTCTTAAGACAACAATTGTTTGCGAAACGTTAACAAAGATAATTGTTGCTAACGTAATGTCGACGAAGATAATAATTTAAATACAATTAGAATTTCGACTTTACATTAATAGATTAAAACGTTAATGACAAAGATTTAAAATTTATAAAACGTTTAATAGATCTAAGTTATAGCAATTGAAGAAACAAGTGTTTAAATATCTTAAATTGCTATTGTATTATTGTCAATTATATTCAAGTTCTTAAAGTTCGAAAAGTTAAAACTATACAAGAGTTTAAGCGTAAGTAAATATATTATTTGATTTTGCAAAATCGACATTAACATAATGCGATTGTTAACGTATTTTATTACGAATAAGAATAAAATTCTCTATTGTATATTATTCTTGAAAAATAACGTTATTACGCAATAATATTTAAGAACAAGCAATAACGCTAAGTTAAAAAGCGAGATCTTTAAAGAATTTAAAAAGTTTTTATTGAATTTAATAATTAATTTTACTAATTGTTATCTTCTCGTCTATAAAAGATAGAAAAACGCTAGACAAAGGTTAAATTAAAAATAATTGTCTTTAAGAAATATTTAGATAAGTTAAAGACTTATTTATTGTCGCTCTTAGAAAAGTATAGAATTTATATATTTTTGATCAAGCTTAAATCGAATTTAAAAGTAAAAATTCTAAACATCAATAATATATTAAACACTCGCGATAAGCTTCTAGCTATAATTATTATATAAGAACAAACGCTAAATTGCACTCGCAAAGCAAGTGTAAGCAACTTCGACAATTAGCAAATTACAAAAAATTCTAATATCTTCTTAAACAAATCTTATTAAGATTGTCGCTTAAACAAGATCGACAAATTTATTAGAAGCGAGAAGCTCTATATCTTTAAAAACTTGTCGACGTTACGTAAGCAAGTTTGGGAAATTAATAACGCGAACTATTTAAGTTGTATTAAATACTTTAGATATTATAAAAAGAAGCATTACAAAACGAAATATCTTAATAAATATAAATAAAATAAGTTTATTATTGTTGCTATTACTACAATCGATGCAAAAAAAATTAAGCTTTGTCAACGTCTCGCAAGCAAAACAAAAAAGACAAATAAAAACAATAAACTCAATCTTAATAAAAGATTAAACTCGACTTCTTAATAACAAACGTCAAGTTACAAGTTTAATCAATTTGAAAATTAAACTAAATCTTATTAATTATGTTTACGTAATGCAATAAGAATTGCAATTTATATTCGCTATCTTATTAATATCGAGTTTTCTTAATAACGATAATTGCTATTACTATAATATCTATAAGTTGATTTATTATTTAATTGACTCGTAAGATTAACATCAAAAATGCACTATCTTATTCTACTTAGTTAAATATATAAGTTCTAATCTTATATTAGATATATTAATGCTAGTTAAGCAAGATACATTAATTAATTCAAAGATGCAAAGCTAACAATTCAAGATCGCAAATAACAAATTAAAGATAATTAATTTTAAGCAATTTGTCTTAAATCTCGTCAAACATAGCACAATTTATGCTATTGTTTGCGCTAACGTTACAAAGACATCAAACAAAAAGTTAACGAAATTTGAGATTTCTAAGAAGTTAAGAAATCTAAAAGATGTTTATAATAATAAATTAATCGAAATTCTATTAGAATTAAGAAGAGAAGATTATGTTATTAAGTTCTAGAACAACAAAGAGTTATCTTTTATGTCTCTTTATAATCTTTTATAGAATAAGCTAGCAATACTTCGATAATATCTCGATAATGCGTTAGTCAAAGATTAAATTAAGCATTCAATCTTGTTTGCAAGCATCTCTATTTTATTTGTATTAAAATTGAACGATAAATTACGTTTATGCGTCGATTATAAAGACTTAAATGCGATTATTATCAAGAATCGTTATTTATTGTTTCTAATTATAAAAATGCTAAATTGTCTATACAAAGCAAAGCGCTTTATTGTCTTGAATCTAAAGAACGTCTATTATCGCATTCGCATAAAATGCAACAATAAGTAGAAGACAGCGTTTCGCATACGTTATAAGCATTTCGAGTATCAAATTATATTATTTGAACTAGCAAACGCATTCGCAACTTTTTAGATCTACATCAATAAGATGTTGCGAGAACTAATTAACGTAACTTGCGTAATTTATATAAATAACATACTAGTGTATAGTAATGATTTGACGAAGCACTAACGTTATGTTAGATAGATGCTAGAACGTCTTCGCAAATATTTGTTGTACGTTAATTTAAAGAAGTGTAAGTTTAATATTACAAAGATTAAATTTTTGAGCTTTATCGTATTCTCGAAAGATATATAGATGAATTCGAAAAGAATTAAAACAATTAAGAAGTAATTTAAATTAAAAACTTATTGTAAACTTTAGATATTCTTAAACTTCGTAAACTTTTATAAACGCTTTATATATTACTATTCGAAAAGAATTGCTCTTCTTACTAATCTATTGAAAGAAAATAAAAATAACAAGAAATTTGACCCTTTCATTTAATCGAATAAAGTAAAGTAGACGTTTCGTTAACTTTGCGACATTTTTATGTTAATTTTACTACTTTGTTATTACAATTCGAGCAAAAAGATTAGAGTAAAGACTAACGCGTCTAACTTTGCAATCGCGAGCATTCTAAGTTAACAAAATAACAACAAAAATTAACGTTCGATAACATTCTAATCGCGAAAGATAATTTCTACAAAGCAAAATTATAAGACGTATAATTAGAAATTGCTAGTTATTGTAATCGCTTTTAAATAGTAAAGACACTATCTAAAGAACAATGTTTATCTTATTAAGATATAGTTAGATTACGATAATTTTAAAAGATTTATAAGTTAAAAGAAACTAAACTCAAGACAAGTTGGCTAAACACTCAAGTCAATCGCTTATAATTTTGAAATCTCTTATTGTTTAAGTAAGAAAAATTTGACAAATAAGTTGTTAAAACGTCTTAACTATAAAAAAGTCTCGTTATTAAATACAAGATTGCTATCGACATTGCAAAATAAATTAACGCTATTATTTAACAAAAATTCGCTAGCGCAAAATAGACGAAAGATATTAGTTGATTTGACTTTCGTATTTCAAAATAAGCTAACGTTGTTGTTTAACGAAAAGTCGCTAGCGTAAAGCGAGCAAGAGATATTAGATAATTTGATTCTCGTATTACAATTAGTAGAAGTATTTACTAGTAACGCGAAAATCTCGCAATTATAAAGTAGAAAGAAAGTTCTTAATAAACTAGCATCTCTATTTTAACTAATTAATGTATAGATTGTTATCTCAAGAAAAGTAATTAAAGATATGCTAGAAAAATTGTATAAGAAATTTTAAAAATTAATAAAATTCTTAATTAAAAATCTCTAGACTAAAGACACTTAAATCGAAAAAATTTGTATTAAGATCAAGAAGTTGTCTCGTCGTTAATAAAAAACATAATCTCTAGATTAAGAGAATTTTGTTAAACATAATAAATTGTTCTATATTCTAAGAAATATAATTGTTAAAGAGAAATTAATTCTCAAGAATTATAACAATTCTTTGACAAAACACTTTGAAATCAAAAAAACTCTAAATCTACTTTAAAGAAAGTATTTTTAATTTGTTTGCACAAAGCAAATAAAAGCGTATATCAAAATATATAATATTTGCTAACGCATTAAAGTTTCTTATTATAAATTATATAATAAGCTTCGATTCTTACTTGTTGCAAAGAAGTTATAAAAGAAAATTATTATAAACTTTGTAACAAGTTTGTCGTTAAACAAGCGTTAAAAAATTGTGCATAATTTAATCTTTGTAATAGTCGATTATTGTACAAAAATAACTAAATATATATTTGTAATTATTAAAATTGATGTTGCAAAGCTAGCGAAAATGTTTTTTAATAAAATTGTCTTACGCTTTGAAACGTTAGCTAGCATAGTAAACGATAAAAAAAATGTCTTTATTAGTATCTTCTAGTTTGTTATATGCTTTTATGCACGAATTAAAAAACGATAAAGTATTGTCTTTTATTCTTAGACAAATAACTTAATCGAACAACAAAATTAAATTCTTGAACATTATTTTCGCACTTACGTTAATTTAGAATAGACGAGATAAACTAATCTATTATCAATAATAAAATTTGTCTATAACAATAGGTATTACGTTTTAATTAAGACTTCGTCGTTCTATTTAATATACAATTATTACTTAAAGATTTATTATAAAATTAAGAATAACTTTATCGAAGACAAGATATTATTAACACAAGAACGCGTAAAACAACTTTATAACTTAAAAAAAATTCTAGCAAAGCGTCTTAAAAACATTGTTGCGCAATAAACGAAATACTATAATAAAAGACATAAATTAAAGAGCTTTGCTATAGAAGAATTAATTATGCTCTTAATTAGAAATTTGAAGCAAAAGAGATTTAGCAAGAAGATATCGCACAAATATGTCGAATTGTTTAAAATTAAAAATAAGATTAAAACGCAAATTTATCGTTTTATCTTATCAAACATCTATTGAATTTATAATACTTTTTATGTTTTACTCTTGAAGTTATATTTGCATCGCGTTAACAACAAGTAAACGAAATAAATATTGCAAACTTTGAAACTTATTAATAACAAAATTTAATAAAAAATCGAAGAGATTCTAGACAAAACTAAGTTAAAGAAGTAAATATAATATAAGATTAAGTAAATAAATTAAGACAAGAAGTACAATCAATAATTAAGAAAAGAGTTTCTTAATAATGTCGATAAGTTGCAAAAGAAATTTAAAGAACAAATATATAATAAGCGAAAGCGAAAAAAGTAACGTAACGTATATTGCGACAACGACAACTATATTAACAATAATTTGTTTAATAAAATACTGCGCAATTGTGGTTGTATTGTTGTTGTATTTAATTAGATTTATAATAAAAGATTTCTTTATTTCGTTACACAAAATGCTAGAAATAATAAGATAGTTTCTCTTAACATAAAAGTTCAAAAATATAATTCTAAACTTCGTGCATTATACTTTATTAACATTAAACAAAGAAAATCTATACGCGAAAGCACAACGCATTCGCTTTGTTTTCTCTTAGTTAATAATATATTGTAGCGACTTAACAAGTTCTTAACAATTCGTTAAATTTATCTCAAACAATTACAAAAAGTTATCAAATTTATTCGAAAATAAATTGTTGAACTTCGCAAAGTTATTTGTAAACAAGTCTTTAAAGTTGCTCAAAACACTCGCGTTCTCTTAAGAAAGCTAAATTGCAAAAAATTTACTTTGTTCGATCTTTATTATTTTCGTCGCAAACTTAATCTTATTACTTATATGCATTTTCGCATTCTTTATCTTTTATAGACGTGTAAATAAGCGAAACGCAAACAAAAATAAAAGAAAAATTTATCAAATTATTACTTGACGATCTTGTCAACAACTTAGAGTCGCGAAGAAATTTAATCGCAAGATTGTAAAATTTTGCGAAAATATCTTTCAAACTTGTTTAATTTAAATTAATAACAAATCTAAAGACAATTTGTTTTAACTTTGTCTTTTTCGTTTTTGTTAACAATTTGTTCTTGTTCTTGTTCTTGTTCTTTTTTGAATTCTAAATACATGTTAGTGCACTATAGGACATATTAAAATAGACAAGAAAAAAGATAGAGAAATATGTTAAAAAGTAAACGAAAATACTTATAGTTAATACACGCTTTAAAAAAGATCGATTAATTGTTTTATCTTGATAACAACGTTATTTTGCTTCTTTTTTATCTTTTCGAATTTTTGTTCGAGCTTGATTTGACGCTCTAAAGCGCGAGTTAAATTATGTTTGAATTAACAAATACGAGATTGCGTTCGATTTGTTGTTAATAAAATAAATTCTTTATTACGTCGTCAACTCTTTATATTAAGAATAACACTTTTCGCAAACGTTTTATTAATTTAATAATTGTATTCTTGACTTCGAATATCTTACAATATTTGTTAACGAGAACTTTTATTCGATCTTGAAAGCGTTTAACAAATTAATAAATATTAGCAATTGTCGCATTGTAAGCGCAAACAAAATATATTACAATATAGTAATTTAATTTACGATAAAAAAAATTGCAATAAGTTTAAGCACTTTTTTTCTTATAAACGTATGCACGTTTGTTTACGTAAGTTATGCATAAAACATTACTACAAATTATAATATGTTAATTCTTATAAATAATAAGATGTCGAGATTATTTACCTTTTCAATTTCTTAATCTCTTAAAAGATAAAGATAAAGATATAATAATTTGATATTTGCATTATATATATAAGTCTTACGCATTGTTGTTGTTGCAATAATTTACTTACAACAAAAAAGCAATTGCAATTAAGAAGAATATAAGAAAAAAAAAGAAAAAAAAAGAAATAACAATATTTGTGTTTATAATTTATCTAGCGCTTGCGCAACATTAACTTTACTTTGAATTTTGTTTAGAATTCTAACAACAACAATAACGAAGCGATAACTTATTATAAATTATTATTGTCGTTATTACGTTGTTCTATAGATTGAGTTAAACTAAAGCATAAACTAATTTTTATTAAATAGAAGATTCTTTTTCTTTTAATTCTCGAAGAGATTTAAGAAGATTTTTAACAAACTCTTGTAACGTTAACGCTTAATAGACGTCTTCGTCTTGTATAAGACTAGTATAGCTTCTTACATTATTGAGAATTAATGTTTTAAGAGAAGAGATAACTATAATGTTATAGCGTTATTAACGCGCTAGCGTCTTAAAATATAATAGAGTACGTAATTTCGACTATCTATAAAAGTCTTAAATCGCACGACTTCTCTTTTTAATTAGAAAGCGAGAAGTAGACTCGCACGTTATAACGAGTATTAAATAGAAAGAAAGCTCGTTTCTCGTTGTTCTTCAACCATTAGTCTTACTACTATCTATCTTATATAGTTGGAAATAGTAATAAAAGTCTATTATATCTTACGTCTTGTATATCTTAATGCGTCAATAAGTAGCAAACGCATTCGCATCTTACAATTTCGATTAAATTTGATAAATTTAATTCTAAATATAAGTTTGTATTTGTCTAATATCTTTTCTTCTTTTAATCTATAGTATAATCTTATATTCAAAATAAATCTTAATTAGATTTTGATTAAATTTAGCAAATCTAATTCTAAACATAAGTTTGTTCTTGTTTAATATCTTTTCTTCTTCTAATTTATAGTATAATCTTGTATCTAAATTAAATCTTAATTAGATTTCGATTAAATTTAATAAATTTAATTCTAAATATAAGTTTGTGCTTGCTTAATATCTTTTCTTCTTTTAATTTATAGTATAATCTTGTATTTAAGTTAGATCTAAGTTATTTAATTTAGAGAACTTAATATCTATAAATATTAAATATTAAGCAATAACAAAGCGCATTTTCGTATTTCAATATTAGTTTCTTATTAATATTAAGAATTGCTCTAGAATTTAGAATACAAATAATTATTTTTAATTGCGCTTAAGCTTAAGCACTAATATATATAAAAACAATGCTACTATTAGAAAAAGACAATTATTAATAATAGAGATTATATCTTATACAATTAATTAGATATTGTCTAATTAGTACTTTAATTAATTATAAATTATAATAATCTAATCGTTAGACTTAATTTATATAAGAATATTATAATAATAATTATCGATATTTGTCTTAATATTTAATTGAACACAAATAGAAATTAGTATCTCTCTTATATTATAAGTAAAGCAATAAGATAATTATATTTTATATTTTCTTGTATATTATAAGTCTTCTTGTTTCTTTTTAAAATATTAATCTATATACATTGCTATTAATTGCAATTTTGTAAAATTAACAATATTTCTTTTCTATAGAATTTAATGTTAAACTCGAGATTTTATAACACAATTTGTTGTTCTTGTTTGTAATTATTAATACGTAATATATAGATTACTTTAAAACGTCTTTTTTCTTGCTATATTAATAATTTATATATAGTTAAAAGTGTTATTAGAATTAATAATCAAAGTATTATATTATATATTTGCAATATTTGCAATTTCGAGACAAAGAACAACAATAAACTAACGCAATATTTTAACAAGTACTTAATAATTTAAAAGAAAAAATATCGAAGAAAATCTAAATCTAAGATAAAGATAAAAGATAAAAGATAAAAGATAAATTAAAGAATAAAGAGTTATATTAATTATGCAATAGTTTTCTTAAACTTAAACAAATTGTAATAAAGACTAAGATATTAAATTTATGGAATAAAATAATATATAACAAAGTTCTATAATTTTTTAAATTAAGTTCAAATTAAAAGAATTATTTTAACGTATATTTTACAAAAATTACAATTTGCTATTTTGCAATTTTATAACAAGATAATATTATTAACAAAAATTAAACTCTTAAGATATTTAATAATTTAATAAAAAGCAATTCTATAATAGATTTGCAATCTATTGTCTTCTCTCTAATAATAGAGAAGTATAATAAAGAGAGAAAAGTTAAAAAACTTAACAAGTCTATAACTAGAGAAAATTATTGTCTTTGTTAATTCGAAGAAAGTATAACAATATATTTCGAAATTTCTTGTACAATATATAAGTTTTTTCGAAATATTATAAATTAAGAGTTTGCGCAATAATTAATAGACTACAAAATTACAAAAAATACTATTAATATTTTTCTTTAAAATATAAACTTCGAATACGTATGCAAGCGATGCAACTATTACAATGTTAAAAAATAATATACTTAAATATATTGTATATTATATAAGATTCGAAATAATAATTAAACAAGCAAGAATTTTATTGTTAAGAGCATAGTAAGTAATCTTGTTATTATTAAGTATATTATATATTATCGAAATATAAAAGATATAATATACTTTCTACTAGAATACAAACCTTTTTAAGAAAATCTAATATATATATTTATTTAGATTAGAACAATAAACAATATATGTATTTATACAAAAATATATATAAGAGATTAATAATAAAGTACGCAAAACTAAATATTAATAGAGATAACTATTATTTCGATTTTTATATTTATAGACAAGATATAAATAATATATTATTATAGCAATTAAAGCTTGTAATCGATTTATCTTATTATTATTAATCTTAATTGCACAATTAGACAAAATTAATTTTAACTCCAAATAATATTAATAAAATTAATTTTAATTGTAAATATTAAGAAGAAATATTAATTATATTTACAAGCAAAAATATATTATTGAGCTAATATAATAGAATTTAAATATATATATTTTAACTATACTATATATATTCTTTGTATTAATTTAATAGAGATTTTGAGAAACTTAAGAAGTTCGATATAAATATTTGATATACAAATAATTTTACAAGAAACTACTATTTAATTATTAAGAAAATAATAGTAAACTATAAAGAGCAAATACTTATTATTAATATTAAGAAAAATAAGTATTGCAATATTGGCAAAGTCTTTTTTAACAAACAAGAGAATCTTATAAAAAAATAGAAATATTAAACTTCTAAATATACTTAGACTAAGCTTATTAAACAAATTTTCAATTCGAAAGAGAGCAAAACAAATATAAAGATTTATTTTGTAAAGAATTAAATATAAAATTACAAATATTGTAACGTTTATATCTTAATAAATTTAAACATTCTTTATTAATTGCTTAAAAATATAATTATAAAATTAATTAATTAGTTTGTTGCTTTAATTAACAATATTATTTTTTATACTTGTTTTAAAAGATTAGCAAAATATAAAAAGAGAGAAAAAAACAATTATTAAGTTGAAAGATTCGATTTAACTTAACAAGCGCTTTTGTTAGATTTCTAGATTTATTAACTTAAAGAAATTTAAGCATTTTAGCAAGATTTAATAGTAAAGCGAAGTTAAATAAAAAATAATAATATTGCAACTCGTTCTTGCAATAATATCTTTATTACTAAAAAAGCAAAATACAACAATATATTGTACTCGAGCAATTATAGACTTTGTTATGCTCGCTTAGTACGTCTTATATAATAAAAATATATTAAGTTACTTAAAATATGCGCTATATTAAATTAACAATTTGAAAACAATCTTTGTTAAATATTAATTGCAAAATATTATGCACAACAAGAACAACAAAAATAAGATTTATTTTAACATTTTTAAGCTTTATGTCTTAATATATTATATAACTTTTATTTAATTATTTAATAATGCTTAAAATTTTAATATCTTTTACAAGAAAGCAACATATAAGTTTTTGTTAAAGCAATTCTTTCTAAGAACAAACAAGACAAAGAACTAAAATACGCAAATATTAATATATAATATTTGATATCTTAATATTATTATTATAAAATATATAATATTATATCTAAAAACTTAAGCAATATTTGTTGCAAAATAGAAGTTAAAAATAAATATTACAATATTAAGTTAAGATTTAATAAATTTATTAATAATATTTAATCTTGACAATTATAACAATGCACAATTTATTAATCTAAATTAGAACAACTAAAATTAACAAAAAGTTAAAAGACTTATTATTGAAAGTTAATTTAAGTACTTTAACTTTATTTAGATTTTAGCAATATTTATTTAAAAGAAATGCAAAAGAAGATACAATATTGTTAATTCGAATACTTAAGAACAAAATTTGTTCTAAATAGAAAATTACTTTGTTAAGATTTACAAATCTTTAATATATTGAAAACAAAGTAGAAAAGATTATATTAATTTGGATCGACTACAAAAGAATATAATTTAATATAATTCTTATTAATATAGTAGAAGCAATTAATAGAGAGATTGTATATAGATGCAAGATAAAGAGTTAAACAAGAAATATCGAAATAACAAATTAGCAATAAATAGTAATAAATATATAAAAAGCATGCAACTTATTATCTTTGTACTCGATTATAAAAAATTAAAGCATAATAGATAATTATAAAGATAAATAAAGATATTTGTTAAATTAAAGTGTTAAATTAACAAAGAAATTACTTACAAGATATATAAAATATATAAAATAATAAACTATTCAAAAAATATAAATAAATTTTTTAGATATTTGCAATTTCGATGTTTCTATAATATATTATATATTATTTGCAATATATATCTTGTATTAACAAATTAAAAGTATACAAAGTACTATATTAACAACTCTATTAACTAAAATTAATACAATATAATATATAATTCTTAATTTAAGACTAAGAAGATTCGAATTACAAACAAATAAACAAGATATTATTAAATATAGAACAAAATTTGAAGACGCAATTGCTAATTCGAATTGCACTTAATTTGAGTTAATTCTTGTTAAAAAAAAGTAAAGAGTAAATAACAAAAATATTATGCAAAATTAAAAAGTTAAAGATAAGAAAGAGAAATATTAATAAAGAGAAGATTTTGTTAAGTTAAAGACAATAGAACAAAGAAATAAATTACTCTCAAGTATAATAATATTGTCTTTTTATCTTTTTACAAGTTTTTATCAATTAGTATTAGAATATAGTATCACAAAATGTTTACAACTATAATTTCGAAGACAAAGAAAGTTGTAATATTAGTTTCCAATAATTAACAAACACATTTTTAGTGTCAAGTTATTGTAGTAACAACTTAACATTATATAGAGTTTTTTTTTTAAGAATTCTCTTTCAAAATTATTATAAATTAATGTCTCTCTAAATTGCAATTCTATATATTACGAAATTTTATTTTCAATACGTCGATATAACAATGTCTTGTTATATATTTATATATAGTTTTACAATATTAAATTGTCTCAATCTTTATAAGCGATTGTTCGACAAAATAATTAATTTGTCACGCAATATAAGACAAAATTTAAAAACAAACAAGAGATAAACAATATTTTAACGTTTTTAAAATAACAAAAATGCAAATAATTAATTTGTCTTCGACAATATTATAAAAATTAGCGTAACTGTTGAATCGAATTTCAACTCAATTAAGTTAACTCATTCAATTCTAATCTTGAAATTAGGCAAATTTCCTAGTTTAATAAAATAAAACATTCAAAAAATGCGCGTCAAATATCTAATACAATTTATTCAATTACGTGACGTTACGTAACGCGCTAATGATATACAATTAGCGCGAATTCTGCGCTAGTTATATATAATTAGTGTAAACTCGACGCTAGTTTAATCGAGTTAGCGCATAGATAAAATAAAATAAAATAAGCGAATATTAACGCGACGAAGTTAGCTTAAGTTCTTGACATTGACTTAACGAAACTCAATTCTAGAATTAGATTCACGTCTTAATCTTGACTCAATTCTACGAAATTCAAGAGAATAAATCGAACTGAGAAAAAAGTATTCGATTCAACTCAACAATTACACTAATAAAAATTTATATTATATTATAAAAAGAAATCTTGTAAAGTAACAATATTGCAAAGTTGTTGCAATTTAACAAAAATATTAATTATAAAAAAAATTTAATTAAAGAGAAAGTAAAGAGATATAAACTTTAGACAAAGCAAAAGCTTTGCATTGCTTAAGCAAAAAACAAACTTCTCTTAAAGTTGCTTTAAAAGAACAAGATTAAAGTAACAAGTTTGCGTTATTTACGTAAAGATTACTTTAATAATAAAATTAACAAACTAGTATTAAAGAGATAGTATTTCGATTGTTTTATAAAATCGACTTAGTTAAATCTCTATTACAAAAAGAACTTTAAAGAATAAAAGAATTAAACTCGAAGTACAAGACACTTCTTCGAGATTAATAAAAATTAATTCTTGACAAAGAACTTAAAGATTTGTTAAATTTAGCAATATCTTTGCAATATATTAACAACGCAACAAAAAATTTATAAAATAAGCGAACAAACAAGATAAAGAAGTAAAACTAAAAACAATTTGCACAATATCTAATTAATTTTATTAAGAATTCGAAAAATTGTTGTCTTGTCTTTTCTTGCAAGTACAAGAAGATTAAGCAAAATTAATTTTAAAATATTAACAATTTTGTAATTTATATTAAGATATCAAAAACAAATCTTGACAAATATATTAAATATTAATAAAGTAATTATCTTTTATATTGTTTAAAAAAAATCTTTGTAAAAAAATTAACAATATAATTTAAATTTGTTAACTTAAATATATATAAAAAGCGCTTTTGTTACAATTGTAACAAGAAGAAACATATTTAGAAAAAATATTCTAAATTTGTTAGAGATAACTCGCAAGTTAATACAATTAACAACTTTCGAAAGAATTTCGAAATAAATATCTCAAAAATGTTGTTATTATATTCTTTTATCAAAAAGATTTTTAACAATTCGAAAAACTAAATAAGTTTATAAAAATTATAATTGCGATTGCAAGTTAAAAATATAAGACAAAGATTCTTTTTGCAAAGCTATTAATATTTGTTAACAAAAAAATAATATAAACAAAAAAATCTTCTTAATAAGAGCATTTATATTAATTGTATTAATAAATGTTTTGCAAAAATATTTTATTTAAAGAAAATTAAATAACTCGCAATTAAAGTAAAAGCTTTTACAATTTAAAAGACTTAATTTATAAAATCTTATATTGCAAAAATCAAGATTTGCAACAATAAGAGACAAGAATATATATTAAGACAAGCTTTCTATATATTTGATACAATTGCACACAATATTATTGTTAATTTTTTCTAAATAATAAAAGTTAACTCTTACGTTAACTAATATACGCTAATCTAATATTGTTAAATTACGAAAAATATTATTGTTATTAAGTTTTCGAAAATTTTCTAAAATTTAAAAAATAAATTTTGATATTTGCTCTAGTTTTTTGCAATCTCGACGTTAACAAAACGTTAACAATATTTTTGATTCAAAAAATGCATTTACTCTTTTTGAGCACAGAGAAAAAGATTATAAAATTGATTCGCTTGTTGAAGAAAATTGTCTTATAACTTGTTATATATTTTGTTCGAACAAAAGTTAATTGTTTTATATAATTATCTTTTAAAGAACTTAATTTTAGATAGAATTTGCGAATCGATTAATTAAATCAAAATATTAATATTGTTTATATTAAAGAACAATAAAAGTCTAAAATTATATATTAATTATTGCAATCTTAATGCAATTACAATTAAAAATCGATGTTCTCTTTCTCTTATAAAGAAGACGCTAAATTGTTTAATAAATATTGCATATTTTACAAAACTAAATTTGAAAAATGCTTATTATCGAATTCGAATTTATTAAGATAATAAATAAAAGACAATCTTTTAAACACAATATAAATACTTCGAGTACGCAATAATATTATTTGAATTAACAAATATATCGACTAGTTTTCAAATCTTAATTAACAAAGTCTTAAGAGATTTGATAAATTATTTTTGTGTAATTTATTTTAATAACATTTTAATCTATTTTAAGATACAAAAGAAGCATTAAAATTGCATATATTAGATACTTGATAAATTACGTTTTTACAAACTTTATACAAAGTTATTTAAATACTCTTTTATAACAATCTTGATTAAATTTCTAGAATATATTATAAGCAATTATAACATATTAATAAACTTACAATAAGTTAATTTTATTAAAATATAATTTTAGCTTATTACTTTACGCAAGCTTTAAGTATTTCTAAATTTCGCAAACTTTTATTGACAATTTGTAAAATACTATACAAAAATTACTTAAACTTTGATAAAGTTTCTAAAAAGCAATAAATAAAATAAATAAAATAATCTTTTTATATTTAATAAAAATATTATTTTGATTTTTTGAAAATTTATTACAATCTTTACGCAAACATCTATGCTAATTTACTTTAATTCAAAAAATTACATTTGCGTTAAAATAGATACTTCGAAATTCGCAATTGCAATAATTTTATTATAATTAATTTATCTTATAAGAGAAGTCGATCAAACAATATAACATTCGATAACATTCTATTTAAGAAAAATAGGTTTTATAAAAATTCAATATAAGACTTATAATCAAAAGTTGCTTGTTATTGTTATTAACTTTAAGTAATATTAATACTATTTAAAGAATAGTTATTATTCAATTATTGTATTAATAAATTACAATAATCTATAATATTTTATAAAGATAACAACATTAAATTGTTGTTAATTTCGATAAATATTTTTGCTAACAAAATACAACTTCGAGATTAAATATTGCACGAAGAAAACAAATTTAGTTAACAAACTCTTTTGACGTCTCAATTACAAAGAAAATTAAATAATAAAATCTATCTATTTACGCTTTAAAATAAGCTAAAGAATATTACTATTATTATTATTAAAATAATATTAGTATTTACGAAAGACGCCTATTAGACGTTAACATTACGCAATAAGAATAAGCTTCAAACTCGATTATTAAAAACTTAAAATAATTCGATATCGAACTTTTTAATAAAAATGCTTTAGACAAAAAAAATACAATCAATAAATCTAAAGAAGAAAAAGCTATAAATACAACTTAAAGTGCAATAACTTAATAACTGCATCGCAACAACGTTCGTATTGCGTGCAATAAAAAAAACTTAAAAACTTTTTTATCTTTGTTGTTGTTCAAAATAGAAAAGTTGCAAGAGAAGAACTTTACAACGCTCAAAATTAAAAAGTAATTAATGTCGCAAATCTTAAATTAAATTTGCACAAAAAAAGACTAATTAATTTATAAAGAAATAGTGTTTTTTTTATACTATTCTAATTCTTAACAAGATATTATTAAAGAACAAGTTATTACGTTTACATTATAATAACGCTCTAACAAAATACTTTAAAATTAAAAAGATATAAATTTTTATAAATAAAAAGTTCTATTAATTAAAGATAATCGCAAATATTAATATATATATTAAAGATTGCGATATTTATTAGCGAAATAAGAATTTGTATTATCGTCTTTACAAGAAGTTGACGTTGCTCTTTATTCTTGTTTAATTATAAGTCGAAATCTTAATATTCTTTATAACAAAGCTATTTGCTAATTATTGCGAAAATAATATGTTTAACGCAATTCTAATAATAATCAATTAATACTTTAAAATGTCTCTATACATTCTTGTTAAATCTATATAATCGACGAAAGATTTAATTGACACTCTATTTAAGAAGATATTGTTTATTTATTTCGAAATTTGTAAAATTGTTTTCGATTATAATTTGCTCTTTATTAATAATTAACAATTTGCAATATATTATTGCATATATATTAAATAAAAGCTAAATATCGCTTTTTACTTTTAGACTAATAAGAAAATCGAAAGACAAACTTAGACATTAAAATACTATTTATGTTGCTACTACAATTATAAATAAGATAATTAAGACTTGTTACTAATTTTAATTTAGTATACTTACAATAACGTATTGTATACGTTAACTAAGATATTATTCTTTAAATCGATATTTAAATTTATTGCAAATTTTCGATTTAATAAGACGACAAGAATTGTTTAGACATTTCTATTATTCGAAAATGAATTTAGTCTTTATAAAATAAACGCAATTAATTAATAAGTTATTTACAAATTGCGTAACAAACGCAAGCTGGAGATTATAATAAGAAGATTACTTTAAAAAAATATTAAGTCGATAACAAAATTATACTCTTTATTAAAAATCTCTTAGATACTTGTTTAAAAATAAAGTTATTTTATAAGTTTACAAAATTGTTCGAGATTAAAAATATTATTTGCGTCTTTTGTTAAATAACGTATTTATTTTGTCTTTTATATTTTATTACTAAAATTATATTATTGTAACTCAAATATTATTGTCTCAAAAAATATAATATTAATTGACAAGAATAAGAAATAAGAAGTAAAAAATATTTTTGATTATAAATTAAAATATAACAAGTCGTAATATCTTGTTTTAAAATTATTCGATCAATTGTCAAATATTATATAAAAACAAGTGTTTATTTTTAAATAATTTAATTAGATATGTCTTTGCAATCTTATATAGCATTTTTATTGCATTGTCTTGTATTTAATTAATATAATTAACAATATTAATTTCTAGCAAAATATCTTAACAATAATAATAAAACTATTGTTCGAGAATTACATGCAATAGTTTTTGTTAATAATTAATAATCTTCTTTAAAGCAATATTTAGTTTAGAACTTAGCAATATTAATTAACAATAGAAAGCAATAAATTTGTCTTTTAATTTGTTGTTAATACAAATATTTATAAAGAGACTTAAGAAGCTAGATGCTTATGCAAACAATTGCTTAATGCTCTTAATTTAAAAAGTTAATATTGTTTGTATACTTTCTTGTTGCTAGATTTATAAAGTCGAAGTTAATAAATTTCTCGAATAACTTTTGTAACGCAAATTCTTTTAAGTATTGATTTTTCTCTTTTGTATTATTGCTTTAATTTAGATTAAGATTTCGATTACAAGTAAGTTTTAATAACTATAAGTTAAAATCTAGTTTAATAACTTTTTTTAAGTTTATAGTTGTAAGTTACAACGCATAAAATGCAAGACAAAAGTATATACTTTCTAAACGTCTTATATTTGTAAGAAAAGTATCAATTAAAATAATCGAATCTTTTTGATTATTTGACAAGAAATATTATATAAAATCTAGCATTTATTGATCGATATTTATAAGCGAGTTTTTATTTGTTATAGTTATTGCAATAAGCAAATTAGTTTTTCTTAATTAATTTAACTTAATAAGAGATAGAAGCAATATTAATTAAGCAACAATAATTAAGAGTATATCTTTAATATACAAGAAGATTGTTGTTGTTAAATTAATTAAAATCGTGTTTGTTTTGTTGCTATTGCATTTTGCAAAAAATAAATTATGAAACTTATTATGTTTATCTAGCTTTATACTCTTTAAACAACTTAATTTTCTTACTCTATTGCGATATTTACAATAAGACGTTTAAATAATTCTTAAAAATTCGATCTTTATTATAAAGAAGTCAAAAAGACAAATAATAAGAGTCGCAATTTATATAATATTAAATTCTAATATTAATCTTATTGCAAAGAAAGATTATATAAATAATAGCAATATTAATATAGATAATAGCAATAGCAATGCGTTAAAAGTTAAATTGCTTTCGACTTCGCGTAAGAGGAAAGCTTTTGTAACTTGTTCTATACAATTAAAGTCTTTATTAAAAATATATATTGAAGCTTTTAACAAGTTTATTACGATTAAGAAAGATAAATATTAATATATACAATAACAATAGAGTATATTTTGGATTTTTCTAATTTCAAACAAGCATATAAAGATATATAATTGCTCTATTTGAACAGTTAAGAAATTTGAGAATAATAACTTTGATTCAAATACGAAAATCGCGCATTAGCTTAAAGATTAAAAAGACAAGCAAAACTACTTATTATTAATAATAGATTCTATATTATTTGTTGCAAGAAATTGCACAAACAATTGTCTAAAAATAATAACAAAAAATAAGTTTATATTAACAAAAGCAAGATTTACGAAAAAAGTTATATTTAAGAAGATTACAATTGTAAAGAAGAAGCTTATATTTAATAAATTTGTTAAATCAACGTTTGCTAAGTCTCGCAAAGCAATAACGTTCAAATTCAATATTAAGAATCTTGCGAATACAAGAAATTCTATACTTGTTAACGAGACATTACAAATATATATTTTTTTAACGCTTTTATTGCTAATTTCTATTGCTAATCTTGTATTTTTTAGAATAATAAACTTAATTACGATTGCTTGCTTTATTCGATTATTGAGAAAATTATCAATGTTGTGCTATATCGAAAGTAGTTAATTTATTATATAAGATTTATAAAATTGATAAAGATTCAAAACGTAAACTTAAAGAATATATTAAATATATTTATAAATTAAGTGCAAGATTATAATAATATAATCGAGTTGTTTTAATAAGTTCGACAAGTCTATTTTATGCTTTTTGCTTATATATATTGTTGTTGCGCTCAATTAACTAACGCGTGTTTTATAATTATACAAGCTCGATAACAACATTAATAATAGATGTGTACTTAAATAACAAGACTAAAGTTATTATTAGCAATAATAAGATAAAAAACAATAAGATAAATTTTAACAATAAATTGAAAGATTTTATTTAAATTATTAAGTAGAGTAGAATGTTTCGACAAGAATAAAGAAGAAAATAGAATTTAATGCAAGACGTATAATTTCTTTTCTATCGCATTAATTACAACAACTTCTATTGTTTAACTACTATTTAGATTGACTAAACTTAAGTTTTATTACGTACTTAATTTTATGTGATAAGATCTCTAAGAATGTCGCAATTGTATATATAAGTCTTAAAATCTTTTTTTAGATATTCGAGAAAGAGTTGAGAAGCAACAATAACTTTTCTTGTATATTATTGCGAGACATTATGCTATTTGTAATAAGCATTTTATTGTGTATTAACTTTAAATCGACAAATAAAGAAATCTTTTGTTTTTTGTTTTAAAGCGCAAATACATTTTTAATTGCTATATTGTTGTGTTATTATTGCAACAAATATTCGACAATAATATATTACAATTTATTTAAATCTTATAAATTTTAAATTTAGCTTAAATTATTATTTGAATAAATTATCTCGATTTTCTTTGTTCGATTTAATCGAATTAGCGCAATTGATTCGCAAATAATATTTATTAACAACATTATTATAATTTCTCTCTTTTTATATTACTTTTCGATTTATAGTTAATAGATAAATGCGACATTCTCTAAATTGTTCTAATGTTAACAACAATGTTACGCACAAATCTCGTATTTAATATAAGTTTTCTTAATTATTTTAACGTATTGTAGTCTCTTTTCGATAGAGATAATTGTAAGTTTTTATTGATTTTTTGTTATTATAGTAACAAATTAACTATGTAAGCGATGCTTTAACAAGATCTTACTATAAGTAAGATTAATAAGAACAACTAGCGTAATTATTAAATTAAGTTTTAATTCGATCGAGTTAACTCGTTCAATCTTAATTCTAAGATTAAGCAAATTTCCTAGTTTAACAAAGTAAGACGAGCGAAGAATGCGCGTCAAGTGTTCAACTCAACTTACTCAATCTTATTAATAAGATTGATATAAGATTAGATAAATAATAAGATACGTTTTATGTTTTGCATAGTTAAATATATTAACAATTTACGTTCGAAACTCAAGTAACAAATTTAAGCAATAAATTAGTAGAAACTTAACACTATTTGATTACGTTATATATATAGAGATAGAATTTATAAAATTGATCTTAAAAGTCTAAAATACTAAGATTTAAAAATAAATGTTTGTTAAAAGTTTAGAATAAAATCTAATTACTATAACAATTGATTAAGCTTCGCTTAATATATATTGAAACTAAATTTCTTTTGCTATTTCTCTATTACGTTTAAGTTAAATTAGTAGTTATCTTGTATATTAACTTATTATCGCTTTGCAAATATCTCTCGCAAACAAATTAATATACTTTGACTTAATTTGTTTATTATATATTATTGTCGATTTTTCGCAAAGACAAGTATAATTACTTGAAACGTTAATTAAAAATAACTTGAATTTTGCGAATATATTTATAATGTTAACTCTATTTGCGAGTAACTCGAGCTTCGATATTTTCTCGCATTATTATTGACGTAATTTTGAATTTTATCTATTAAGAATATTAAAAAGAAATTGACAAAAAAATAAACTTAAACTTCTTTTAACATACTAATTCGATCTTGACTTCTATTATTGTCTACTATTGTTATTGCATAAATAACGTTGTTCAAATTATTTAACTCGATAAAAGACGTTTGGAAGTCTAAGTTATTATTTAATTTCTTATTATTGTTTTCTAATTTTGTTGCTCAAGTAATATTCGACAAAAATTTGTTATTATTAATTTTTTTAATATTCTGATTTAGCTTCTTTACAATAACAAGCAATATAGTATTTGCGTTTTTCAAAATATTTCTAGCAAATCAATTTGTATATTTAATTATTATTATATTTTTAACAATATATTTGCGAAATCGATTGCAACAATAAATAATTATATTGCACGTTATTAAAAACAATTATTTGACATTAATACTTAAAACAAGCGTTGTCAAAACATCTTTAATTATACAAGTTAATGCTAGAAATCGAAGCTTCAAAGTATTTTAAACGTTTAAAATAAAAGACTTATTGATAGATTCGATTAACTTAACAAGTTAAATAATTGTTTTGTTAATCTTTATCTTTAGCGCAATATCTTGTGTGCTATTAACAATGTTTTGTTGATTGTTAATATTACGTTAAGTAGCTAGTACAACAATTGCTAAAAACTATCTCTTTTTAAATTTAATAGCAAGATGTTAATAATATTTTAATTTTAAATATTGCAAATAATTATTATTGTAGTATTTCTTAAACTTTTAAATGTATTTTTGTTTGTTAACTAATAATTAATTTTAACTCTATAAAAAAATATTAATTTTTTAAGTAATAGAAGACAACAATAGAATGCGAAACATTATTAATAAAGTAACGTACATTATATATTAACTATTTCTTAAACAAGTTAAGCAAAGCCTTAATATTAAAGTATATACTTGCTTTGTTATAAATAACTTTATAATATATATCAATTTAATTTCTAACAATCTAAATATCTTTTTGTAACTTTTTTGTTTAAATTATATCTAAAAGTTTCGCAATAACTTGTCGCTAATCTTCTAAATAATAATGCATTATATTATAAGTTTTTCAAATTTCGTATATTGTAAAATTCTAAGAAAAACTTAATGCTCGAATAAGTTTTTCGAAAAATTTCAAAAAAATTATTATATAATATATAGACTGACCGCGTCGAGTTGGGTCATCGAGTTCGAGCCAGGTTCCCGACCCGCCAAGACCCAAGTCGGGTCAAGATTTTGATACCGAAAAGTCGATTCGGGTCACGATGTTGATATCGAGTATTCGAGTCGGGTCAAAGGGTAGATATGAAGTACTTAGCGTATAACTTGGCCCGACTCGCCAAGACTCGAAAAATTTAGAAAATTCTTAAAAAAGTGCATTAATCAACTTAATCAAGTTGATTAATTTAATTAATTTGTTTATAATATTATATAGTAATGCATTTAGGTAATGCATTTGTACGTTATTTGTGCGTTATTATTTTTAAACTATT
>JAABUQ010000372.1_pt1 | contig 104256 bp, 74 predicted proteins | sample 5560001 | NCBI WGS metagenome assembly JAABUQ01 (sample SAMN10711888, study PRJNA513371) | rock metagenome | isolation source: Antarctica rocks | place: Antarctica: Victoria Land, Finger Mt nord | collected 2015-12-18
AATGCATTTGTACGTTATTTGTGCGTTATTATTTTTAAACTATTTTTAGTAATTCGAATAATGCGATTTTTTTTAAAAATAGAAAATCTTGGCATTTTGACGTCATTTTCGATTGCTTGGCGGGTCGGTCGGGCCGGGTCAAGAAATCGTTGACCCGGGTCGATTCCGAGTCGGGTCAAGAGGTTGGTACCGAGTATCCGGGTCGGGCCAGAATGTTGGTACCGAAACCCGGCCCGGCGGTCAGTCTAGATCGAAGGCTAGGAATAAGAATCAGAGATAGTTCTGATTGTAATACACCATAGAAGAAATTGCAAAATCAAATTCCTTAGGGTTGTTAGGATTGTGTGTCAAAAAGCACTTGAAGCGATTTTTTAAGACTCTCAATGCTACAACGCACGCTTAAATTTTATGTCTTAAAACTACGCACAAGTTGTAGAGCATATTAAGTTGTATAGTTGTCGAAATTTTGACATTGTCTAATACTTAATTGCGTTGGTGGTAGACCTGCAAAGTAAAATTTAGGTGTGTTTTCGCGGGTCAGAATGGATGTTCACTTTCTCGACAGAAACCTGCTTGGCACGATAAAAATAGATTTGTGTCAGATTCGGCCCTAGCTTAACAGCGGGATCTCAGACGGCTGGGATACGTGCATGCGACGGAGCCTGGTTTACATCCCTAAGCCAATAGATGTCCTACCAGCATATATTTGATCTCACCGCTCTCTCATCAATCTTACAGTATTGCTATCTAGGAAAAGCTTTTGAGAACATGGTCCAAAGATCGGCTGAATTCTCTGTCTTCGTGTCCCAAATGGGCGAAAAGAGGTTCTTGATCGCGGGCAAAAAAGGGACCGATGAGAGCTGAATGGTCTGCTCGTAACTGAGGTGTCTGTAAAGTCATTCCGGCTTAGAGTCTTCCACATGGGAGCTAGTGGCTGACCGACTAGGAAGGACTCAGCCCCGGTTCGTGTTGCCGGATCCAGGCTAGGGCCAAACCGGCCATAGCCGAGGATAGTCGCGCCTGGCCGGCTGGAAGGCACTTCATTTCTACATTCCGCCCGCGCTGGCTGGCCTGAAGACTCTTCTATTCTACATCATCGTCGGGTCGAGCTTTCATTTCTTTAACCACATTATCTTCTAATACGTCCAAATTACAGGATACTAGCATTCGATCCGTCGTTCCCAAGATGAAGGCCGACGTAGACCCCAACACCCATGTACGAAATATGGACGTCACCAGCATTTCCTGGTTAGCCCCGTACTCGGCCCTCATGCTCACCATCGCCTGTGTTGTTTTCTTTGCCCTGAGATATTGGGTGCTCGAACGGTTTCTGCTTCCCAAGTATTATGGTCCCATCTATAATGACCTTTCCGAAGTCAACAAGCGGGGCTTCCTCAACCATCACATCGCGGGGGGCGCCAAAATTCTCATTCTCGCAGTCGCGGCATATCCTTTTGTCGATGTTGCTTTCGGCCACGCAAACTTACACTCCCCTTTTGCCGGCAGCTCACTGGTCACTATGGGCGACATCCTGATAGTTTGCACCCAAATTTTCGTCGCCACTTATATCTTCGAACTTTTCTACCGTGTCAAAATCTCGCCCGTGAGCATTTTTCACCACGTTGGGACTATCGTGATTGGTCAGGCTGCGGTTGCTATCAGCCTGAACTATAGCCACGAAAGGGACGCCGACATCGAATTCATCCTCTGCACCATTTGGGGCGCGTTCGACGTTGTGTGCGAGAGCCTGCCGCATCTATCCATCATTCTTTATCGCATCTATCCATCCAGCCATCGGTTCCTGCAAAAGTTGTTCAGCATTTCCTGTCTAGTCACCTTCCTCGGGACCCTGTTCGAAACAGCCGTTGTGATGTACGTTTTTGGAAGCCTTTGGAGCAGATGGATCACGGCGTTCAAGGTTGTCACACCTTTGCTTCATGTTGCTTTCAGCGCGACACAATTACATGGGTCGCTTATCTTCTATCGAATGGCGAAAAGGCAACGGAGATTAATTAAGGAGATGGAGACTGGGGAAGTTGTTCAATTCTAAGTTTCCTTCTACAATGGAACTGTTGTCGGAAGATCTCGATTTTGTAATTAACACCATATAGTGTATTTGTACTCTGTTATAAGACTTAATTATTGGGTTAGCGTATATGGGAAGATTTGGAAAGGTCTTCGTTTTGATTTCCGTCTCCGGACATGACAAGGAGCTCGTTGCCAGTCTCCAACGTGCCGATGGGTCTCTCTTTGGGATCGTTACTGATCGGGTTCTACTGCTGGGGTGTCAAAACAGCTGGGAAAACGGCCTGTTTGGTATCTGGATAGCGCGGAGAGCCAAGATAAAGAGAACTTATCCAGGCCTGATTGACAGTACCGTTGAAGGCGGCCTTCCCACAGGCAGAAAGGCTCTCAAATGCCTCGTACGAGAGAGTGCGGAGAAAGCCTTTTACTGCAATGGGACTTTCATCGCCAGAAAGCGAAAGCCTGCGGAACCGTCAACTATGTATGTCGGGCCTGTGAGCGAGGAGAAGGAGAGCTCAGGCTCTTTACTCGTGAGGTGCAGTCTACCTACTAGATAAAATCAACCAACGATGTAATCCCCAAACCGGGAGATGATGAAGCAGAGCAAATGATATTGTTGCGGGTTGAGGAAGTTAAGTTTGCTCGGCTCAGGGGAATACACATCCGCGAATGATTGCATTATATCAGACTTCTTCTTTCGCCGCGCTGTCATCTCGTATGAGCAAGAGAAGGATCACATCAAGATTGCTTCACGATTCGATCGGCAGCACATGTACCCAAGTGCTTAGAGTGATATGAATCTCATTCTCTATAGGCTTTACATCATGGATACATTCGATGGCATAGATGTCTAGCTGTGATTGTATCCTCTTCCGTAGCGACTCTCGCTCGCGAAGGATGAACCGTCCACAGTCCATCGATGTAAGCCAAAGCAGAAGATCTCCAACATCCTGACGGAAGCTCTTGCACACCTGCCGAGTACTGAACTCCATGCTCTAATTTGAGCAGCCAGCTGAACATAAAAGGGAACTTCTCAACTCGTCGGGGCCGCCTCGTGAGATATTTGATACCATATCAATGATTCACAAAATCCACATCTTATATTCCTTGACTCGTCTTGTGGAGTCTACAGCCTCCACCCTAGCCAGTTTCGACAGCTCTGCGCTCCTTTCTCACGGAATCTCTTTGCTTCTGGCTCAAATCGCTCTGCTTCACATAACGCCGAACATGTTGCGAACTCCGACCCTGCCGCTCATCCGGCTCTTCCAAAACCTCCACAAGGCATAGACTTCTTTCAGAACTTCTGTGAGGTCGGAAAGCCATGGTGCTCGGATTTCCCTGGGCATCGAGGCTCGAGTAGGCGAGGGTCTCCCGTGGTCCTTGCTGTGCGCGCGAGGCATGCAACAACGCGGCACTGCCACCATGCTTGTTTGCCCGGCCAAGGGAATGCTGTTGACTGGTCAATAACTCAAGGTTGCCGGCTTTGAGTGGAAGTGTGCGGGTGTCTGCGTGCTGGAGGGCTAGGCGATTAATGTCACCTTGGCTCAACCTCGATCCCCCTACGGAGCGTGGTCTTCGGGTGTCCAGATCCTCCCGGTGAAACAGCTTTTGCCGTTCGTTATTTGCTATCTGCGAGGCTGGGTCGGTCACACCTCGACTAGTCTTGGGTGCTTTGGCTCTTCGATGCATGCTGGCGCTGTCTGAGCCGCTGTGATGTAGTTTGGTGGCCGCGAGCTCTTTCCTTAGACGTTCGATCTCCGCATCCTTTCCGTGGGATGAATTGGTTTTGTTGGTAGTCGGCGCAATTGGGCTGCCCGCTGTATCGTCCCATTGCTTCTTGGCTAGCTTTCCCAGCTGGTCCGGGCATGCATTGACTTTGCGCTCAAGGTAGCGCTCACCAATGCCCCCAATAAAGGTGTCCATCGGCGCTTGACAACTATGTCGCGCAGATTGGCAAGAATTGGGCTTTGTAAATTGTGCAAGTGTGCGCTCATGCCAGTTCCACCAGATTATCAAGGATTGTGGAGAAAGTGGAGGCAGAAGGAGATGTACATGTAAAGTGAGTAGTGAACAATGGGTTCCCCGCTTCGCATGTGGCGCAGTCACCCCTAAAGTATGTGCTGGCTTGCTATTGGATTTGTAGGTGTCCTTACGGGGCTCGACATCAAAAGTCCTGGCAGGCAGGGGGCACGTCAGGGGTCTAATCGCAGGCCTCTTGGCGAGAAAGGGGTGCATATATGATATGCACTGGCCGTTTTCTATGGCAAATGCTATTCAAACTCCCAGTCTTCTTCGTTACCAGCTCTTTCTCCTCGTTTTCTTGCTGCGTACGCACCTCGTCGTTCCTCACTATTGTAGGGACGAATATCACCCCCCCTCGTCCCTCTCTATACTAATTGCCACCACCTAAAGCAATTACATGCTCTATATGGACTGACATCCGCTCTATCCAACTTTGAATACGCTCTTGCGTCAATACTTTATTTCAACAATGTCGCCACGCTTGCTCCAACGTCGCCTTAGTTTTAGGCACTCCTCTTCTCGTAATCCGTCTCTTTATCCACCACCAACATGGCTCTATTATATTGAGATCAGGGCTGTTTCCGCACCAAATTAGGCGTAGAATCTCTTTTATAACTAGTATTTCCATGCGACTTTCGAGACAATCCTGCGCAAATGGAAGCGATTTTGGGAGAAGTACATGCTTTTGATAGCGTACCCAGTCTACTCCGCCAATACCTTCCCTAATTATCTTGCCGTTTTTCTTGTTCCATCTCCATTAAGACTTTTTGCCTCCCTTATTGCGTAGTCCCATGCGTCGCATTGCTGTGTTTAGCTCCTATTCTACTTTCTTAATTGGTTCTAGCTCCTTATTGAGCTTCTCGATTTGCTTGTTCGCTGCCTTTCGCTCCGCGTTCGTCTCTTTTTTATAAATGTAACATGGACCCTTGCAATCATACGAGAAAGAGATCCAAAACATAAATTCAGAAAATCTCGATGTGAAAAAGTCAGTCAACCTGCCTGCATCCCCGCCATTTTTGGTGGCAACCCCTAACAAATTTTTGGAGATGCTCCCAACGTCAATACGTATAAACGTCTTTTCATTTGCTTACCTTTCCATCTGCGCCGTATGCACGTCTTTTCGTATTTCTCCCACGTCCTGCGCCAAATTCGTCGAGAACCCCGTTTTTGCATTATTACACTAGTCTCGTCCGTCCAAATAACGCGCTTCCAAATCTCTATCGTCCAATATCTATATTTGAGCGCGAAATCAAGACGCACCTGCTTTATTGCCTCTATAAGATTACTTTTGATAGTAGATTTAACATTATTAAATTTGTGCTTTTGTAAAACTCGCAAAATTGTTAAATGCGAGAAATTATACTCGTATCTCAAAGTTGTAGAGCGTATTTCTCTACTATTTCTATTCTTTTTTACTAAATTTTGTTAGCACGAGTTGAAGAGCATTATTAATAACTTGAGATATAATCTAGTGTAATCGTTGAACCGGGTCGAACACATTTTTTTTTGTTCAACCCGAGGATTCGGACAGACTTCTTTGTTCAACCCGAAGCTAAATTAATTAATTGCGCTACGCAAACTAGTCCGAATCGAGTAATTCTTTTTTTTTTGAAAGCACGCTAAATTCTCTACAGAACAAGGTAATTTTAATAAAATAGGTATAAGATACAAGAAAGTTATGAATTTTTTAAAATTTAAGGTTTTTTAAAGTTAAGCTTCTCGAGCCCGATTACTTAGCGATTCCCTCGCGAAATCGAGCCCGACGATTAGGCTAGAGATATCTCTTACCTATAGCAACAATAACGACTTGCTCTATAGAATCGCATCTAATAAATCAATCTACGCAATAATTATCTTGCACGTATTTGATATCTATAATAGTCGATTTAGTTCTATTATAATTCTGCTCTTGTGTCTTGCATAGACTAATCGCCAAATTGGGAATCGATATCAACTTTCCAAGCCAACCCGAATACTTGATATCAACATCGTGACTCGACTCGAATACTCGATATCAACATCGTGATTCAACTCGATATCAACTCGATTTCTAACTCGATTCGAGTCATCGACTCGAATCGCCAAGCAATCGAAAATGTCGTCATAATGCCAAGAATTTCTATTTTTGAATTTATTACGTCACGACTTTCGAGAGATCTATTCGCCAAGAACGAAATAATTTTTTTCTTCATCATTTTCTCGTCATTTGCATTACCTTATTGCATTATCTACTAAGCGTATTGTCTTGTTACATACGTTGATCATGCACTTTTTCGAACAAATGTGTCAACGAAATTGTTGTTTGATCATACACTTTTTTTAACAAATGTGTTAACTAAATTGTTGTTCGAACATGCACTTTTTTTGATAACAATGAAGCTAATCGAAAGATTACAATAATCTTAAACTAGTTACTACACAAACATCAAATCAAATGCATTATCTAATTGCATTACTATGCAACATTTTAAGAAAAAAATCATAAGATTTAACACACAATTCATGTCTACAAATTCTACTACTAAATCGCTTCATGTCTTGGCGAGTCGAGTCGAGAATTCGAGTCGATACTCGATATTAACATCGTGACTCGACTCGAATACTTGATATCAACATCGTGACTCGAATCGACTTTTCGATATCAAAATCCTGACCCGACCCGAGTCTTGGCGGGTTGGGAACTTGGCTCGAACTCGATGACTTGGCCCAACGCGATCAATCTAGTCTTGCATAACTATTGTTTAATTGTATATGCATCTTTAACACCTGCAGTTGTTGCGACAATATTTTCGACAATATTATACTTGTATAGTGTTAATGCTTGCAAGCGTTGCGCGTTAATATAATTGATGTTTTAAGAATGCTCTGCTATGCTTTTAGACGTTTGTTTGTTAATGCGTTTGATGTACGAAGCACATTAACATAATAATGCAAGTTCTTTGTTATTGTCGTTATTATTAAGTATCTGCGCAATAGATATGCGTTGTCTTCGCGTCTTTGAGCGTGTAATAACATTGTTCTGAAGAGATACTGATGCCATGTTAGAGAAACAGTGTGAGAAAAGACCTCTTCCCCATAGAATTAAGTAGTAAAACTGACCCGAATGCAGAGATTTCTCACATTTCCCCTACTTTCTGACCCCTGCGCAGCATCCATCCCGATTGAGGCCTGATTGCGCAACCTACCTGGTATAAAGAATAATATATATCGATTTAACCCTAACCCTAGAGCGAAGCAGGGGGTATATTTTTAGCGTCATAATTTTCGCGCTAGCTAGGACTTTTGATGTCGAGCCCCGTACTTTATCGTCGCTTCGAAATTGACGCCTTGACGGGCTTTTAAAAGTGGATCCGCCTCAGGCCGACAGGCTTAGATATTTTGAGATGAAGAGTGCAGAACCCTAGCCACAGCTTAGGGTACGATTGCTCACAGCTCGCTCTTCGAGTTTACTTCGAGTACTTCGCATCATTTGAGATTCGATTCTACTAGACATTATCGAACACTTTCCGCCATGGTGTGCAAATGAGTGCTAAGTTCGACCAACATTAACCAACAAGAATCGAAGACCCTCGCTCATGCCTGTTTCGACACTCCGGGAATCAGTTTTTTTCCAAAGGTAAACTTCTTACTTGTGGGGATGGTGTCAGCTTTGGAAGCGCCGGAAGGTTGTCAACACTATGTTGATTTGGCTGAGATACCTTGGGACGTTCAAAAGTCTGTCTCTAAGGACCGGATTGCAGAGCTCGCTTATTGATAGGGTAGGCTTACAGATACTGGCATCAGCGCTACAGCATCTTCTCAAAGTATGACGACGGCATCTGGTTGACTGAAGATGCATGGTTTGGTGTTACGCCGGAACCTGTGGCGTGGTAAGGCGAGGCATCTTCTATATTAGCTGTGTCCCGCGTTGCTGAACTGGCATGAAGTAAGATTGCGCAACACATATCGAAATCAGCTCCTGAAGATAGGGCAGTCATCATCGACTGCTTTGCCGGGGTGGGCGGCAATGCCATAGCTTTTGCCCAGTCTGGCCGATGGAAACGAGTCTACGCTATCGAGAGGGATCCCAATGTCTTAGCCTGTGCTAAGCACAACGCAGAAATATACGGCGTCCAGGATAGGATATCTTGGTATCTTGGTGACTGTTTCAAGGTACTGGAGGACCAACTCGCAGACCTTTGCCAGTACAGTGTGTTGTTTGTCAGTCCCCCGTGGGGTGGTAAGTAGATCACTTCTAGAAATCAAAAATGTTTAGAAACTAAAGTTTGGCAGGGCCGGGATATAGATCGGATGCCATATTCGACCTATCGACGATGCATCCTTACAACCTATCACAGCTCCTAGCACCACTTCAGAAGCGCTCGGACATTCTTGCTTTATATCTTCCCCGAACTGCTGACTTGAGGCAACTGGCAGCGCAGGTGTTATCGGATGGGAAGATTGTAATCTTTCATTACTGCATGGAGGGTGCTAGTAAGGTTCGTCCTTTATCTTCTCAATCGTAATCATCATATCCTTCTCTTTCGAGACTAAGCGTCACGTAGGCAATCTGTGCATATATCGGCGCTTTCGATTTCAGTCAGTCGTGACCAGAGATCTGAGAGCCGTCGATTAGGTGACCAGACTGGGCGTAGGAAGAGTGGGTATGAGGCTATCGTCTCCGAATCACTTTGTACATTTTCATGTATTGTAGGACTTAGATGCGAGGACGAGGACTTTGTGCGGCTGTCGCTAGTTTCGCTGCTGCTGAACATCGTTCTGACGACTCGATAGGCATAAAATTGGAGATCCTCGGTGAAACAACCGGGGTAGGTGTATGTGAGTACATAGCTTCACGTGAGTGCGGAGATAAGATTAGATCGGAGAACAGTGACCCCTGCTTTGCTGCGGCAAATGATTCGCTGTTGTAAAGATTCTGTACGAAGTAGCGGTACTAGTGGCGTAATAAATATACCGAGTAAGGTACCTCGATTGCCTACACATCTTGCCCTTGCATCACTTCAAGATGCTTCCGGTACTTGATATCTCCAACACGCGTCCCCCTACGCTGTCAACCTAGCTCAGCCAACATACGAGTACTCAATGTTTACAACCTTTTCGGTATGATTGTTCGTAGCCGGGAAACGGGCCTGTCACTATGCCTCATGCAACAGCTGTGCGCGACGCTCAGGAAGAACAAGATGATCTGTTAATCCAGCGCGCACTCGATCCAGAAAACCCGATCGATTTTAGTCGTGAACTCGACCCTGGTGAGAAAGCCGATGACGCTGTAAACTTCAGTGACTTGGACGATGATGATCTGGCCGAGGATGAAGATGATAAGGAGGAGCAACATTTGGACGTTGTAGCACACTCGTCGGAGGTGGATGAATCACTAGACGATTCTGGCCATTCCTTGAAGAGCAAATATCCACAGGAACGCGTACAAGGGGATGAGTCTCATAGAGACGTACTAGACGACCTCTTCGGAGAGAGGTCGTCGTCTCCGGTGGACAATGAAAATGCGGCAGACGATATCGGGCACCTCAACAGATCAGCATTGACGAATAAGGCTTTCGATGCAAGTGCTGCCTTAGGCTACGATAGGGACCGCCGGACTCCTGCTTTTGCAAGTCTGCCACACATACATACCGGTGGTAGTGATGTCTATAAGCCGTCTTCGTCTACACGTGCGGCTCAAGATGTTGGTGGTCATTCTAAAGAACAGCTGCTCCAGCAAGAGCTCTTCGCGATGTCTGGAGCAGCTCTCGGTAAGCTTGATGTCGTGCCGGTCATAGAAACCCAGAAAGATCTGCTTGCTGCCTTGTGGCCTCGTTTCGAACTCGATACTGTACCAAAATTCATGGATTTACTTCCACCGAAGAAAGCCCGCTATATTGGAAAGATTCCCCTTCGCCGACCGAAGCCCGTGCAACCGAACCGATTAAACCTTGAAATTGCGGTAGACCAGGAGAAGAGCTTTAGACTTGCTTCAGGATCCAATAGGAGGGTTCAGGAGGAGACCGGGCGGCTAGGTCTTATCACGATCGAGAAGGAACCCTCTGAAGGAGAACGCGAAGAAGATGAAGAGGACCTGGAGTCGGATTTTGAATGCGACCCGGTGGGTGGGGTTTCATGGCAGGACCTACAAATTCTCTGCGAAGACTGGGACACCCACACCTCGACAGAGGCCTCGAGCCAAGGCACTCCGGAGGTTGGTCCCAAGCAGCAGGACGACACCTTTGGCGATTTAGCAGATAATTTCGACAGTCAGCTAGAATTACCGCCTGCCAAGGTGTGTTCTCTCGACATTTGCTAAGTATAGATGCTGATGAATACAAAGAGGAGAAAAACAGGCCGAGACGCTAGGGAGATAATGGACTCTTTGAAATTCACCCTACCATCACTCCATGATCCAGAGCATGCTACGGCAAAGATCGCCAAGAAGCCAGTATTAGATCTCAACGATACCCAGCTCCTCATTGATCACGAAACAATCAACGCTCTGTACAATAATTCCGGGAAGGCTGGTTTGAGGAACGACGGACGTGGTGCATTCACTAAGAAGATCAACAGAAGATACAATATCTCCAACGATGAAGCTTACGACCTGTTGAAGGAGAACCATCAGAACAAGGTTCGAAGCACGCTAGGAAACATGGCGGTGGAGCATAGCATGCCCGCAATAAAATTGCAATGGCCTTTTGTAAGCATTTCATGGCAATATCGGACGCCCTTGCTCATGAACTTGGTTCCCTGCTGATGTGTTTTAGTACTCTACAAGAATGCACAAGCATCAAGCGAGGTCGTTTCACCGGCCACAAATAGAATTTTTGCAAAATGAGAACGTTGCGTTTGACAAAACCAAGTTTGTTAAGAAGAAACATCTCAAAGGAAGAGACATCTATAGTGTTTACTCGTCTGCCAAGGACCTGTCGCTGGGTGATAACTCGAGTATGCTCCTTCTTGAATATTCCGAGGAGCATCCGATCATGATCTCGAACTTTGGCATGGGTAGTCGCCTGATCAACTACTACCGGCGTAAGAACATGGATGACGGGTCCCGGCCAAAGCTCGAAATTGGGGAGACTTCGGTTCTGTTGCCGCAAGACAAAAGTCCATTTTCCATTTTTGGACATATAGATCCTGGCGAAATGACATCAGCGATCTACAACACTCTGTATCGAGCACCTGTATTCCGGCATGAAGCTAAGCCAACCGACTTTTTGGTGGTACGGAATAGGAGTGGAGAAGAAGGACACACGTACCATCTAAGGAACATCGAGAACCTACACACGGTGGGGCAAGAATTCCCGTCCGTGGACGTCCCGGGTCCGCACTCTCGAAAGGTCACGACAGCGTCAAAGAACCGCTTGAAGATGGTTTCTTTTCGACTTCTCCGACATAGCAAAACCGGCCAAATCCCTGTTGGGGATGTTACCACACATTTTTCGGACACGTCCGATTTGCAAAACCGGCAGAAGATGAAAGAATTTCTCCAATTCTCCAAAGAGAACAAGAAGTGGACCATGCGTCCTGGTGAGGCTATTCCAGATGAGGAATCTATACGGGCCATGGTGAAACCTGAAGACGTCTGTCTGCTCGAGTCAATGGAGGTTGGTCAACGGCACTTGCAAGATGCTGGTTTCAGCAGAGGGGATGATCAATCTGAGGACGACGAGAATAAGGAGGGTCAAAGCGTAGAACAGCAGCTCGCACCCTGGTACACTTCACGAAACTTTCTGACCGCCGCACAAGGTAAGGCTATGCTACAGCTGCATGGCGAAGGCGATCCTTCGGGTCGAGGAGAAGCTTTCAGTTTCATCAAGACCTCAATGAAAGGTGGATTCAAAGCAATGGGTGAAAGCGTGGAAGATAAGTTGGACGCAAAAAAACTGAAAGAACTCGGCGGACACAGCTACAACGTTGCCCGCCAGCAGAGATCCTACGAAGAGTCTATTCGCCGCATCTGGGAAGCTCAAAAACGGAGCCTGTCTTCTGCCATGGAGCAGTCAGACACTGATATGGACGACGAGCATATGGAGGCAGCCGAGGACTCCTTTGGCGACACCCGAACCCCACGATCTGGGGTGCAGACGCCATCGATCTTCCGCCGTCCGGACGATGAGACAGCCAGCCAGGTCAGCAGAATGAGTGCGAACAGCCAAGCTGGCAATATTCTTAAGATCACGCGTGAGTTCCGAGACAAGTATGGCCATCTCAGCCGCGAAGAAGATATCATACGCGACCCGCATGTGATCCACCATTACCTGAAAATCCGACGAGCCAAAGAATTAGAAACTATGAAGTAGGCTGCTCGTATATCTCCATGCGCTTTGCTATTGACCCTTGATACAGGCTTGACCAAGCTGAACCCACAGGGAACGCGGAGAAAGATCAACAAACCCTCCAAGGGTGCGTGCGAAACGACAATTTCCAATCTCTCCACTAATCGCTGGCAGGATCCAACAAGAGCTGTCCCGTCTGCAACGCAACAAAGAAAGGCGCATCGCTCGTGACAAGCAAAAAGGCGTACACACTGATGGCGCCGCTGACACACCAGCCTCACCGACTGGCGCTGGAGCTGTTGTCACTGGCCCGAAGCCTGCAGGTACACAGCGGAAGTGTGCCAGTTGCGGACAGGTCGGGCATATCAAAACGAACAAAAAGTGCACCCTACCATTTCTTCTCTAATTTACCTTCATCCAATCTATCCCCTTTCACTCTTTCACTCTCACCTGGTGTTTACTATCTTCCTGACTGCAATGGAGGAAGTATGCTAACGACGTTTACGCCTGACCCAGACTGTGTCCGCTGCTAAATGGTACGATGAAGCAGGAGGATGGGTTCGGCGACTCGGCCTTCGCCATGGGTGCTCCGTCGATATGAATCCGCTCTATGTCCTCACACTTTGCGATGGGGATCTCGCGAGTTGCGTCATCAAGACGGACGACTAGCACGTGTTGTGGTCCGGAATTCAGCTACGGCAATGGAGATATTGGTGGGGCTGGGTAGATCAGCGGCTTGATAGTAGCCGAGGATCGAGAAACTGGTCATTATCATCTTGGGAATGGCTTATCATTATGTTGTCTGGGCAGATAGCTAGCACGTCAATTACCCACTCGACTATCTTGTAAAGCGTATGTTCGTCTCGCCGGGCATGCACCATTGTCTTTGTGTGCTCGTAGTGCGATCACCCGACTGATGCTATCTGATAATCGGACTCGGGTCCTGTACTGAAGAAGTACGAAGTATACTAGTGCATCTGCTGGAAAGCTTGGCAATAATTAAAGATCGCCGCTTCGGGATGCTGATAGCCGCCTTGGGCCCTGACGATCTCCTGCACGGATCTGTTCCGAGGGGTCTAGACCAGATCGTGTGCTCAGAGATTTGCGGATCCCTTCACCAAGACTGATGGATTGTGCGATCTCAAAGTACTACCGTTGGCCATAATGGCATTCGACCTCAGATCACGTTTTCTACTCGTCGGCCTGGCCATATCTACGGTCATCGCCCAAACCTCGAGCCCCACCATACCAGCCTCACCCTCCTCCACTACCGCTCAAACCCTTGCGTCGATAGTCTCGGGCTCGGCCACATATAGCTATTGGGGCTGCTACAACGAGACCACCCGGAACTCGAATGTGGGAAATGTTCGGGCTCTGGCAGGAGGGGACATGGTGGGTTGCGTTCCTCTACACAAGCTTCCAGCGGACAGTCCTCCTTCTATCACGCACGCTACGAAACATGACGTGGCTGACTTTCTCTGCAACTAGACCGCGTCAGACTCAATGACCGTCGAGCAATGCTTCGCCCTTTGCGGTAGCCGCACGTTCGCCGGCCTTGAGTACGGACGTGAATGCTGGTGCTCCAACGTCCTGAACTCGTACGCGGAGAAGCTGTCCGACGCCAACTGTTCCTTGACCTGCAGCGGCCATAAGAAGGAGGTTTGCGGAGGCCCATTGACGTGAGCCTTGCTGCGGGTACATCATGCCTTTGCTGACTGCGGCTGTTACAGGCTCACGACTTACCAACGGAAAGCCGATGCCAAATCGAGTGCAGACCAATCGAATATACAACATGGGGGTATACTTACAGGGTTAACTCTCATCGTGGTCTTCGCAGTGTGAGTGGGCAGTTGCAATTGCGCGGGCGTCGGAAAGCATAGAGGCGGCGAATCTATAGGGCGCTTGGTAGCGGATGGAGCCAAGGTAAATATATAATGTAACGGCACAGGCACGGCCCGGTGGGATATGTAACGTATAGGTCATGTAACATCATTGAGTGTACAAGCTCCCGTACTCGTACAGCGTCCTCCAACGCGGAAAGGATAGCGCAGGCTTCTGATTGTGTGTCCTTATGGCTTGAGTTTGTTATTGTCTGTGAGACACAACGATCTTGATTCGTAGCTGGGCTCGACAAGCCCTCTTGATGGGATCGTGGAGTCATGGGAAGCAGCTTCCTGGTCCTACGCATTATAGCACCATTCGTCCTTCCTAAGAAAGGTTACGATGGATGTTGTGTCCGGTTTAGCATTGAGCATGGCGAGTCCTGTACACGTCGCACGGCTGTACGCTTGAATACGCCAAGGGATGATAGCAGTCGCTTGTTGTCGAATTTCATATATTGTCTCGTACCATGGCCCTAGCTCGAGAGCGCTCCTCGGTGTCGATTCTCCATTCAACGTTGCTATCACTACCGGACGTGGAGGCTTCTACCTGCAGCTCTTCCCACTCGTCTTCCTCCATATTCATCACTAGACAGATTTGGGTGCATCTTGCGAATGCGTCGCGGAGACTATAACGTCCTCCACGGATCACTATATTCACAACACTGGCAACATCTCGCTCCAGCCGTACTGCTCCAACTCCGTTCAAGCGTCCGTAATAGCTCCAGATGCGCTTTTCCAGGACTTCTCCCAAATAAGTGATTATCGTGGCAAGCAGCCTGTCAAAGTTGCGTTCGGTAAGGATCCTCGCAATGGGTTTGGTCAGGGCAACCCAGCCCCGTTCGAAGTGCCGTTGCACTGCAGAATCGATCGCGATACCGTCAGGATCCTCGGCTTCTTGTTCTAGGGCTAGAGCTTCCAAATCTTCGGCTGTCATTTGATAGCCAATGTCGCGGAAGGTGTCAGCAAGAATCGGGCGTAGGCGAGGCTTGACTATATTCTTGAACACGACAAAGATGCTGTCATTGATAAGCTCCGTAGTTTTGACTTCGAAGCTACTCTGGAGCGACTTCAGAGTCGCAATGACAAACATCGCGTCATGCTCAAATGGGAATAAAGAAACGATTGAGGTGGCCGAAGAAATTCCGCTGCCATTCTGCATGGCTTGGGCAGAAGAGCGTTCAACTCTGGACTGGACGATTCTTCGTATATAGTCCATCGCCACGTCGAGATTATTGATGAGCACAAAGAAAGCTAGTATAATGTGCTCGGGCGGGAGCGCGCCTTGGACAGCAGCTTTAGGGTAGCTTTCATCTCTCATTTTGCGTTGAACCATACCAATGAAGTCAGAGCCGAGGACCCGAGCAATGGTCGGTATCACATTGGATATAACCGCCTTTTGCGACGTGGCCAGCGATCTCTCCACAACCTGATTGACAATGTACATAACATCGTCTACCGCAGAAGTGATATATGGCGAATTAGAATTGATGGGCTTCATAGGATTCAAGGATAAGTCGAACGGTTGTTCGTCTAACTGGAAAGCCTTCTCCACGGATCTTCGGAAGAAGAATGTGGTCATAATATTGAACGGATTAATGAGCCGGTCGGATATCTTTCTCGCAAGACTTGAATTGAGAAGTAATCGTGGGACTCCTAAGGCACCTGTATCCTCTCCAAATAGAGACCCAGATTCCTGCTTCGGTCAGTCCTGACAGCTACACAGTAGGAACGTTGTATCACACCTTGCACTTGGCCGCAATGAACCTTGTATACAATGCCCAGCGGCCCAACATCACTGCGATCTCGCTTAGAAAGCCATCAATATCTTTCATGTTTACGCCTTCATCTTCCTGCGACTGAGCTTCCACCATTGAGGCCCTAGTAGCTGGGGATCCAGTACGAGGAGTGCCACTTTTTGCTGGTGGAGCGGGAAGGAAGCTCTGAACCAGGAAGGTGAACGCGTACGCTTTGATATCTGTGAGCTTGCGATCAATGCTCCTTTCATCACTCCATGTATCTATGACTATGCCTCCCTGGACGTCTGCTTCTAGCTGTAAACGTTCAATGATTTTGACCATACGCCCCGAGCCATAATGACGCTCCACAAGAGCTCCGTGATGTTCCACAATCTGAGCGATGTGTTCAAACAGCTTCGTCAGTGCGTTTGCGTAGAAGAATCCGTCCTTTCGCTGACTTCCCCCAGTACCTGCGTTGAGATTGGCACGCGCACGAGATGCAACACCTTGACAGACGTATCGACCATAGACATCCAAACCAACGTCCGGCTTTCCAATGAGGGGAAACAATTTAAAGAATCTGGTGACCTTAGAGCCGTTGCCGTCCTTTGCGGCCTGCTCAAATTCCCGGAGGAAAAGCCCACGTAATGATTCTGCGGCATAATTTAGTGTTACCTTGGGAGGATCTGGAACTTCGGCTGTTGGTACGATGTCTTCGGCGAATACGCCGTTCACGATCTCAGCCGGGATTTGCGACGCCCGACTGAGGTAGCCAGCAGCTGTTTCCCAATCTTGAGCCGCGCCCATGGACCCCGCTACGCCCAGCACGCACGCCTTGAGTTCAGCAACTTGCTCGACAACGTTGAGGGTCTCCTTCACTCTGACTTGCTCCAGATCAAGCTTTTTGACGGCACCTGAGATCCGCCGAGCAGTGGACGCAGCATTGGAGAGCATGCCATTACTCACAGACCGTGTTGCAACTGCTTGTGATCCTAGGTTGGCTCGCAGAAGATCTAGCCTGCCGAGATCTCGTAACACGTCTTTTTGAGAAGCCAACAAAGCGTCTAGTCGCGATGTTACGGTAGCCTCCTGTTGAGCGAGTTGAGTGAGCGCTGCTCTGATTTCGCTTATGGAATTGGCTTGGAGAACGGTTGGATTGGGATCGACGCTTCCGGTGCCATCCCGTGTTGATTCAATCGAGCCCAGGTAGCGTTCATTCGCCGTTGAGACATCCATGCCATCCCAAGTCCGCAAGATTACTTGACGGCTCCTCAAGCCATCGTTCACGTATCTGTCAGTGATACTCGTACAACCTAGCGTACCTTGGCAAAGTTATATTAGGAGACGGTTGCGGGAACAAGCGCGCTGCACTTCGGTGCCGGCAGCCTGGCGTAGGCGCCAGAGATGACCGCGATGACGTTTTTCGGTGCTGATGAAACTACAGTTATCATCAACAGATTGAAATTCAATCCACTCTCAATCTTCGTAATCGTTGAAGCTCAAGAAGATCTCACATATGATCGTCTAGACTAACAAAAGACTGGGCGTCGCAGAGAAAGGCGCGACGGGTCTTCCAGAAGCCGTTCCCAGGAAGCGAGCATGGGCCAAGAGGTCTCCACGCACGTTGATGAGAGCGTACCTCCTCAGACACTGCACGATCGATCCGTAGATGCAGTGGCAAAGCTGATCACAGAGGAACGAGCGAGGAAAATAGTGGTAATGGTAAGCTTGGCCCTAATCGAGAAACAAGGAGCAGAAGAGGAGAGACAGCCAGTTCAATGCGTCCTAACAACGATAGACCGGTGCCGGCATTAGCACGTCTGCAGGTATTCCGGATTTTCGGTCACCCGACACAGGTCTTTACGTCAATCTCGCTCGCCTCGACCTCCCCTTCCCAGAGGCGGTATTTGATATATCATTCTTCCGCCAGAACCCTCTTCCCTTCTACACTCTTGCCCATGAGCTGTATCCTGGGAAATACCGGCCTACCATAGCTCACTCTTTCATCCGTTTGCTATCTGACAAGGGACTCCTATTGAAGCTGTTCACGCAGAACATCGATTGTTTGGAGCGGGCAGCTGGGGTTCCGGGTGACAAGATCATAGAGGCTCATGGAAGTTTCGCGCGTCAACGCTGCATAGAGTGAGCCATCTTCTGTCTCCAGCTTCGCCGGTCAGATACTGTCTATGTTTGAGAGTAATCCTGAGCAAACGAGCTTCAAAGTTGATGCATCGTGGTTGCGATTGTTAATGTGACCGAAAGCCGCTGATCTTGGCATGTTCAGGTGCAAAACAAGCTATCCCGACGATAAAATGAAGGATGCGGTCAGCAAACGTGACGTTCCCCACTGCGAAACACCTGAATGTAACGGTCTGGTTAAACCTGACATTGTCTTCTTTGGCGAGGCTTTGCCACAGTCGTTCCATCAGAATCGAGCTTTGCCAGCATCAGCAGATCTGTGTATCATCATGGGCACAAGCTTGACAGTGCAGCCATTTGCCAGTCTTCCTGGTTTCTGTACTGAAGGTGTGCCACGATTACTTATCAACTCAGAGCGTGTCGGTGGTCTGGGTTCGCGTGCTGATGATGTGCTCCTCCTCGGAGACTGCGACGCTGGAGTCAGAAAACTCGCAATTGCGCTGGGGTGGGTTGAGGAGCTTGAGGAACTTTGGGAAGAGACCAAAGTTGACGAAGAGGATAATAGTGAAAAGAAAAACGAGTTAAGCACCGAAACATCGAAGGATGAGCTTCTCGAGGCCGAGATCGTTGCGTTGACAAGGGACGTTGATGAGTCACTAAAAATCTCAGGTGAGCGTACTGCGCAGGCCTGGGACCATTTAGAATGAACTAGATCTCCCTTTTGTATGGATCGCACTTGCTCACTTGCACGGGCCATTGCATCAGCAACAGCGGCGGAGGGGTAAACTAGCTCTTTCCTTGGAAAGAGCAATAAGAAGATTGCGGCACTACGCTACAGATCTGCCCTCGAGCCCATGGGGTTCCCAAACTCAGTTGATCAACTCCAATATTAGCAGAACAGGATTATTATCTTACAAATTGCATACAATTAGGAGTCAGCCATTGTTAAGCTGGCTTCTGTCATTCGCTTAGTATTCTTCAAGCTATCAAAGCTGGTTCGAACATGATGGAGACTCGGAAGAGAAAGAGTAGATGGAGTTCTCTAGCTATCTTCCGGGTTATGACTGGCAACAAGATCCAGGCAATTCAATCCCCAAGCGTCTTCGAAGGCAGTGCCATCTCGTCTCTCGATGGTTGCAGTACTGAAGATGGCTACATGACGCCAAGAACTCCAGCTAAGATGCACCGGAGTGGCTCCAAGTATCTATCTTTGATTGGTATACAAAGAGACTCAGGTAAATTCCATAGCCCCATGCCACACAGTGATATAATCTGATCGTATAAGCAGGCGCTCAGGTCTCCACCGGTCCCTCGAATACCAGTAGTAATCGGGAAGCCACATTAGCTGATGCAGGGGATGTCGCGCCCTTCTTGGTACCTATTGGAAACTCACACACCCAGTCGCAAGTGGATGCACTCACCAGTCCATCTATATCATCACGGTCCTCGCTACAGATAATTTATGAGCTCGAGGCCACACCCCCAGTGACAGCGGATGCAGGAGTGAGAAAGAGCATGCAGCCCTCAGGGCTCGCTCAACAACTTTCCCATAAGCTCTCTACCACCTTTGGTAATCCTACTGTCGTACATCGGCCCAAGCTGCGTACACGGCCAAGCGTGATGTCATTGAGCGGCAATCCGAAGGTAGTAGGAGATGACCTTGCTATTCGTCCGGCTGCTGGTAGCTTTGTGTCACCTGCTAAATCACCGACTTACGAGCAACAGCTCAGCCCGCAGGACGATACAGACCCTTCAAGCTACAACAACAGCGGATCCGTTTCCCCAGGAGACCGCTCAACGGGTAAAACATCGGTCGACTCTGCTATAGCGTCTGTACGATCCCAAGGGAAGGCCGAGGAGACTTCGCGGGAAAAGCCATTGACCCCGATTGATGAGATACCCATAGAGCGAGATGATAATACCGTGACTCCTAAACCTTACCAAAGACCTACCATCGTTACAGTCGAGATGACCGCCAACGCTAAGGTCTTCTTCGAGACATTCTTCAATGACGTGCTCTCAGAGCAGGCCAGCCCACGTTCCTTGCGACGGAAGGAACTGGAATTGCGCCTCCAGGCGGAGTCGCTATCAACCGAGCAACGTCAGCATGAACTCTATACGTGGGCCAGTCGTGAATCCGATCATCTGCGCCAGAACCGGGTCTTGAAAAGCAAGACTAATCGTATGACTGGAAGCACGGGCGCCGATATCGCGGGCTTCCAGGTAGTCCGAATACTTGGCAAGGGCAGCTTCGGTGTGGTCCGGCTGGTTCGTGAAAAAGATGAATCATCTATGGCGACGCACGCAAGGTCAAACGCTATAAATGTATTCAGGTCTCCATTCGATGTTCAGACCTCAATTTCTCGAGATTCTCGGAAGTCTAAAAAGCAGGTTTACGCAATGAAGGTCATCCGGAAGTCGGACATGCTTCGAAATTCTCAAGAAGGCCATCTACGCGCGGAAAGGGACTTTCTTGTTGCGTCCGAGAAATCACGCTGGGTCGTGCCACTGATTGCAAGTTTTCAGGATTGGACGAATCTGTACCTTGTAATGGAATATATGGTCGGAGGCGACTTTCTGGGGCTTTTGTTCCGCAAAGATATCTTGAAAGAGAAGAAAGCCCGGTGGTATATTGCTGAAATGATACTCTGCGTGGAAGAAGCTCATCGTCTTCGGTGGATACACCGCGATGTCAAGCCTGACAACTTCTTGATCTCGGCATCTGGCCATCTGAAAATTTCCGACTTCGGCCTCGCATTCGACGGCCACTGGGCACATGACCAAAGCTTCTTCGCCAATCACCGTCTTTCTCTGATGGAGAAGCTGGGCATCGAAGTGGACGGAGATTCTATCGACCGCAAAGAAGGTGCTTCCATCGCGGCCAGCATGGCCATAGCGGATATAGTAACCAGCGGCAAACGTCGAGACAAGATACAGTTGATTGAGACCCCTGGTGAGAACGAGACGATTCTGCAATGGCGCAATCGAATTGGAAAACGGAAATTAGCGAGGAGCGTGGTTGGCACCAGTCAATACATGGCGCCAGAAGTCATCCGCGGAGAACTTTATGACGGTAGATGCGACTGGTGGAGCATCGGGATCATTCTCTACGAGGTGTGTCTCATCCGCCACAATTGCTGTCGGTAAGTAGTCTTATGACGTCTGATCCGGCAACAGTGCTTGTATGGCTATACGCCGTTTGTTTGCGAGAATCGGCAAGATACGAAGTTGAAGATCCTGGTCAGTAGTTCGTGGTTCTTTGCTTGTATGTTGGGAAGGATATCGACCTACACCGGGGGATCTCCAGGCACTTGCGTGTCTCCCTACATTGACTTCGGTTCTTAGCGGGCATCGTGGAATCACAAGGTCCGGTTGTGCTGACTACATGCGTAGGCTAACGCCACATCTCTCAAATTCCCTTCGCCTGAGCCAACCGAGAAGCGAGAAAAGATCTCATTCGAGGCAATGGAGCTCATTAACAGTCTTCTTCAGGAAAAAGAACACCGCATATGCTCGAAGAAGTACAAGTTCAATGACCATCAACATTCGAAGCGCATGCCTGGGCATCTGATTCCTGGCAGAGCGGACAAACACTCACGAGACTATCAGGGCTATTATGTGTATGCAGATGACGCCACTGACATTAAAGCGCACCCATTCTTCCACGGCCTGTCGTGGGATCGGCTACATCTGTCTCGGCCACCCTTTGTACCAGACGTAAAGAGCCAAGAGGACACGAAATACTTTGATGAAGAAGAGCCGATCAGCGATGTCGATGACGCGTCTAGCTCTAGCAGCGTGCAAGAAAATCATCGCTCGAAGGAAACAGCTGCAGCAGACCAAACCACGCAGGTAGACGGACCTTTCGCTCAGCGAGAGGATGCAGGTACCAAGGGCAAGAAGGATAGCAAGCGCAAGGAGAAGAAGCGACCTCGAGATCGAGCCCTTAGAGACAAAGATGTCGGCCGACAAGTGCTTGAGCTGCGGAAGAAAGGGGCTTTCATCGGGTACACCTACCAGAGACCCACATTTTCTTTCATTGAAGAGGAGCGAGGCAGGAGCAGTTAGAGAAGCGGCGGGACTCAAAAGCAGATCAATGAGCTAGCTTTAGTAGCGTTTATTCATTATCCCTGGATGGGCTGAAGCTTTAGTCTACCCGTAGGCTACGCGGCGTGCGGTTTATAGACACGAATGGTTGACTCATCATGGTATTGAAACATTCCAAGCCGTCTATCCGTCCAGGCAACTTCGTAGCACATTAAAGTGATAGAGACGAGCAATTGATTCATGCATGGGGGTGCCCTACCTAACATCTGTCGTGAAACCAAGATTCCGTGATAGATATACGCAAGTTCCGACCTACATGGCGTAAGGTATCGTACGGTCCGCAAAAATGGGTCAAATTACCATCTCGTCGTCTCACCACCTGCTGGCGAGGAACGTCAGGAAAAGAACGTGTAGTCTGAGAGTTTGTCTACTCTTACGCATCCTTAGATTCGGTTGGGAGAGCGCGCAACGGCCATAAGCAGACCCTCTTGATTATTCGCCTGTCTGCTTCGGTTCTCCGAGGACGTTGTGACCTTTTCATCTCCTTTGGACTCCTTCGGAGCTAGCATGGCCAGCGGTCCCCGCAATACTCGAGTTCTCCCAGTTGACGTGCCCAAGATCGGTCGCGTCCTGTTCAGCGGTCCCTCCAAGTCCTTTCTTGAGGACTGGACCTTCGAGCTCTCCCGATCGAGTCCGGATGCTGCCCACCTACGTGAAGCAGCCTCGCAGCTTCAAAAAAGCGAGACACCCGTTGCATTCCCTACAGAAACAGTCTACGGACTCGGTGCAGACGCAACACGAAGCTCTGCTGTCCAAGGAATCTACGCCGCCAAGCAGCGTCCATCGGATAATCCGCTAATCGTACATATCAGCTCGCTGTCACAGCTCCGGCGCCTTCTCCTTTCACCTTCTCATGGACCGCCAGGCGCAGATCAAGCGGACTACGATCCCATTCCCTCCATCTACCACCCTCTCATCTCCCGCTTCTGGCCCGGTCCTCTCACCATCCTCCTACCCTTACCCAACCCATCACCACTCGCCCCAGAAGTCACCGCCTCCCTCCCAACCTTCGCAGTCCGTATGCCCTCGTCCTTGCTCGCCCTAGCTCTCATCCATCTGGCAGATGTCCCTTTAGCCGCGCCCTCCGCCAACGCCTCCACAAAGCCCTCGCCAACGACAGCGGCTCATGTCTTGAACGATCTGGCAGGACGCATTGATCTGATCCTGGACGGTGGGCCTTGCGATGTTGGAGTCGAAAGCACGGTTGTTGATGGATTTTCAAACCCTCCGGTTATACTCAGGCCGGGCGGCGTGTCTATCGGAATGTTGAGGCAATGCTCTGGATGGGAACGGGTCATGGTGGGTTACAAGGATGGCGCGGAGAAGGGGGTCCCGAGAGCGCCGGGGATGAAATACAAGCATTACTCGCCGAGAGCAAGGGTCATACTGGTCGAAGGTGGCTTGGATGTGGCATTGATGGAGGAATATGAGGCAGATGGGTGTATCGGCGTTCTGACGACCAATAAATGGCACATGTCCAAATTCAGGCAGAGGATCCTTACTAATGGAGGAAATGAGTCGACAACGGCGAATGGAACTAGCTCTCCTCCTAATGGTACAAGATTTGACGGTCAATCGAAGGCAGCTGTTGATGCCTCGTTAGTGGCTTCCACGACTTCAGATTCTTGTGCGAAGCTTCTGCACGTCAAGCGCGGAGACAGCTCAAATAATGGACATCTTGACGTCTGGGCAATATCTCTGGGCAGCGACACTGCAAGCATTGCCCGAGGGTTATTCTCCGCTCTACGTGAATTGGACCAGAAGAATGTCGATACAATACTAGTCGAGAGTATCAGCGACAATGAGGGTGATGCCGCTGCGGCAGTCATGAATAGGCTTCGTAAGGCAGCAGAAGTGCAAATCAAAAGATAAAATCAGAGGCCCTACAACGTGACTGTGAGACCACTCGCAGCATCGGGCTGGTTGGACTATCTCTGCTTCTTACTCCCTTTCCCACCCCGTTTCCCTTTCCCTGCAGCACCACCTCCTCTTCCACTGTTGTTCTTCTCACCAGCTCCTCCCATGATGACTCTACATTTGCCAACAGGTACCACGCCAATGACCTCTTGCTCTCTGATTGCTTTGATCAGCTCCGCTTCCCTACTTCGTACTTTCTCCTCCTCCCCAATCGGCTCTCCACTCTCGCCCTCCTTTGGTGGCCGCCGCTTTTTCTCCCCATCTGCTATTCCTGCTGTCCACCCACCCAAGATCTCTCGGACAGCCTTCCCCTTCTTGGTCGCCCCCGGCTGCAGCTTCGCACGCCAACGACATCTTCCACCTATGGCATCCCACGGGCCGCACACAACCAGCGCGTCCAAGATCTCATCGCCTGGCAAAGGGGTCCCAACGTACGCATCCAGATCATTCAATTCCTTTGCTTCCGCATCCTCCAGCATGTCAATGCCTTCCTCCATGTGAAGTCTGCGGATCTCCTCTGCCTCTTTCCCTTTCTCTAATGCCAGAGCGTGTTGCCTTCGTCTTCGCTCCTTCTGCGCTGCGAGCTCTTCTTCTTTAGCTTTCTTAGAAACTGCATCCTCGACAGCTTTCTGGTGGCCAGCAGCCGAGCCGAGCACTCGGAGTGCTAGCGCTCGGTCTTCGTCGTCTTGGTCGGCGTATTTGGCTTTCAGCTTGTTGCGCTTGCCGTGTTTCCCTCGCACATGGGTAGCCTGAGTCTTGGGAGCAAAGTTGGGAGTCTGCTCGATGGACTCGGTTGTTTGAACAGCTCCGCTTTGTTCTGCGTCCGCGCTGGCTGTCGAATTTTGTGGGCGCTTAGCTTCATCAGTGGTAGATTGCCGACTCTTGCGGAGGAGACGTCTTTCCCTTGCTGAGATATGATGAACACCAGGAATCGCCCCATCCCTGTTCGTTGCTGGCGGTTGCCGGTCTTGGAGGTCCAGTTCTGTTTTACTATGATCTTCTCTTTGTGCTGCCTCTGGAGGCCGTAGTGACCCATTAGCCTCAACTCCTTGGGGCCTTGACTCGTCCTCTGCACCTGGCTCCGAAGCGTCTTCGCTCTCTTCGGCGTGCAGATGGGGTTGCAGTGGATTCCCCGCGTCGTGTTGAGTATCACCAATATCCTCTTCATGGTCGTATTCCGATCTCTCCGTACTGCCATCTTCCCGCTCTGAAAGTTCGTCATCCGTGCCATTTTGCTCGTCTGACAGCATGTCGCCATCTGCCACATCTGAGACACTTTGCTCGTCGCTATTGATCTGCTCGTTGTCTATCAGACAGGGTTGTTGGTCATACTGACGTTGTACATTCGTTCTGTCGACCCCATTTGCCCTAGACACAGGGACTACGATGGGATGTCCGTCCGCCTGCTCACTGGAGACTTGCACCTCTTGTGGCGCACTCTCGGTCCCTACGATGTTTTCATCCGCAACACGATGTTTAAGATGCCGGGCCTTGCTCTCTTCACTGACTTGGAACATTACACCAAAGCCGAGCAACAGCTGAGCAGGTGGAAGGTAGTTCTTCTGTCCACGGATGGTGAAAGCGCCCGTTGTGAGGTATTCACCTGTCGGCGCTGTCCTTGATACTTGATCTGGCTTCACCCACCAAGCTGACATGCCCGCTTTCGCGTCCCAGGCGCTCGATGTGGCAACTGCCAATATCCCAGCCTGCGACAGTGTGGAGGGAGGTATTGGACTACCCAACAAACCAGGTTTGCTCTTAACGATAACGGACGCCGCCCCCTCCAAATCTGCATGGACGTAAACATCTCCTTTTCTCAGATATCTTTTGTACAGCACCTCGTTCTGTTGCGCATCTCGGCCTCCTATCACGAGGTAGCCTTCGGAAGAAATGAAATACATGAACTTTTCAAACCATTTTTGAATACGAACTGGCCGCATGACTTGCTTTTCTTGCTTCAAACCCTTCTTCAAATCAGCAGCAACCTTTCTTTCGGTACTTTTCAGTGCCTTCCCAGATGACTGCAGAGTCTTCTGCTCCTTGACAGCAGCCGATTTTTTTTGATCGTAGTACTGACGCGCATTGGACCAAGGGGATAGTGCGAGATCTACGTCGACAGCGAGTCGCTTGTCCTCCGGATTTGGAGTTCTCCCCTTGCTCGCAACTCCCTCATCATCGTCTTCGGATACATCACTACCCGTCTCGTTGCCTTCATAGTCTTCTTCATCTTCGTAGATTGCCTCGGCAAGTAACAACGTGGCCGTGTTCTCGTACAGCTTTAGCGGCAACTTGATCATCTCCGCAACCGGATTGCCCTTCGCTTGCTCCATTTCAATCAGGCGTGCAATTTCGACCCAATCCATTCCTTGAGCGATCAGTCCATTCACTGCAGCAATGGCCTCTTGTACTCTCTGAAGGTTCGCCTCGATGGCCTCGGCTTTCTTCACGTTGAGCTCCTGGACTTGCTGCAAACCGCCAAGACGCTTCGCATGATCTGCTCTCGCACTATCAAGCTTCCTCTTTGCGTTCTCCCCACGTTCAGTCAGCCGAGACTCGAGCTTCTGCGATTCGATAGAAGAGAAGAATTTATCGACAGTTTTGTTGAATGGCTCAAACTCCAATAACTGGGTGTTAGGAATGCCTTCGAATTGCGCAGGCCGAAAAGGATGGAAGTCTTCATAAACTAGCTTCTCTTGTGCTGGCGATGTGTCCGAGATATCCGCCGCCGACGCCGCTTTTAAGGCTTTGGCAATTATGAAGCCTTTGCATATGGGGCCACTAGTAATGTTACGAATGACATGCTGGGCCTCTTCCAATGCAAGCATAAGCCCGTCTAGCTTTGACTCGTTGTTCAGTATTTCTTCGAGTGGCGAGTCCACATCGAATTGTTTCACTTGCAGCGCGTGATCAAGCAGCATGGGGGGGAACTCATTCAGCGAAGCTGCCAGCGCTCTTCTAAGGGCATTTCCCGTCCTCTTCTTCGCTTTCTTCTTAGCTGCCGGGACATCCTCGACTCCTTTATCCACTGCTCTTTGTAGAGCATGCCTGACGCGTTCCCTGGTGAGTGCGGGGACTCCCTTGTAATTCTGCCTCTGATCCAGCAAATACTTGAGTCCAATGCGCAGCTCCTCCTGGTCAGGACCCCCGGGGACGATCCGCAACAGCGCGATAATGGTCAGCTCATTGTCCGTTAATACGATATTCCCTCCAGCATAGAACTCCAGGAAAAGTCGATACTGCCCGTCGCTGAACTGGAATTCAATGACGCGGTCGGTGCCCACTTGAGATACCGAAGTTACTCTTCTCGTCCGTAGGTATTTGCGGAGTCGAGTGACAAACGGCGATGGAGCAGCAGCCGTGGCTCGCGTAAAGCTGGTAAGATGACATCGAAACCCAGAGTCGATCACCAACTGCTCGTGATGCTCTGGTTTTGCGAATTTGAGGAGGAATATACGCTGTGTGTAGAGGGTCAGTGAATGCACCGGCCGCCAAGGACAGTGGTCACCCACAGAAGAGAGATCATAGACATTTGCAAGACGCAGAGACGTTAGTGAGTTGGACAGCTCATGTGCGATTACCTAGCGCAAATCCCAAGTCAATCAGCAATGGGCTCGGGGCAGACAGTCAGGTTGGACGGACCTTCACATCCAAAGAGGAGAAGCGCTGCTTCATGGTGCTTCAAGTAGGATATCAGCCGATAGTGGAAAGCCTGATAAAAATAGGTAACCACTAGCCGCACACCACCCTACTGCTCTCGCACACCACCTCCACTTTGCTCGCACACCACCCCCTCGCACTAAGCCTAATCGGGTAATCCGTCGACCTCGTAAACAAACCAAATAAACAACATAGAGAAGACCATGGAGAATACCTGATTTTGTGCCTCCCTGTCATCAAATTTGACGTATTTTCTTATCGATCTCACGGTGCGATTTAAACCTAAAACATATCTTTTCGCATGCTCAAAATCAACCTCTATTTGCACCTCTAATTACATTTGAAAACTGCCCATGTAGAAGATCGAAACACCTAATATTTGCCCTTTCGTCGATGCCCCTCTTGCACCTTCGCGTTTATCTCGTTGATCGCCTCGTCCACCTCTTTGATGACCTCCTTCTCGTTCGCCGCGTTGTGTAGAGGGAAGTTGACTGTCAAACACCTGATTGGAGGGTAGATTCGAGGTCAATTCGAAGGCGAACGACGTGCGTTGGGTGAAGTTTTCAAAAACTATCTAACGACGACGTTGTGATTGCGAAGGTGCTGCCCATGCCTTGTTTAATGAGCCTCGCGAGCGATCTTTTGACTTGACGATGACAGGCTCTTGCACGCGTAATATGTCGTCAAAAAGCTACCTATCTTCAAACGATAACGATGGGATTTCGAACGATGTTTCTCGCACTTTCGTCACTTCGTCATTATTATCGCCTGCGATGTTATTCTTTTGTCTCGTCGTCGTTTGTCTCGTTTGCGATGACTTCGTAAACCTCCAATGAGGATGTATATCCTCCAATTTTAACACGTTGTCGTTCGTTCGATCGTACCATCGTTCTTGTATCTTGTGAGCGCATGATAGCTTCATTGTCTTCGTAAAGATGCTTGTGCAAGACACGATAACAATAGGCTCGCATTTGAGGCGTTTGAATTGCGCGTTGATCGTCTTTAATGCAAACGACGTCACCCAAACGATAAGGTCGCGAAATATAGATACATCGCGAAGCTCCATCGATAGACGAACTTTTGTCTCCTCAAACTTTTGCTCGTAATTATAATATTGTTCGACGAGGAATTTGTCTAGCTTGACGTTCATCATCGTATGTAGATCGCTTGCACATGCGCAAATACATATGTTAGCGTCAACGATGCAAAGCTCGTTTGTAATCATCACTTATCGATAGAAAACTAAAGCTTCTATTTAATTTGATGATGAGCGTCTTCGTCGCGCGATGATGCGATGTTTTCGAAGTGCAAATGCCAATCAATATAGCATTTAGCTCACTTTTTGCGTCGTGATCATAGATGCTCTTCGAGGTAATCAAATATGTCTTAATGCGCGTCTAGATAGTCGTGATGCAAGACGTTGTAGCGTTTCTCAAGAAGTTCTATGGTATTTGCGTAGACAATATCCTTCCATCGCCTATAGAAAGCCTCTCATTGCTCGTTAGTTGAAAAATACTTCTTGCAATTAGTTGTCACGTTTTGATTGATATGTCAAATGCATAGAATGTGATTAACGCGATGATTTTGCTTCGCAAAGACGTGCGAAAGCGTCGACGACAAAGCTTTATTGCTATTAGATATTATCGTTATAGAATAAGGCAAATTTAGGTGATCGTAGAGACGCACTAGGGCTTCTATTACCCACTCGTAGTCGCTATAACTTTCGCCTTTCATGAAGCAAAATGCGACATAGAAGATGATGTTTAAGGCGATGACCCCAATAATAATTAGAAGGGGCATCTTATATTTGTTCGTTTTGTACGTGCAATTCATGATCAAGATTTTCATATTTAGACGTAGTAGCTTTTGCATGCATTTCGAAATAAAGAAGAGAAATTGAAGCTCGTCGTTATACTCTTTCTTCTTTGAATCCACGTATCATAGCGATGACTACGTTAGATACTTCATTAACGCCTAGATAGACGTCAAAGAGCCCATCGCCACTACCTTAAATATTGCGTTGACGTTCTAAATATCTTGTTGTTTAAAAATAGGCTCTTCGAGGTTTAGACGAAGTCCTTTAAGGGTCGAGCTAATCTTGTTGCCCTTTCGTTATTTCTTTTTTAGTTCGCCTCGTATTTTAGGCTTGTTTAACGTCTCCTTTCGATGCGATACTAAGGCAAACGACTTCGTAGATGGATGATTATGATCGAAGCACTTAATAATCAATGTCTAGCTACCTAAATCGTGCTTATCTTCGAGGTTGTTTTCAAGCTTCGCAATCGCTTCGAAAGGGCAATCGACACGACAACTACTAGTATTTCGATGATCGTGACCTTCATTTCTAGGCTCATCGTTGCGATCGCAATTGATCTAGTATTTCATGCGAATGTTTCGTTTGCTAATCTTGTTGCGACCTTTCACCATCGCATAGCCTTGCGTCGTCGCATGCTTATTAAGCTATGAAATAAGCAAATCGATCGAGATTCTTTCGTAGTAGGTATTAGGCGATGGTTTGAGCTCCATAATGCAATAGATGGTGGTGCAAATGATGTGGATAAAAAATAATTAAGGCGGTGGGCGAATGCAACTGCTATGTGTAAACAATGAACGCGTTGATGGACCCTGAAAACTACTCGATTAGGCTTAGTGCGAGGGGGTGGTGTGCGAGCAAAGTGGAGGTGGTGTGCGAGAGCAGTAGGGTGGTGTGCGGCTAGTGGTTACCTAAAAATATAGTTGAGGGTGTTCTTGTTGCATCAACATTGTCACGAACAGAGTGTTTCAAATAACGCCCTTATCGATAAGAAAATGTATCTCCCTACCTCCCTACGTCATCACGCATCACTCACCAATTGTCCGTCAGACATCGATAGAAAGCTTACGACTTTGACCAACAAAATGACCAATCGTATTCGTTTCACAGTCCATGGGAAGGTGCAAGGTAGTTCCACACTTTGGCCTCTATGATCCCGGCTGAGCAGCCGGCTGACACAATTGCAGGTGTCAACTTTCGGTATACCCCTTGCTGCTGTTCAGTCATCCATATCAATTGACTTTCCTTGAACAAGATCCTTCACCAGGAAGAAAGCATCGGGCTACGGCTTGACAGGGTGGGTGACCAATATCCCTGGTGGAAAGGTATGCACTTGCAGTGGTGGGCTGATACAACATCCTGGACATTGACCGAGGTGGTCAGGTCGAGGGTGAGGCGCAAGGAGATGACGATTCCATTCAGAAGCTTCTAAAAGACATGAACCAAGGGCCGTCGGCAGCGCACGTCGTCCAAGTGGAGAAGTCTGAGACCGAGACCAAAGAAGGGGAGAGCTCATTCGAGGCAAGATGAATGGATTCATGGGCATACATCCGGGGGGGCGTGTTATTGAGGGCACCGAAGCTCGACTTGCACTCTCTTTAGTCGACAATTATGTGCGCTGAAACGATAGAACTCAATGAAGGCATATTATGTGTGAGAAACCATTCATCCAGCCAGAATACATTTGCTGTAGAACAAACGCAACGGTTCGAGTAAAGTTGAGACCATACCATTGACTCCACACCGTTTTAGGCTCGCCCACAAAAGTAATGAGATCGATTTCATGCTTCTGAGCCACTTGAGTATATCTGCCAATTTTGACCTTCCAGGACCCCGGCAAGGATCGCATCATTTCTTACGTTTCTCCATGCCATCGACTTTCTCTTCCAATGAGGTCACGTATGTATGTATCCGCTGCACCGCCGCTTGCAAAGCCTGGTTTGCCTCGATCAGCGCTGTCTGCCAATGTGTAGTAGATCCGAATTGATATAAAGGGATTTTTCTCTATCTTGATTATTCTTCCCTCCGTCTATCGCGTGACCTGCACGACATCACCACACACCATGCTCTATACAACATGAACGTTCTATGCCCCTAACTGTACACGGCCTCGTCCGACGCACATGCGAATGCGCGCAGTGGGTATGGATGATGCAGCGACTTAAATGCACAAACGTACATATATGTCTTCCGTCAATAGCTCGTTTGACGTCCGATAATTTTCGAGTATGTAGTAGTAGGAGCCGGCGCACGCGAGGACTGAACCAAGGCAGAATCCGACGAACCTACTCGAAGAATCAGCGCCTAGCCTTGCAATCGATGCCATTCATCAATGATATGATCGCTATCGCAGCTGGTAGAGCGGGTGTCTCAGTCACACAGAGATCCACCACAGGACAGCAGACCTGAAGTCACTCACCCTCCGCGAAACGCGCCCACTGGTTTTCGCACAATAGTAGTGTGAATTGGCTGATCGAGGCGACGGCCGGATAACTGGAAACCTCTCGAATGGGTGACGGACGTAGGACGTGTTAGAGCGCGTAATGATGGAGCCATCAGTCTGGACGTCATGATTGCACTGCGAACACCGTTGGATCCTAATCTTCCTTGAAGAGGTAGAGCGAGCGTTACTTATGCTTGACAAGATGGTGCTTTTGAAGGCTTCTTAAGAGAGTGTGTGTACTTGTGAAAGAGCCCATGCACTGGAAGAGGGCCAAATAAGTACTCTAGGTCATGTACCGTATCTGGATGTGGACATATAGGGTTAGGGTTGAACTGTTGATCTCCTAACCCCTGAAACCTGCAGCCCCTCGACCGTCTCTCAATTGCGCATTGGCTACTTTTCCCATAGTCTGTTGTATTATGTGATGACTTATGCGATGCTATGTAGTAGACATCCGACTCCAGTCGCTGCGAGTGTTTAGCTCTGTTTCGACCACGCTGAAGAGCAGAACATTCAATGACTCACTTGCCTGCCACGGCAGGAAGCGAGGGAATGGAAGGGCCCACTTCATGCTTCATGGGATTACTTCATAAACCTATGCTTACAAAAGAAACGCTAAAACATCAGAATATCGCCATGGGTATCATTCTCGCACAACTACGACCGTACGCCGAGATGCTATGCAATTGTAGACTCGTCAAATATGTCACAGAGAAGATTGTCGTGGCAAGCTTTCCGATCTGGTACCTCCATGCTATAAATGCTTTCAAACGCGGTGATGCTCAGCTGCCGGAAGAAAGGTCGGAGGACGCGATCGATGATTTCTGCGGTCGGAACCCCCCGTACCACGTCGGGACCTAGCAAAGGTTTGCGGGTGCCGGTCTGCGTCAGGCCGCTGATCGTTGGCGTCGGTGTAGTCTGATGCATGCCAGCTTGAGAATCAAGCGCTTCGACAAGCTCATCGACCAGGGCTACCGGCTCCCAAATTGACGGTCGATAGACAGCATCAATCGTGTCCGAAATGTATATCCATTCCCGTAGTTGAAAATCGTCCGGTGCTAGTACTAAGAGTGTATCAAGCAGCTTACAAGCTTGGAGAACACCGCTAGTACTATGATGGTCGCGTTGTTGGCCGGGAAAGAGGGACGAGACGGCCTCATATAATTCGGAATTGATAGTGGGCCAGAATGGGACCAAGTTTACTGATGATGTCTTCAGAAGTAAAGCCCGAAGCAGCATGTATAACTCCGCTCGAATCGCGGAAGAGGGTGACGAGGTAGCTGTGGCTGACATCAGCTCGGACAGCTTTTCCTGAATGACGTTGAGGTTTCCAATGAAGCTATCGTCAGCGCCGGCCATCACAAGCAATGCCAACCTCCTGAGATTCAATTGTGTCTTCCGATCTGCTTCCAACCGAGCCGACGACGCGCCAACTCCAAACATAATGCCTGCCGAAGTCGGCGAAGAGATTCGTGAAAGGAGATCTGGCATCCGGTCCTTGTCTAGCAAAGCACACTGGCGTAAGACTGGTAACCAGCCTTCTTCCGCTAGAGGGAGAGAGCTAGAATTGAAGAACCTTGAATCATTGAAAGCTTCTCCCACATCTTTACGCCAAACCTTCAACGCTTCCGGAACCCTCGACATGAAGTATAGGATCTCGAGTGTGCTGATTGTTACATTATGTGGATAGGTTTTAGACCGCAAAGTCGGTGCCAAGACCTGCGCTGAAATGGTTGAGCAAGCTGCAGCCATACGATCAGTCTCAGCTAGGATTCTCGAGATTCTCGGAATGCTTCTTGCTAGAATAGTAACAATATCATCAGTATTTGAAGGAAAAGAAGGATCGACATCTCTGGGTTTTCCGGAGCCGACCCTGCCGGATGTGATAGGCGGTGCGGTCTCTGATGGAAAGCTGAGCGGCTTGATGGTGAATGTCGCAGCGAGCAGCCGTACGAAAAGATCCTAGAGAAAATTAGCATGATCAGACATTGGCTCAAGTGAAGGTACTCCAAGATCTCGCCGCATCCCCCGCTGCTCCCCAAAATTGGTGTTGTCAACTTTCTGTCCCAGGATCGCGGTGAACTCAAGTAGTCGCGGTAGAGTCTGCCTATGGGGTAACGGGTTGCCAAGAACATCTCTGAGGAAAGTCATACAGTCACTCCAGATCTCATCCATTGCGTCATCCTCTAGAGATTCCATGTATGCGATGAGGAAGCCTGCTACGACTGTATCGGAGAGATCAGAGGTGAGACTGGATTTCCGACCAAGGTCGAGTGCATTAGGATTTGTTCGACTATACATGGCGTTAAATATGGCCGGAATGGTGTTCTTCGGCCTTGAATGTTCTAGCGCATGCAGCAGATTCACAACTGCTGTTGAGTGTCCTTTCTTGCACCCTTGCGGTGGCTTGTGCCACGATTCGATAAGAGTTTCCAGGCATTCAAGAGCTTCTGCATCGAAAAGATGCTCGAGAATCCGTCGCAACCTATTCTTCAAGCGGACCGAAGTGAAATTGAATGACGCTGAATTTGGGGGCCACCGCGATAACGTGTCCATTCCGTGATCACCCCAGGTCCATATCTCAAAACATGTGTGTACCGCGTCTTTGAAGCACAACAAAACTGTCAGCCGGTTGTTCGCTGTTGCATTCCTCACCCTATTTGTTTCTGGTGTGAAGACTCCGGAAACGATGTTCCCAAAAAACCCCTGAGTCTGTTCTGGCGTCTTGATGGGTAAAGTGCCGGCTTCATGCTGCACCAATCTCTCATGTGCTCTGGCAAGGGCTCTTTCCAAGCCATTGAGGAGGGATACCAAAGTAAGTAGAGGTTCTGCTGATGTCGACGCTCGATACGAGCCCTCGAACGTACTCCGAAGAAGCTGGAAGACCGATCTAATTGTTTTGTTCAAGCAGTCAACGAGGGGCATGAGGATTTGAAAGGCGCTCTCGGCGTAAAAAGGTAGGCAGTCATCAAGGAACTGCACCCAGTTTTCCAGTACAGGCCAAGCACTAGGCGAGCTAAGGCCTAAAAGCAAACAATCTAACAGCGCCGGAGGTGGGGGTGGCAGACCGGTGGTTGAGTCACCCTGATCACTCGTTTCTGTGGAAAAGGAAAGACGTGGCTGGCCTTTTGGTGCCTCGCCTGGTACAGCGGCTCGATGTAACGGTTGAGACACATTGTCTCGTACCGCCAACCGTGCTCGAAGAGTTACGATGACAAGGTTCATGAGCGCGATCTCTAGGACAGTATCTGATCGGTTGATCGACTGTTTTAGAGCTTCGGTAATGGTGTCGGCGGTGTCCGCCTGAAGTATAGACATAGAAGCTGGTCCTTCAAGCAGCTGTTGTAATATATTTGCCGCAACCTGCCGCAGCGCTGAAGCTTGGAGCGAGGCCCCAGTCTGATCGCCTGCTCGCTCTCTCAGTACGAAAAGGCAAAAGCGCGCTAAATGGTTGTGGATCGGAGCTTCATGGCGTTTGGAATCAGTCGGAATTTGTCTAAATTGATCAATACTTGCTTCATGAGTTCGCTCCTGATGGGGTAATGCCATGGGCGTTGCCAATGCTGCCCATGTGTTATCGGTAACGTAAGTGAGCAGGTTTGCGATCGTCTGCAAATAATAAAGACATTCTTCGATGTCACCAGGTTCTTTTACAGGTACGACAATTCCTTTTCTCGGCCTCTCGCTTGTATCTAACGCCACGACACTGGTTGATTTTAGACAGCCCATGAGAAAATCAACGATCCTGTTTGGTCAAATGTAAGTGTTCCCACATTCCTTGGGGTCGGACAATGAACCCACAAATGGATATATGGCAATGACTTCAACCAATTGACCACGAAAACGAATAACTGCGTTTTGATGTCGAGAAGAGAGTCCAGTAAGAGCAGGAGCGGCCGTCCAAGTAGCAGCATCTGATGTACGGTTCCACCTTTCAGGATTTCTGACTTTTGGCGTTTTCTCCGTGCTGAACGGGATTGTAGACTCTGTACGCTGCTGTTGGGTGGAGAGATGCTATGAGCCCAAAGAGTCGCAAAGCACCGGGCATTCTCGATTTTGATTTGGCTTACGTGCTCGCTGCCATCATTTCTGCTCGTGCATATAGAGACAATAGATGCTTCAACCAAATGGCTCAGTGGAGAGATCAGGTGTAGTCGCAGAATACAACGAGAGGCCTCGACATTACAATTTGGTTTAGACGGCGACAGCCCTAACCATGCTTTATGTATCAGATCTGGTATTACCTGCCGTATCTTGTAGCTCGATGACCAAAATTCAGAGGGAAGGGTGTTGCAGAAAGTCTCTAGGCTAGATACAATGGCCGTGACGGATTTCACAGACACACCGCTGTCACGAATACTGGGCGTGCTTTTTGAAGCTCGTAGGAGGGCGGACAAAATGCTATCCTTGTCAAGGATTTTCGACGCTGGAACTTTCCGCATAAATATATCGAGAAGAGTGAGCTCCAACTCAAAGTAATCTGCTTGAGGACGGTATTGTAGGTCTTGGAGAACCATAATCAAAACGTTCTGTAAGAGCTGTCTACCGATGTCGCCAGCATCCCACGGCGAGGAGGTACGTTCAATGCTTCCACGATTTCTCTTATAGAAAGCACGTACCCTGTCCATATATCCCTTGTTCATGAAGACTGAAGTGTTATCGTCTTCCAGCAGAACGAATTTTCTGTCTAGTGCCCGTTCCGTGCTATAGGCTCGATCGGGAACAAAGTCCTGGAGATGCACAAGTATTCGGAGGGCGGCGTTGTAGAGCTCTGTATGATCCGCCATCGGACCGTGATGAGACCGCTGCATGTTCTCTCTCAGGCATATCACGAGTACGAGTGACACTAGCGGAATGTGAAGCATCTGCATCTCTTCCTCTTTGACGTTGAATTTGGTGACAACGAACCAGATGAGTTCCAAGTGACTCTGAGCTGCCTCAGGGGCAACCTCTTCGCCTAATGCGGTAATTATGATCTTACCTATTTCTCCCCAGATGAGACTACTATCGGCGCCATCAAAGAAAACACTGGCGCTGCGCTGGACCTCAGCGAATGCCTCTTGCGTGGGTGCTGTCTTCTGGTAGAACCATACGCTCTCCAGGAGTGGAATGAAAACCTCGGGAATCACGAGGTCACCAATCTCCCATCGGTCCATGAGAGACAGACATATGCGGAATGGGCGAGCTTTCTCCAAAGGCGCCAAAGTATCCGATTTGATCATGTTCATTACGCTCCGGACCAGTGGACCAGAACCGAAGCGGCGGAAGTAGCGTGACTGCTTTTGCTCACGAAAAGCAGTGGGTGTAGTGTTGCCGTCAACTGCCGGGAACTTGGCAGAGTTGGAATTTGCAGTATTTGAATCAGCTGACCCCTCGGGACCGAGAAACCACGTCCATAGTCGTCTGTTCAAGCTCATTTCTCGACGGGACGTAACGGAGGCAGCAGCGGCCACCAGCCTTTCCAGGTCTTGCGGAATGACTTGTTCTTGGAAGACTGGGGAACTCAACGGGAGGTGGCTGACGAGCAAATCTAAGAAGCCTCGCTGGATTAAGATATGCTCGTCGCGAAGACCGACCGCAAAGCAGCGAACAAGAAGACCAGGCTCTGGTGAAATCACAGCCTCGACAGCTAAAGCTAAAGTCCTCTCGTGCTCAATGTCCAGCTCTGATTGATCTTCAACACTTGTCGCTTGGTTTCCGTCCAAGGACTTCCCTAGGAGTGGTAGGTTGCGCATAAGATATGCCAAAGCCCCTTGTCGTCGACTCGTGCTAGTGATCGAGGCAAGAAATAGGCATTGCCAGAAGTACTGCTCACTCGAAATATCCTCATTATGCGTGCCTCGCTCGGGGTATTTCCCTACAGCAGCCTTAAAGCGGTTCAAGATCGTATGAGTCCGTTCAACCTCCTCACTCATTTCTTCCTCTAGGCCAGGGAGCAAAGCCAGAATGATTGCCTTGAGCGCGGGCCGCAGAATGAAGCTATTAAGGGCTAGCACTTGGTCTTCAAACAAAGACAGGAAGGCAGGCCTGATAGAGAGTGAAGCAAAAGTCAATGTCGAGGACAATCCGGGTAGGTAGATCGGCAAGTCCTTGGCCAAACCGCTTGTCTATGCATAACCTCAGTATTGGAGTATTCTACGAGACGGGAGGGGTGGTAGTCAAGACTTACTCCTAGCATGGAGAATATAAATGTATACAGTTCAATAGTCTTCTGATGTACACCGGATGGTAGTCCTGGATTGAGGCATTGTGCAAGACGCTTTGCAACCAAAAGCTTATGAGGAATGTCGGCGACCCCCGCAGGCCTGAACTGGAGAGCCTATGTCGACAACCGTGAGTGTACTCTGTAATCCAGCCGAAGCTGGATAGCGAACCTTGTGTAGTCGACCGAGGAAAGGGATATAGTCGGCCCAGTCTTGTAATGCTGTGTCGAATAGCGACAATGCTCGTTCCACAGCCGACGCATACCGGCGGTAGTTCTTGTCCTTCCTGTTGATGCCTTGGAGGATCAGTCCCGTATTCGCGCTGGTGATATCAGCTCACGCACCATCTTCCACTCCCGCCCGCGCTTTAGAATACACTGGAGAAGACCTGCCGGAGCTTGCAGGTGATATAGGTCTATGGGGTTGAGCCGAATCGAGGGACATAATGGCTGTTGGCCAAGAAGATGAAGATGAATATCTGCCCTGATCTCACCTTCTATTGGACATCGGGTGAGCGCCGCCTTAACGTCGCGCGATCTGGGTGATCATCGCGCAACCCTAGGTAATGGTGGGTGATCCTGAGTGGCTGCGCCTCCTTACGATGGATGAGCTTAGTAATGCTACCCCAATTTACCACTAGCGCCGTATGCGTTTCAATTGCTAGCTATTCCACTCCCATGCAGTTACATTGATAGTCAGCACCGCGTCTATGTTCAACATCTCCCGACGCGCAAATCCTATATAAATCCAGATCTCGTCTCACGCCCACCATGTAAGCCAATCTTATGCGCCCGCAGATCCATCATCAGTCGACCAGGTCACCTTCTCTTAATTCTCACAGGCATGGGTCCAACAATCAAATTCATCGTCTCCTGCCTGCTCGGCTCCCAACCCGGATAAGGTAAGCTAAATTCATACCGATGCACCATGCTGGCCAAAAGCATAGTCTGCAGCAGATAAGAGATCGGCCGTCCAATACAACCCCTTGCTCCAGCAGAGAAAGCGATGAAATATTGTTGAAGCTGCTTTGCCCCATCACCTAGCCAGCGATCTGGATCAAACATTTCCGGATTCGGAAAAACGGCAGGATCCCGATGCGCAACATAGGCGCTGATCGAAACCGAGGTGTTTCCTGGGATCCATTCGTCTCTAATCTGAGCGCCTTCTGGGGGCGTTGCTCGGGGCAGACCGTGCGATATGGATGGATACATACGCAAGCTCTCGTCTAGGCAAGCCCGAAGGTAGGGGAGGTGTTTGACCTTGTCATTGGGCGCGACAATATCATCGGCGTCTAGAGCAGAGTCGACCTCGTCCCGGAGCTTCTGCATGCACTTTGGGTTTTCCAGAAGCTGGAACATGACGTTGGCGATGGTGTTGGAGACCGATGACGAGCCGGAGATCATGAGCGCTACTTCGGCTACGATCTCACCCCATTCGAGGTTCTGGTGATTGCCGCTCTTGTCTTCCATCAGAGACTGGAATAGATCGCTCACTACCTCGCCCTTCTTGTAACGTTCCCACCGGAGGGTGGTCAGGTGATGAACCAGGCCGCCCCATCCTGCACTAAGACTCCAAAGATGCTTATAGTATGGACTGAGAACGTTCGTGATCATTTTGAATGTGTGGAACCAATCGTAGGACCAGATGAGACTAGACTGCGCAAGGAAGGTGGCGTATAAACAGTCGCGGAAATTGACCTTCCAGGTCGAGCCATCTAAACGCTCGGCGATCACAGGATCGTCGCCTTTGTCGAGACAATTGATACGTTTGCTAATAGTGAGATCGACCAGAGCATCGATGGTGTAGAAGTTTGTCCAGGCTCGGTAGTCGATGGAAGTATCCGGGTTTTGATTACAATGCGCGTCGAATTGAGCGATGAGGCGCTCGACTTTGTCAGCTACCTTGTACTCCCAGTCTTCGAGATTCTTCTGCGCAAACGCCGAAGATAGAACCTTCCGTTTGCGAGCGTGTTCTTTTTTGTCGACGACGTCGGCGAGATGATGATGAGTTCCAGCAATAACGCTGTATTGATCGTCTTTGGTCAAAGTGGTACTGTGACCGTAGATATCCTGGTGGATTGTGAATCACGCATGGAATATTTGCTTGGCGCGAGAAGTGAGTGTACGCACCCTTATAACGCTCGCCTCCCCATAGGAAAGTGAATTAGGGCCAGTACGAATAACTGGAATGCCTTTGCTGTGCATTTCATGGAGCTTTCTCGAGCGGAAGCCCCTCTGTGCCTCAATCATGAAAGACAAGTTTGTAATGCCAGCCAAAAGATCTAAGTTAGGGTACTTTCTGAGATTTTTTGGGTCCCTAAAATACATGAAAACCGGTAAGATGATGAAGTAGAATAGCAGTGATAAGACGCTCAGGCTTGCACAAGCCGCCCCAAACATGTTGGAAAGCCACGAAAGTAGACCTGCTCAATGAAATCTAATCTTTATTTGAGGATGCATGTATCGCCGGTATTGGGTAGAGGTAGTAGGAGAAAGATGAAGGGAGAAAAAGACGGCGAAAGAAAAGCGACGATGCAATGCAATCAGAATTGGCAGAACTTCAATTCAACGGATTCATCGTCATACCTCCCGTTAGGGAACAGAGCCAACAGAGTTTCGCCGTTTGCGTCAAGACCTTACTTGTGAGACTATGTGCGCAATATCTGCGGAGCTTCTCCTGGAGGCAGTTGCAGGATGGTGCGCCACGCTCGTCGAAGGATACCGTGTGTTGTTCCGAAATAGGGCATTGTCCTGATGAAGGCAATTTGGGTACAGTTCCCATACGGAAGACCACTGCCGATGGGTTTTGGCTTCCGGAGATGTCAGATGGTATTGCCGATTTAGCGGGTTTTGCTCCAGGCACGTGTAAACCGCCTTTCTACATTCATCGACCAAAAGCTTAAATATAATTTCCGCTTGGAGAACATTTCCCTACGCCAGATATCGCTTTCCTGACCTCAATTAAGCGATCTAAGTCTTATCAATAAGTACATGCATGGAACATAAAGCCGACCTGGGTGAAAATGCTTTTCTCCCCGCAGGACTCCGGTCAAAGACTTGTTTGGGAAAGGAGCACTCTCGTTACGTCGCCTCTCATGTTCTTGCTTATGAAATTTGAACTGGATGCTTAGATCATACTGGCCTTCGTCAGGATGTTTTCATGTTTTTTTCAAGATTGCGAGGGCCTGTGAGAGCGCAATGGTGATCTGACTTTTCACTGACGCAGCAAAGCACCGTCTAATCTCAGCATGTTCGGTTGTGTGTCGAAATGATTTTTGAATTTCTGATCAGGCAAGAGCAGCCCAAAGAGGAAGGCGGAATTAAAAGACACGAATGTCTTATAGTAAACTTAGCGTGTTGTTACTGCCTGAACAGATAGATGCGCTTGGACCAAGCAACCATCATCCGGATTCATCTGGCTTTGGCGACAGGTCTTTGAGTAACCCATCCGCTGTTTTGACCGTAAGAATACCAAACTCAGAGATGAAAATACAGGCAGGCTGCGAAAATTGCCGAGTGGCCATGCAACTCTCGTATTGCGAGAAAGCAGTTACGACAATTGCAACCCCATTACAGATACACCCCCCAGAGTTTCTACCCGACATCCTAATACGTAATAATGATTCTCACTCGACAGCTTGCAAGGTCATGGTGCAGTCCTGAACGAGCTTCTTCCAAGACTCCGCAGCCCTCTCCGCATGCTCCGCAGGTACCGTCAACTCAGGACGAGTAAGACTGCGGCTGAACAATTCCATGCTGACCCAACCACGGAAGCCCAGGCCTTGGAAGATGGCCAGCGCAACCTCCTTCACGGGCAGATAAGCCCCACGGTCCTCCTCGCCGTAGAAGAGACGACAGTTGCGAGACCAGCTCATACGCGCCGCCTGCTTGGGGTCATAGTAGTTGTGGCCCTTAATCAGCGGTTCGGCTAGACGCTCCGCATCTACCACCTGGACAAGAAATACCTTTTCCACATCGATGGTCTTGATCAGGCGTTCGATCGAGGCATCAATATCTATGTCCGCGTTGGGTGTCTTGCCTGACAAGGTGGCCGGATCCGCGTAGACGCGCCCAGCGATGTTGAAGGTGTCCAGGCAGATACCGAAGTTGGGTCGGTCAACGCGCCGGACAATGTCCCAGCAGCTATCCCACGTATTGACATACGTGCCCCAGCAGAGGCTTTCGTACGCAAAATTAATGATTGGATCTTGCTGTGCTCCCAGCTCCGCGACTTCTTGCAGGTCGGTCACCAGAACGTTACGATTCGGGGTGAGGAGGTGTGGCGAAAGAATGCTTGACGGGATCAAAATCAAGCGCGTGCCGAGGATGCGAGCAATCTCGAGTCGGCGCTTGAGCCCAATGATCCGGGAAGCGTGCTCGGTCTCGTCCTTGAGACCCTCGTCACGCCAGAACGGTTGGAGACAGATGACCGTGAGGGATCGCTCATCGCATAATTGGCGAATGATGTAAGCTGCATTAAACTCATTTTCTGGGGTGAAACCGCCTGGCAACGCCCTGGCGATGTATTCGAGATCTTCATAGAACAGCTCGATGCCCTGGAGCTTGTACCTTTGAGCCTCTGTGAGCTTTGCGGGTAGACCATGGACCCAGGCTCGTCCAAGTGACATGGAGGATATTGCGGGTTTGCAGAACGTTGCCATGGCGTGAAAGTTCGGTGAGCTGAAGACTCGAGAGATCCGCAATGATTAGTACCCTAGTTAAGTAGACAGCTGGAAATGGTTAAGAACCTTTCCTTGAGCATGTTGTTTGATGCTTCCTAATCGGGATGTTCGATGTTCCTTCACCATTTCGACGATTCAGGTCAGACGATGGAAGACTCCGTCAGGTAACCAACTCTGGCCCCTGGTTGACTGCCTAATCAGGCCCAACCAGCGAGGAGTGCTCCATTCCCAGTCCCTGGCTTACGTCTCGTGGCTCCAATCTATTAGTTAATCAACTGCTAGGTCATTAACTTCATGGGCCTTCATTCTTCGCGACTTACATTGCAGAATATACTTAGCAATGGGTTCTGTACCAGCACAGGAGCAAACATCAACCACCAAAATGCGAAGTAAGTAAGCCCGTGCGCCTCTCTGCTTGCAATATTGGATCATCTTCAGATACTTTATCATCGTTCCTACTGTTTCTCGAGACCCTCGATTCAAGCCTGACTGCTGACAAAAACGGCAGTCCTGAGCAATTCTCCTCTTATTTCTCCAGAGCTCCTAATGTCCGAGATTCCGGTGGCAAGTAACTCTGCACCACTGGCGGAGTAGATTGTATCCTAACCATCTGAAAGTCTGAACCTGCCGCTTCTACCATTAGCAAAGGCCGACAAGAGGCGGAGGATATAATCCATCAGCGAGATGATCGTCTCCTGGTCGTCTGCGGACCTTGCTCCATTCATTGCCCTCAGACCGCTCTGGAGTATGCCATGAGGCTTAGGAGATTGTCTCGAAGGCTTTCCTTGGACCTTTGCATCATCCTGCGAGCCTATCTCGAGAAGCCGCGGACGAATCTTGGGTGGAAGGGATTGATCAATGATCCAGATCTCAACGAAACCTACCAAATCAACAAAGGTATCAGGATATCAAGACAATTGTACGCTAGCCTAGCGGGCGTCGGCGTCCCGCTTGCGGGTGAGATGCTCGACACCATCTCTCCACAATTTCTTTCCGACCTTATTTCCATGGGTGCGATCGGCGCCAGGACCGCGGAATCGCAGCTGCACCGCGAAGTTGCCTCCGGCCTCCCCTTCCCTGTCGGCTTCAAAAATGCGACGGATGGCGGTGTGGATGTTGCAATCAATTCTCTGAGTTCTGCCAAAGCCCAGCATCACTTCATAAGTTTGTCGAAGCCAGGGTTGGCATCGATCGTGCACACAGGTGGTAACGATGACTGCTTCGTCGTTCTACGCGGAGGCACCAAGGGCACTAACTTCGGGCCCAAAAGTGTGAGTGCGGTGCATGAAATGCTCCGGAGAAAGGGCCAACGAGAGGTCGTCATGATTGACTGCTCGCATGGCAACTCGGAAAAGGACTTTCGTAAGCAGGCCAACGTGGCTCAGATTGTTGGCGATCAACTGCAAACTGGCGAAAGAGGGATCATTGGCGTCATGATCGAATCGAATATCCATGAGGGGCGTCAAGAGATTCCGGCGAACGGCATCGCCGGATTGAAGGAAGGGGTAAGTATCACGGATGGGTGTATCGGATGGGAAACCACAGTGGCTGTCCTAGAGCAGCTAGCTGAAAGCGTGAGGGTCAGAAGGAAAATTATAAGTAGTGCTCCGGAATTGCCAAATTGAAAGGCTGTAGTGGCGATTGGCAGCCGCTATGTGCTTGCTGTTGGCCTCATCATGTAATCAGTGGCTTGGTCTGACATGACTCCTAAGTCCTGATACACCTCCTTTTAGTCAATAATACATAGCTACCGTTAATGCAATACCTTTCTAAGAAGTAGAAGTACAAAAGCATGTATCTAAGCTGTAAAGCAAGAAGTAGAAATCGAGATCAATATATGGACGAAGATTACTCCATGAGGAAAACCTAGGTTCGTCTGGTGATTCTGCGACCAGCCTGGCAACCCTAAGGGCCCGCTAGGGCTTGGCACATTTGACCTACCTTAGCGGTCTTGGCGGGCGGTTTCTCAGGATCACGCGAGGAATGTACCTGGTTTTTTTATCTTGCGGACCAAATTTTGTGCAAGGAGGTGTGAAAAGGGTGGTGAGGTACGAGCGGTTCTATTTCTTTTGGGGGCCGCATAGCACATCCGGTTAGCGCTGGCTCGAGTGCTGCGCTAGCACGTTTAATGTTCTTTTCTACCTTGGAGCCGTCACGCCAAAACTCCGCAAATCTGAGAACCTTCCCGGTAAGGCTGCCATTCTTCCCAATGCTTCGAGAAAGTGGGTCCGAAGCATAATACTTTCCTAGTACCACCCTGTCGTACCCAACGGCGAATACCTCAGACGTCAGCACCATGCCTATCCCCGCCGGCACCGATCTACTCTTTCTCACGACGACTACACAAGATTGGCCGAAAAGCAATCCGGCAACTCAAACGCTCATCCGGCGCCATGTCATGCAGGACATTGGCAAGTCAAGACGCTCTAAAAAGAATCGCTCGAAGCGCTATTGTGACCCGCAACAACAGCCCTGGCCTATCATGCAGAAGGAAACAAGCTCGATCGGACCGAGAAAAGCATCTTTGCCTAAGGGCATGACAGACCTAAACATGCCCACAAAGGACAGTGCTCAGCAAGTTAGCTTGTTGGACGATGTTTCAAATCGAGTATCGATGTCTTCCCAACAGTCGTTCTACACTTTAGGATCGGGAAGTTCTGACCCATTCGTCTGTTACCCTACAAAAGTGAATCCGGAGACGCGCCGATTGATCAGTTTTAGTAAGTCCGCTTAAGCAGCTCATTCAAGTCACTCTTCAAAACATTGGCGATTCCCAATGGATAGTTTCTAACCTTTTGCGAACACAGTGTTTGACGATTCCCTTGGAGGCAACTTCGGCTTATATCGGAACGGCTGGCTTCCTATTGGATTGACCGACGCGGCAACTTTCCAGCAAGTTCTCTCCATGTTCGTAGTTCATCTACGTGCCTTATATGGCCGGGGCATGGGGTTTCCAATAGTGGAGTCGTTATCTTATCACACTCAGGCGATCACGTCGGTAAGGGAAAGGCTGTCGAATCCCGCTTTCGTTGTCACCGATGGCATTATAGGAGCTATCATAGGGTTTGCTTGTCATGCAGTGCGTCATCCGAAAACACTTAACGCGGGCGCAACTGATTATGTCCAACTTAGCATCTCACTCAGGAATTCGAACAATGGCATGTACATATGCGGGCTTTAGAACAAGTTATTCGAGTCCGTGGGGGCCTTAGGAGTCTCGACAGCAATGCATTGCTAAGGCTGTTGCTCTTCTTGTGAGTGAAATGATGGTAGTCTTTTCATTGGGTCACTAGAAGAATAGACTTGTGAAACTGTCAGGGCTGCTTTCTTCGCTAACACTTGGCCCACAGTGTCGATATTATTGGTTCGTACGCCCAGGACATTTCCCCATATTTTCCAATCCCCAGCAGACTCCTCCCCTATGTTCCCACCTCCACAAAGTCGCCGATATCACCAGCTTTCCAGAATTTTGTAACCACACTACATGATCGATACAAGAGCAAAGGAAGCGAACTGCTTGTCCTGTTCGAGGATCTCGACAGTATCACCGCCTATTTCAGTCGCGAGAACGACCGCAGTGCCGGTAAGATCTGGCAGGATTCCATTCTGGTCCAGTTGCGCATAAATCCTCTTATTCATCGTTTGCTGTGCGCTGAATCAGTTCGTCATGAGTCCTCACTCGATGAAAAGCAGAAAGATTACCTGATCGTTTCAGAAAGCTGTCGTCTGGCCGCACTGCTTTACTTGGCTACATTACGCCGTCGAGCGGGACTCTTGCCCGTGCGAACTGTTTGCCAGCTAACCAAATTAAAGACCAAATTTGAAAATGACTGTGTAGATTGGACCGAGCTGCAGAACCTGAGACTTTGGGCATTAACTTTAGGTGCGGTGGAGGCGAGTGCAATATCGGACAGGACATGGTTCGTTGATCGAATAGCAATTCGAATGAGAGATCTCGGTGCCGTGAGAAGAGATCAGATCGATACGAGCTTGCAGAGCCTAGTCAAGTGCGATGATATCTACGAGAACGCCTTGCGAAGGCTCGGTAGGGATGTGCATCAGAGTTTAAATGCCTTTGACAATCCCCATGACACTTGCAAGAAATAACGTGCGAAACATCTCTCCTGAATCGTGATGCCGAGCATCTCAAGATTACTGGACTACGCCACTCGTTGACTTTTTTCACATTCGGCGCCAAGATCTCGCTCGGTCAGGGCGAAACATACAGTTCTTTCATGGATTGGAACCTCAAGACGAGGAGAGCATCGTGAGGCGGGGTTTCCACATTTGTCCATGTTGAAATCCGCACGTTACACCCTTGGCCTGCTGCGATCTTGCTATCACCTTCCTCTAGCATCGAGCTCCATTAGGGTCACTCAAAGTTACGAATCTTAATATCTACCGGAATTAACTTTCTGAACCGGTCGTGGATCCATGCATTACGAAGTCTTCTAGGTATTGGTGGGATAGCACAAAACGAGGCAATCTGTACGAGGACAGCTTGAGAGTCATTACTTTCATTATTCTATCGCTGAACAGTGGAAGACGTCATCCAATCATGTACTCAAGTCATGATTTGTGTATCTTCGATCTCACTCCCAAACCCCGCTTGAGCTTGAAAAGTTCTGTGGATACTTCCATCACCACCAACTTGGAGCTCGTGATCCTCTACGAACCAATCAGATTCGGTCATGACCAACCACGAGGGATCGAACGCGTTGACGTCGAGCATGAATGGGTCTTCGATGTTTGCATTTGATCCAGCTGCACCGGCTTCTGCTGCGGCTTTTGCTGCCGTTGTGGCTGACCCACTTCCGTCGGACGAGACCATCGAATCTGGCATACTGCGGAATGAACAAGGCTGCGTCTGGCAATGGCCAGATCGAGTACTTCCATCGTCATAACACGAGCTCGAAGAGGGTCCTTTGAACGATTGAATAGGGACGGCGCTGGTAGTGAAGACCTTGACAGGATCGCTATCGTCAAATTGCGCAATACGATGGATTGCGCTCGATTTCATTTCTCGAGTTAGATCAGCGGCGCGTGTGGCTGGGCTGAATTTGGTGCCAAGGATGTCAAAAATCGAAATGGCAACTTCGAGCATCCGGGACGCCGCCAATGTCAGAGGGTCGGATGGATGAGCAAACATGAAGCCTAGCATGGAGAGTGTAGCGTCCCATTGGAGGTAGTAGGCGTCGTACCATCCATTGATGATATCCGATTCTATCAGGACTTGATGAATGATGCCTGTCATTGCGATGGCATGGTTGACACATGACACCGCACAGTCTTTTGTCAATGGTGTGCTGGATTGTCGATCTTGAGAGAAGGAGATGAAAAAACTGTACAAACCGGTGACAATCTTGTGGTAGAAGGTTTCCAGGCAGAGACGGTTTCGTTGGAGCCAAAGAGCCAAGCCGGACTCTAGGTCCACTGGCGTCCCGTCGGTAGAAAAGGGCTTTCCGTTTCGTTTTCTCCGCATCTGCAGGCCGGTAGGGAGATTCTCCATCCAGACTCGAAGTGGCTCTAAGCATTCGGGAAGAATAGCAGCACAGCGCTCCAAATTCCGCGCATCCTCGTAAATATGCTTCGTCGGCCCAGAAGGGTCGAGCTTTTGAAGCTTCTTGTGATAAGTTGTGTACACAGTCCGCGCTGTGTCAAAGAGCTTGCTTAGCTGAACGAAGAAGCTCAAGGATGTTACCTCCTTTACAGGAGACGAGCATTCACGTGATAGCCCCGCGACTTCGAGGCAGTCATCTGAGTACTGCTTGCCCCGAGATCGTTCCATCGCACAGGGACGTCCAAAATCTATGAATTGCTCAAAGTCCAAAGTGTGGAGGAGCCACCAAATTCGTCTCCGCAGCTCTTGCTCGGCTACTGAGAGCTGGCTTGAAAGTCTCTCGTCAGCGTCGAGAGCGTAAGCGATCCTAGCGGCCAGGCCCAATAGTTGATATGCCGTATTCTGCAGAGAGGCGTTATTGAGATAGACGATGCTCAAAACAACGCACTGAAGGGTCGCGAGAGAGGGTTCTTCCAAGTCACGGATGATGGCTGCCTGACAACGTTGGAAGTAAGACCGACCGGCGACGCTCGCATCTTGTGTGTCGGCTTCTCTTTTTGTCCGATGGATTCCCATATCTCGGGGCAGGAAATTGGCGGCACGCTGCATGGAAACTGCCAAGATGATGTCGACCAGAGCGCACGGCTGTCTTTCGGCATCACCTGATGAGGACTCGGACCAGAGTGAATCAAAGCGCTCTCTGACTTTGTTCTCGTGTATGATCGGTGTTGTGCAATGGCAAAGTTGCCAATACACACTCAGGAAATACTCTTGTTGCGTACGTGACAGATAGGAGGTCAAATTCCGATCCGTGGACTCTTGACCCATAGGTTGTTCGATACACAACGACAGAGCCTTGTTCTTTGCACGTGGCCTTAGCATGTCTTCCGGCAACGGCCGATGGAGTACCGCATTGAAAAAGCTGCTCATCCGATCCTTGAAACACGCGGTCGATAGGCTTATTTTCACTTCTTTCCTTCCCGATGTACTCAACGCGCTTCCATTTTCCTCAATGTGGTTTGACGTGGACGCCGTCGTTGGGACGGAAGAAGCATCCTTTCTTGAAGCGATGCTTCGGACAACGGGCGGTGTGGCAATTGTTGACGTGTGTGGATCCGAAGCATCTGGACCCTGAGACCCTACCGGGCTGGTCAGTCGACTTTCGAGCTCTCTGACTTTTGCATGTAGGCTCTCAATATCCCTGCCATTTTCAATTAGCTACTCGGGTGAAGACGATTAGAAAGGTCCCAACGTTACTTGTTGACCGAAAGCAAATGAGGGGCTTCGATCGAACCATCATCGGTACATTGGGCTTTTCTGTTTTGGCAACTGAAACATGGTCTTTTCTCATCGCATTTGGTCCGGTTGAAGCGACAGGAATCGCAAGCTCGTGTCACTTGACTGCGCCGGCCTTTGTTGGACCTCGAGCTGTTGCCAGGTTCGGTCTCGGAGGACTTGTCTCGGGACCGCTTAGCTGGGACTCCCACAAACGTGGAGAACATGGCAGACTAAAACAACAGGATTTATGCTCGCAGAAGCTCTCCCGGTCCAGGCATTAAGTATGGCAGACGCCAAAGAGGAGGAAGGGCTAGCCGCCTCGCTTTTGCCAATTACCGCTCCCATCTTCATATATGCAAGATAGCAACAACGGAACGTGATAAGAAGTGCGCATGTTCAGAGTCCAGGCCGTACGGGAAATTTGCTATCGCATGTGCATCAAATGTGGGGTTCGTAGACCACAGGAATCTTTGCAATTGCTTATCAAAAGCCCGCTGCCGCTCTTCAAACGCTTTTCCCTTCCGTCGCTACCGGTCTCCAAAAACGGTCTGGTCCAATGACAAGCTAAGGTTTGCATTGGATGGCCCAGCTCATAAGGTCAGACTGCATATACTCCCTGTCACATGAAGGTTATCTAAGGCCCTTGTACGGAGGTACGTCCTATCCACCATATCAGACCCGGAGCAAGCCCCGAGTCTTACCAGAACGCCAAGAGTCACCTGAATATCAGGAGGATATCCGGGGCGAAATTTGGTGGGTGATCAGCGGCTGACCCCGCTAAAATAGTCAGCCAGCGAGATATCACCTTTCCGGGAAAACCTCGGGATAAGGGTCCATCCCTGGAATTTTTGGTGCGAAAACCACCTAAATCGGTGAGAATTCTCCACGTTCTTCATCAAGTATATAGTATAAACAGGAATTACTAGTTTAAAGCATCTAGATTTCGAGCCTACATAAACTGCATCTATTGCGCATGTGAGAGACCTATTTGGGGCCGAGAAAACCGCCTTAATCCCCTCGTTTTTGGCCCTGAAACCGTCGAAAACAAAGCCTTTCTCGTAGTCGTCCCCCGACCCCTTTGCAACTGCAAATCGACGTCTAATTAGAATTTCTAGCAACGCGCATAAAACAAGCATCTAATATGTCTTTAAGAGGGCCATTTGCTCGCGAGAAAATCGCCCAAATCTCGTTGTTTCTAACTCTCAAACAATCGAGAACGAGATCTTTCTTATAGTCTTCTCTCGATCTCCTCCTAGCTCGCAATCTACAATTTGGAAGCTCTTCGTCATTGCGTTGCAAGCGCGGTTAACGTCAATTCTTTCGCAACTTTTTTTGTCTTTATTGTTGTTATCGCAATCTCTACAGAGTTCTCTTGAGCTCTAGTGTAGATAAACTTAATAATAACATAATGTTTGAAATAGAATTTCTTATTTTTGTTGCTCTAGTCTTTACGTCAAGCGTAGTCGTATTAATTGTTTAATAAGACTACAAAAGAGCTAGTTTCGAGATCTATAGTTTACTTCTTAAAGAGATGGATAATTATTTACACTTAACAATTTAGAGAATAGTTTAACAACAAGAAAAAAAAATTGTTAAAGCTCTATTACAAGTAGCGAGACAATCTGTTTCGTAAATAATACGAAAGATACAAAGATTGTAAATCAGAACAATTAAAATCGAAAATCGATAGATATAGACGTATTCTTTGTCGCTAAATCGAGAAGCTTTTATCTCTTTATAAGAGTTAACTCAAAGATAATTTTGTTGTCTAGAAAGTTATCTAGTTTGTTCTTTATTCTCGTTGTTTGCTTACGTTGTAAATTAAAATTATCAAGAATTAAGCTTAACAATAAAATATTGAAATTAAGTATTTATTGCTTTAGCAACAATATTATTAACTTAATTTATATATTAATGTTTCGGTTTTTGTTCTCTAGATAAGTAGCGACGTTAACAACAAAGACAAGATATAAAGAACGTTTAAAGACTTTGTAATATTAAAGAGAATAAATAAAATATTAATTACGAAAGATAACAAAGTCTTGTAAAAAGACAACGCATAAATAGATTAATTGCGTTAATCCGGAAATATTACGTGCAAATGCCAAGGCTCGAATCAAAAAAAATTTGAAGAATCGAATTGCTTAAAGTAGTTTAGTCGATTACTATAAGTAGTTTAGCGCGCTTTGCGCTAAACTACTTTAAGTAATTCGATTTCAAAAAATTCTTGCAATTCAATCTTGACGTTAGATCAAACTAGAGAGATAATATTATAATCTAATCTAACAACTAGTCTACGCATAAATAGTTTAGAAGCTTTAAAAATTGCTTTGTAACAATATTGTTAATTTCTTTTTGCAACTAGTAATCTAGCTTTAAAAAGATTATTTAAACAAGTTTTTTCGAAGATTATATTTGCGCTCTTGCAATAAAATAAACGCTCGTATACTTTAATAAAAAGCTTATTATATTGCACATAAATTAACGAAATAAGAAAATAAAATAGCTTTTGTGCATAAAGTTTTTAACTTATTACTTTTATTATTAAATTTAATTAATATCTATATTTAGTTTTTTTATTTTTTTTGCTTCGAAGTCTTGTTTAGCGTATATTTTCTTCGAGATTTTAATATTTAAAGTATTATAGATCTTTTTAATCTAGTTTCGTTGCGTAGAATTCGAAATCTCTTTAATAATTTGTTAGAGAAAGTCTAAGAGAGATAAGCAAAATCTTTAAGAACAAAAGCAACAACAAAATACAAATTAACAATAATGTTATTTAATTACATATAATTTGCAAGCTCAATAAATAATTCTATTACAATTGTTGTTTAAAGTTATAATAACAATTAAAGCAATATTGTAAATATTATATAATTGTTTCGAAATTAAGCTTTCGAGCGCAAACTTTTTAAAAGAAGTTACTTTCGAAATTCTCTTATAACTTAAAAATTTATTACTTAAAAAACAATTATATTGACAACGAAATTTACAACAACAAGACTTTAAAATAGCAATATACGCTTTTGTAAAATAACAAATATATATCGAAATTATAAAAAATAAAGAAATAAAACAATATAAATATAAAACGCAACAATGCAAAAAAAATAAAAGATTTTTTTTTCGAGCAATTAAAAACAATGTTTAAAGATTTCAAATATATTTGTTTCGAAGCTCTAAATTAATTGATAAATAGTATTTACTTATTAACTAATATTTAAATATTGTATTAATTCTTATTAATCTTAAACAAAAGAAATTTCTTATTAAATTGCTTATATTGTTACATAAAGTAATTAGTTATTGTACTAAAAATGCAAAGCTATATCTTTCGATATCTTAATAACTTCTAATATTCGATTTAATTATTTTAATTAATTTAATTATTGTTTATAATATAAAAAAGATATAAGATTAACGTTAAGTTCTTATTTTCGAGATATAATAGTTGCAAATTAGGAAGCTTCGAATATTAATATAATTTCTCTCTCAAAAAAAGAAAATAATTTAAAAGAAAGTTTAAATTACTTTGCAAAAAGTAATTAAAGATAATATACTTAGTATTTGCGAAATGTTATTAAAAGAAGTCGAATATCTATCTTTATTTTTGCAAATTATAGTTGTTGACAATAATTCTTTTGTTGCAATTTTTGTAATAATCTTTAATCTTTTAATGTTAAGTAATTTGTTAAGCTTTTATGAAATTTTAAAGCATTGTATTATTAGAATTGAAATAATAATTAAGAGCTTTAACAACTTAATAATAGTAGAGATTTATTAGCTTTGTTTTGTAGTTTCGAATGCTTTAATACTTTAACGTTTACAATAGCGTATTTTTATTAATACTTTTTAACAAAAAGAGATTCTCTTTTTGTATCTCTATTAAGAGCGAATTCTTTTTTTGCTTACATTTCTTAAGATTGCTTTTAAGCAATCGATTAATTATCTTTTTTGCTAGAAATTAAATTAGCTTTGTCTTATGCACAAGATTATTATTATTAAAACTATAAGTTAAATATTAAGTTTCCTACTTCTTTTTAATGTATAAATAAAGCTTTGTAATATTTTGAAAGCAATAAATTTGTGCGAGAGCAAGAGCAATTTGCTAAGCTCGAAAATTTGTTGTATTGTTGTTTAAGTTAATTTGTATACAATCGATAATTATCTTAGTAGAGAATCAACTTAATCTGTAGATTAATTGAGATTATAAATATAGATAAAACAATAGATAAATAAGAAGGTGCAAATCGAAGATGCGAAAGTAAAGACAAATTTTTTGTGCGAATAATAATAATTCTAAATTCTATTCTAAATTTCTATTATTAAATGTTGTTTACTAAGCAAAATATTAATTCTATGCAAGATATCTTTGTAAATTAGATGCAAAATAGTTGTTCCAGAATATCTATAAGATATCTAAAAAAATTGATAAGAGAAACTGCAAATATTGATAATATTCTCAAGTTAATTGTAATTATTCTAGTTAGTTGACTCACGAATATTACTATTACAATTCTATCTAGAACTAGATCAATATAAGAAGTTCTTAAGACTTCGTAGTACAAGATATAAATACGTACAAATTTAGCATACTTAATAATCTTGACAACTAAATATACTAAGCAAATGTTTAGAAAACTTAGTAAACTTAGATCTTAAACATACTAAGCATACTAAGTATAAAGAAATTTTATTAGTATATAGATCTCGAACACAACTCTTTTATAAATTGTGTTTAACTTATTTTAAGTCTTTACTTATTGTTACATTGATTTCTTGAATTATTTATAAAAGTTTTTAAACATAAGTTTGTTTATAGTTGCAATTCTTGTTATTAAGTAATTGCTTGCATTGTCTAAAGACATCTATAAATTTTTTCGATAATATAATTTTCTTTAATACTTTTTACGAAAGTATTAATGTAATACTTTGAATATTCTAAGAATATTTGTATCAAATTAATGCGTTTCTATTTCGAACACTAGTTTAACAATATTACGTCGATTAACTTTTAATAAAAACGACAAGATAAAAATTAACAAGTTTGACGTCTATTATAGAGATTGTATCGATCTAAAGAACTAATTTATGCAAATAAATATTTACTTTATTTTCTATTTTGTTCTAGCAAATTAAAAGACGATTTTTGTATTAATATTTTTTAGAGAAAGAGTTTAGCATTGACTCAAGTTAAATTTACACAAATATTTGAAAGATTATAACGAAAATTCTTGTGCGATGTTTACGAATTTCAACAACTTTAAGAGAGAACTTCGAAGAATTTTCGAAATATCTAACGAGAAACAAATTGCGAAAAAAATAATTTAGCACTTAATTTAACGAATTTTTGCAACAAATTACGCAACAAAATTTCAAAAATATATTAATTTTATTAAGTAAGACAATGTTGCATTTATAGCAATATTTCGACGAAATTTTAAAAACAATTTTAAGAATAAAATATATTTAATCTTATCGAAGTAATTATCGATCTTAACAACAAACTATATAAAAAAATTATAAAAAAACCATACAATTAATTTTACAAAAGAGTAAGAATCTTCTTTAAATTAACGATCGAATATTAGCAAAAAGAATTTTGTTTTAATTAGAAGTACAATACTTTAAATTATTGTAAGTTTGTATTTATAAAATTAGATTCTACTTAACAACGCAAAGAGAAAAATTCTAAAAAAAAAGCAAGATAACAAATTTCAAAAAATGTGCTATTTATGTAATAAATCGAATTACTTTGCAAGAGATTGTTAATTACAAAACTTAATAAATCGTTAACAAATTAATGTTATGTTAAGAGAGATACTTAATAGCCAAAACAATATTAAAGAGCAAATTAATATAGAGACGAATATTTTCAAGACTAAATCGAACGATAATTACTATTTAATAAAGAATTTAAATCAATTATAAAAAGTTCTAAATAAAATATTATTAAACAAGACATTTGTATTTACGCAAAAAATTAATTAAGCACTTTAAAAAACTATTAAATTTTATAACTTAATTATCAACTTAAATAAAAAGTATAGTTAAAAGAATTTTTACGAATATATAGAAGATATTACAAATTATCTTAAGACTTTAGTTAACTTATCGAAGATTATAAACAAATGCAAGAAGAAGCTAAAAAGCAATGCTATTACAAAAAAGAACATACTTGATATAATAATACAATAATTAAATCTTACAATATATGTAGATCTTAGTTAAACAACTTGTTACGACGACTTAAGCTAGACTTATTAAGAAAAAAAGAACAAAATTAATTGATTTTTTAGAAAGTTAAAGTTAATAATTTAGCAACAAGAGAAAATTTATTGCAAATAAATGTTTGAAGCAAAAGTTGCAATATAGAAGCAAAGAAAAATTCAAATTATTTAATAAAGAGCATATTAGAGAAATGCAATATGTTAGTTTAACAATAGCAATTAAATTTAACAACGCACGCATAATATTTTATTAAATTAGTTAAGATTAATAATTGTCGATTTATAGCAATAATTGATTTTGATGCAATAAGTAATTTTATAATTAAAGCTTTTGTAAAAAGAGAAAAATATTTTATTCGAAAAAAGTCTAACGTTTACAATCTAGTAATTATAGATAGAAATTTATTATTTGCAAAAAATAAAAAAGTAAACAAAGAAACAAAATTACTATCGATAGCTATTTAGCAATATTACGAGAAACTAATTTTTAATATAATAGAAATAATTATTTACAATATTGTTCTAGAAATGTCTTGATTGAAGCAACACAATTTAGAAGTTAATTAAATAACACAAGTACTTAGATTTGCGCAATATAATTACGCAATTTATATTTAATTTACGTATTGATAACGTTCAATAATAAATAAGAGATTAAGTCGAAATTTGATTGCAAGTAGCGAGTTTGTATTTTTGTAAAAAAATAATCTAATAAAGTTCAACTCAATAGATATTGATAAAGATTAATTAGATTATAAAGTCAAAGTAAATAAAAAAAATTGCAAATTTTTTAAAAGTTCTAAATTATTTAATATAGCAAAAGAATTGCTAAAACATATGTTACAAATATACAACAATTGAAAGCATCTATTTTAAAAAGAGAAAACAATTAAGATTTTATCTAAACATTAATTGTAAAATTACAAGATTAAACTTAAATTAAGTAAGCAATTTACATTTGAATCTATATATGTTTTATTCGAAAAGAAGCTAGAAATACTTTGCGAATATTTGACAAAAAACAAAAAAAAAGAATTTATAAGAAATCTTAATTATAAACAAAATACTCGATTCTCTTTGTACTTAAAAAGAACGAAATTCTTTGTCTATATATTAATTATTGAAAGCTAAAAAATATTACAATAAAAAATTAATACTTACTACTTAATATTAGCGAGCTTCAAAATTAATTGTTCGAAGCAAAATAATTTATTAAATTAAATTAACAAGAAACGCACAATCAAATTAAAATAAAAATAAAGAAAAAATAAAAGATAGCTTTTTGTACACTATATAAATTATACAAATACACAATAATGTTGTTTAAATTTACAAATGTCTCGACAACGTATTAGAAAATAATTAACAATATATTACGACAATATTTGAATCAATTTGTTATAACATACTTGAACAATATTATAATTTACTTAAATATCTTGAAAAAATATATAAATTATATTTTTAAAATATTAAAATATCTAAATAAAAGAAATCTATATCTTAAATTAAAGAAATACAAATTTTATTAAGAAGAAGTTGATTTTCTTGAATTTATTGTTAAACAATATAAAGTACGCATAAATTTCGAAAAGTTACAAGCAATCAAAGAATAAAAACTATCAATTAACGTTAAAAAAGTTTAATTCTTTCTAGATTTTATAAACTACAACAAGAAATTTATTAAGAATTACTTTGTTAGCGCAATACTATTAACAAATCTTATAAAGAAGAAAACGTTATAAATATAAAAATCGATAAAAGAGAAATTATTTTAAAATTTTAAGTTAAAATGTTTAAAGAAATTAATATTAAAGATATATAACTTACAATTGTTAAGCAAAATCGAAATTAACATATTAGATTTAATTATCGATGCATGCTTTAATTAAAAGCATAAAAATATTTAATATTTAATAAGATATTTCTTAAGAAAACTTTTGTTAATCGAACAAAATTATAATATTTACGACAAGAAACTACTCGCTATTGTAGTCTTTCTAAAATTATAAAAAGTATATATCGAAAAATTATTAAAACTTACGATTCTAATAAATTACAAAAATCTTCTATACTTTACTATTATTAAACAACTTAACAAAAGACAAATATAATAATTAGAGTAACTCAAATAATACAAGTTTAAAATACAATATATATTAGACAAAGATAACAACAAAGTAGACGCACTTAATAGAAGAAGTAATTATATAAAAACAAAGAAATTGTTTAATTATAATATACTTAAAATTAATAAGAACAAATTACTATTAGCAAACAAATATAAGCTAAATGCTATCTTACAAATATTTAGAGATAATAAAAAGGAATTTTTAATAAAGAAAGAAAAACTTCAAATATTTATTAATAGAATCGACGAATATATAAAAGAATACTATAATAAATTATTGCAAAAGCACTCGAGAGTAATTAAAATTCTTTAACTTTCACATTAACATTGTTAGTTTTTTTAAATAAAACAAGTTGTCGAAACGTATATTAAACGATATCTTAGCTATTAGCAAAACAAACATAATATATATGCGAGTTATAGCGAAATTCAATATTAGAAATTATCTAAATTGCTATAAAATAAAGTTACAATAAACTTTATTATTAAGTTGTTCAAATTAACCAATTTGGCAACTAAAGATAAATATAATTTGATACTAATAATAATTGACAAACTTATCAAGTATTTGTATATTATTGTATGCAAAGAGAAGTTTATAGTAGAACAACTAAGATATATTGTATTAAATCGACTTATACAATACTATAGTATATTCAAAGAATTAATTAGTAAGAAAGACAAGCTCTTTACGTTCAACTATTAAAAGATACTTTTATCGATGTTAAAAACAAAACTCAAAATATCTATTATCTATTACTTAATTACGAATAAATAGATAAAACGAATAAATTAGAGTCTAAAGCAATATTTGAGACATTACGTTAACAATACTTACAATAATTGAATATTACTTTTATTTATAATTTAACTAGCACTAAATGCAAAGATTTCGATTATTTCTATTAAGATAACTTTATTCTTCGTCAATTATAATAGAGAATTTAATCTCTTCAAGAAAGAGCAAAAGCATCTATTAGCTTAATTAGCTATCGATAGAGTAACAATACTAAAAAAAATACACAACAACATCTTAAAAATACAAAAAAAGTCGATTAAGTACTAGAATAAAAAACGAAAAACAATATCTTAGTTAAAGAAAGAAAAAAAAATATATCTTCTTATAAAAAATCTTAAAACAAGAAGATTAAGCAAAAAATCAAATTATGTTAAAGTCGAATCGTTTTTTGTTAAGAAGACAAAAAAATTAGTTAATTACAAACTTGACTTATCTAGAGACGTTAAAGTATTTTTAGTATTTTATATTTTATTGTTGAAATCAATCGATTTTAATATATTTATATAGAAAATTTTTTATTACAAAGTTTAGAAAGAAAGCAAATATAAAGTAAAGCGAATCTTAAAGAAGCAAGATCAAAACTATTTTATTAAGTAAAAAGAATACTTTATCTTAGAAAATATATAGAAATTCAAGAAGAATCTTAATAATTGCTATAATTTTATTTAGAAGTTTTAGCAAAAGCTAGCTCAAAAAAAAAGTTTTGCAAAAACTCTTTTATAGCTCGAGAAAATATCTCGAACAAAGCAAAATTAAAATTAAAGAATTTATCGTTAGAAGCAAAAGTAATATACAAATCAATTTATTCTTTCTTTTTTTCTCGTTTGTTCGCTTTTAACTTTAGAATGTTTTGCGCTTTTATATTATCTATTGTTTTTAACTTTTGCAATCAATATTTGTATTACTTTTTTAAACAATAAACTTTTATTCAAAATTCGAGAATCTTGTTATTTAATTTTTTAACAATATTTATTGTCTTATTTATCTCTTTATTCGAAGAAATCAAATTATACTTTCGATTAAAGCGCTTATATTCAATGTAGCAAGAGAACTTCTTAATAATTAAGCACTTGATATCTCGATCAAAATAGAAATTGCAAAAACATATCTTAATACGACAACTTATTTGTTTTCTCTTTGCAATAACATTGAGTCAACAAATAAAGCTTTCAAATGTCTTAAACATAGTAGAAGAGAAAGTTTGCTTTCGAGACGAAAGTATTTAAGAAAAGAAATAATGTTACGACTCTATCTAGAACTAGATTAGTATAAGAAGTTTTTAGAACTTTGTAATACAAAATATAGATATATATAGATTTAGCATGCTTAGTAATCTTGACAATTAAATATATTGAACAAATATTCAAAAAGTTCAATAAACTTAAATTCTAAATATATTGAGCATACTAAGTATAAAGAAATCTTATTAGTATATAGATCTCGAATACGACTCTTTTATAAATTGTGTTTAACTTATCTTAAGTCTTTACTTATTGTTACTTTGATTTCTTGAATTATTTGTAAAAGTTTATTAAATATAAGACTATCTATAGTTGCAATTCTTGTTATCAAGTAATTGCTTGCATTGTCTAAAGACGTTTATAAATTTCTTCGATAACATAATTCTCTCTAATATTTCTTACGAAAGTATTAGCGTAACAATTACTTATATTGCTAGGACTTACAAGTAAAATTTACAAGCGAAATTCAATTACGTTATGCGCAACTATCGCATGCACATTAAAGACATTTCTTGTTAATATGTTAGTTTTGCGTAGAAATCTTACGAATTGTTCGATTTTGTTACTTCGATTACTATACGTTCGTAATATAAGCAAATAGCAAGTAAAGATATATTTGTGCGCATCTTAAATATCAAATTTATACTTTTTGTCAAGTCTTTGTTGACTCTCTAAATGCAAGTTTTCTTAGAACTAATCCAAGACGTATCTTGAACTATCTAGACTATCTTATAGTACTAATGCAAAAGTCTTTGCGATATCTTGTCTCTATCAAAAAACTATCTCTATATATTAATTATTTTAGAATTACGCAAAGCAGTAAGAAGTTATATAATGCTAATAGTAATCTGCACTTAATTAACAAGTATATCTTCAAAAATTCTAAGCTCTAATACTTAGTATATTAACTATTAGATTTAATAAGTATCTTTACTTTTATTTCTATATCTTACACTAGATTATGCAAGTAATACTTATTTAATATCTTCTATATCTTATATAAAGCATCAAACAAGATCTTCTTAATCTTATTTTATTGTCAATTATATTTTCTATATCTAAATTAATTTTATAAACGTATTCTTTAAGAAGAAATCAAAGATATTTAATAGAATTTAAATCTATATTAGCAATTTAGAAAGAGTAACATATTAGCTAATTTAACTCTACTAAGAGATTATCGACTAGAAAGCGTCTTGTAATAGATTGAGCTAATCTAATTAGATAATTTAGTTTGAATATAAAATTTCAATCTTAATATAATTTATTTAAAATTTTTAGTCTAATCGAGCTAGATTTGCGTATATAATTTATTATTAAAGATAAAAAAAAATCGAAAGATTTCGAAAAAGAGATTATTTTCAAAGATTGATAATATACGCAAAACTAGTCTAATAAGACTAAAATTTTTAAGTATATTATATTAAGATCAAAATTTTATAACAATCTAAATTATCTAATTAGATTAACTTAATCTATTACAAGACGCTTTCTAGTCGATAATCTTTTAATAAAGTTAAATTAGTTAATATACTACTCTTCTCGAATTACTAATATAGACTATATAAAAGCTTTTTTTCAATATTTATATTATTTTTGCAAAACTACAACGCTATTGCTCTAATTATATATATTAAGATATTTTTTGCATAAATATAAGATTTATTTAATAGATTTTAAGCAGATTATTATTTAATACGTAAGTATTAAATTTAACAGAGTATTTATGCTTTTTTAGCTTAACTTTTTGCTCTAAAGTATAGAGATTTAATAACTTTATACTTTAAAAAGAAGTTTATACTATAATATTAAAGTTCTTCTCTTTCTAATATAATTGTATTATATTCTTTTGTTATTTCTAGTTAGATATATAAAAGAATTATTTATATTGTTTGCTTGTTTCTTGTTTAACAAAATACTTATTGCTCTAAAAAATCTTTGTTCAATTCTTATATATTTAATAATTGTAGATTAAAGTCTATATATATCTTTTGCTTGCTAGTTTCAATATTAGAAGAGATTGTTTCTTAGCAATTTAATTAATAACGCTTATCTCTTTTAATAAATAATAGATTATATTATAAGAAATATTAACTTTGCTCTTTGCAATAATTTTTTTATATATAATTCGAAACTCATATTATATAATTTGCAAAATATATTGTTTATTGCGTACAATAAATTTTTTGAATCTATTAAAACAAGATTTAAAGTTGTTAATATAACAAATTAAGATCTAAGAAACAATATTTCTAATAGTAGATTTCGCAATTTTGTAGAACTTAATAAAATTCTTAAAGTAACAACTTTATAAATTAACTTTCTTTAACAAGAAATATAAAATATATAAGAATATCTATTTAAAGAAATTAAGTCTAAAAAAGTACGCAATATTATATAATAATTAAGAAAAAAGAAAAAAGAAGAGATTAAGGGAATTTATATTAATATTACAGTTATATAACTAACATCTAAAAATATATCTTAATTAAGTCTAACGCATCATCTAGTTTAATTAATTATTAATTTTTGCAATTATATTTAAAGAATCGCTTGCGTAATCTTAATTAGAATTAGCATCTACGTATTTCTTGTCTATATAATTTTTGTATTATTAATATATTTACTTCTTATACTTTTAGTCTTAGTTAATATATATCTATAAGACTTACTCTATATAAATTTCTAATAATTAAGTATATATATTCTTTGTATTTGAATGCAAAAAGTTTTGCAAAAATACTATAGTATCTTAAGTTTAAAGAGTTAATTTCTCAAATTATTAATATTTATTATCTAAAAAGTATTATATAATCTTGTATAAATACAAGATTATTCTACTTCTTAATTAGAAATAGTACAAATAGCAAATTTAAATATTAATAAGATAATTAATTAAGAAAGATATATTAATATTAGAAGCAACTACTAGTTATGTTATATATATTGCTAATTGTATAGACTAAGAACAATTAAACTAATTGTCGAATTGAATTTCGATTTCAACTTTAGAAATCAATTTAATTTGTCGATTTTAATATTAGAAATCGATTCGAAATTCGATTTAATTTCTATTATTTTGAAATTGATTTAATTCGATTCTAGTCGATTTTCAATTTTAATATTACAAATCGAATCGAATTATCAAGAATATCAAGAATACTAAAAATAGTATAAATATAGTTTAAATTTAGATTTTTTTAATTATTTTCTAGATAATACACATTAGTAATGCATAATAATAAAATAGTCTAATATACTTATTAACTAATTTAAATAAATTAACTATTTCTATTAAATTATCTATTAATTGTTACTAAAAATAATAAAATTTACTAAAAATAGTAGTCTTAACAATTCGAATCGATTTTTCGAATTAAATTTCGATTTTAAATATAGAAATCGATTCGAATTTTCGATTTTAACTTTAGAGATCGAATTGTCAAAACTTTCGAATCGAGTTAGTACAAATTATTAAGATTCGAATGGAATGTTTGATTCGAACTCGATAATTTAACTCGACGCAATTAGTGTAAGAACAATATATAACTATATTAACTTGCTAGATACTTAAAGTATTTTTATTTGCTATTTAAGTATAAAAGACTATGGTTCTAAAACAAAAGAATTACTAGTTAAATATTATTCTACTTCTCTCGAATACTATCTATACTTTGCTCGAATATTACTCTTTTATACTAAGTCTAATTGAGTAATTTTTAGAGTTTAATATATTTGTTTATATAAATTGTTGTTATTGTTGCTATTATTCTTCTTTATTATTATTATTATTATTTTTTTCTTACTTGATTTATTATTCTAAGAAATTTATGCAAGCTCTATACTATTAATATTAACATTGTGTCGACGCAACGCTAGCGCAATACTTATTTTATTTTGTCGATTACTTTTTATTAATTGTTTATTATATTGAAAAAAAAATTTATTCCAGAACTTTATAAATTTAAGTTTTTGTCTTTTCTTTTATCTTTTTCGAGCTCTAGCAATATTGTAACTTGAAATTAATTTAATTGCTTAATAATTAAAATTATACGCAATATTGTAATAATATTACTATATATATCTAGCAATTTTTTTATATTTGTTATATTTGTTGTTTTTTATAATTCTACTTTTTCTTATCTTTAATTAATATATGCTAATAGTATATACTTTATTGTTATATGTTTGCGATTGTAAGCGCAACAAGAACTTAATACTTTTAAATACTCTTTGCTTATAAATAAATTGATTAAATTTAATTTTACTTGTTCTAAATTGTATTAGCAATACATTATATATCTTGAAATAATTGCAATATAGAATTAGATAATTAATTAGGACTTTGAAAGCTAGATTTTAATAATAAATCTTATTTATATTCTTTATTTATATCTTTTTTTAAATATGTTAAATACAACTATCTATAAGTGTTGTTTAAGTAATTAATTTACATACTTGTTGTTACTTTAATAAAAGTACTAATTTGTAAATATTGTTAACTATTTTGTTAGTTGTTTTGTTTCTCTTAATTTTTATATAATTAGATATTTAATATAGATCTAAACTCGATTCTAGCTTATATATAATTTGTTTTGTCTTTTGTATTTATTAAAAATGCGTCTAATTTAGAGTTAAATGTATAATACTTACTATTTTTAGCAATATCTAATTATCTAAGTATATTTTATATATTTTGCTTATTTTGTCGATTTTTGCTTTATACAATTTGACTAGTTGCTTTGCTTTAATTGTTAGTTTTTTTAATTATTTATAATATGTAAGCGCTATATTGACGCTCTCTAGATACTTGTCTTGTGCTTATTTTGTTTCGACAACAATTGTTATAATATTATTGTTTTTATTGCTCTTATCTAAATATATTCTTAGATGCAAATTTATTTAATTGTTGTTATACTTCTTTTTAATTAATTTTTTGAAGAATACTATTATTATTATTAATTTTATTTATAATAAGACAATATAGAGTTGCGCTTATGCAATTGTTAAAATATTTAAATTTTAAGTTATTTATTTTCTTTTTAATTGTAACAACATCAATCTAATTTTAGATTTTCGATCTTTTTTCTCTCTTTATATTGTGTCGAATGCGCGTTGTTGTTGTTTCTATAATTAGATTTAACTTTTTTGCATTAATCTTTGCTATTAACTTTTGAATTAACTTATTTAGATAAATATTAATAAAAATTGTATTAGTTTTTACTTGCAATATTTTTGTTAAAATTGTTTTATATACGCTTTTAACTTATTAAAATGCTTGTTTTTATATTAATTTTAATTTAATTGTAATTGTCTTTTTGTCTTCTTTTAACTTTGTCAACATATATTATACAATTGTCTTATATAAAAGCATCGATCTTAAAATAGTTAAATATATATACTTTCTTGTTGCTAGTAAGAAATCTTAAGTACTTCTTATTATTATTTATAATATTTGTTGTTTTATTGTTAGTTTTATCTTGATTTGTCGCAAATACAACTTAAATTATAGTTTGCTATTTAACTTTACTCTTAATATTTTTATATTTTGTTTAACTTCTATATTGTAACTCGCTAATATAATATTAATAACTATATTGTATTTTTTTAATATTTTTGTAAAGTAAATTAACTTATATTTTGTTATGCAAATTTTAATTTATGCTTTTATTAGCGTGATCGACGAGTTGATTTGTTTAACTCTAATTCTAAGGTCGAACAAAAGTTCTAGCTTAATCGAGTGAGTTGAACGCATAAGACGCATTGAGCGCTCAATTTAACTCGTCCGATTACGTGACGTTACGTGACGTGCTAATTATATGCGATTAGCGTGAATCCTGCGCTAGTTCAATCGAATTAGCGCATAGATAAGATAAGATAAGATAAGATAAGCGAATGCTAACGCGACGAAGTTAGCTTGAGTTCTTGACATTGATTCGACAAAACTCGATTCTAAAGTCGAGTTCGCGCCTTGATCATAACTTAATTCAACGAGATTCAAGAGAATAAGTCGAATTAAGAAAAAAGTGTTCGATTCGATCTAACGATTACACTAACTTTTATACTTATTGTTTGTATCTTTTATAAATCTTTAATAAAGTTTAATAATTTTGTATTGTTAACTTGTTATAAATTAGAATATTAATATTATTTATAAGATTTATAATGCTAACTTGTAGTTTAATGTTGTTATATATTTTTAATAAATTTATATTATAAAACAAATACAAAATCGATAATAGAGAAGATTTCTAAAATATTTCGATTGTTGTTTTGTGCTTTATTATTATATAGTTATCTATAATTAATATAATGTGTTTATTTTTAAAAAAGCTATTTACTCAAGTAAGAAATTAAATTAATTTTTTTTGTATTTAATGCTCGAGTTAACAATGCATTATATTATTAGATACTTTTATTATATTTAAACTTAATATAATAATTTTCCTTTTTTTTGCTTGCTTTATATTGTATGCATCTTTTTTGTTATAAGTTGCAAAATTATATTTATTAATTTTTATTATCTAGTTTTTATTTGTGTGCTTAATAAAGTTTTTGCTTCTTTAATAATATAATATAAACACTTTAATACTATTAATTCTAGTATCTTTTCTAGAATATCTAACAATATTATTAATTTAAAGATAAATAACTTTAAACAATTCTTTTTGTCTAATTTGCGTAATACTATTGTAACAATTCTCTTAAAATATATTAATTATATTCTTTTCTTAATATGTTTTTTAAAAAGAAATTGCGCTTGCGTTAATGCAACATTTACTAAATATTATAATACTTAATTGATAACTTTATTAAATTTCGAGATCTTATTTAAGATAATTTTGTATATTGTTTATCTAATTTTTTGCTTCGTAATTAAGATATTGGCTCGCACTTAGAATCACGCATAAACACATGCAACTACAAATTGATCGCCTCAAATCACATAGTGCACTTCTAGTACAACTAAGAATAGGCAAAATTGGCTTTAATCAATTCTTGTGCGAACGACGAATGTCTAGGGTCACGACGAGGACTTGCGACTGCGATTAGGGGCGCATGATGATCAAGCATGTTCTGTTGACTTGCTTCAAATGACGACAGAAAAGAGCACAAATGTAACAAGAGATCAATATCACGAGTCTACGACGATTGCTAGGCGAGATTAGGCCTATCGTTGCGACGATGCGCATGATTTTGACTATTAAGTTGTTGCGCCAATTTTAGACAACGACATCGCCAACGTTGCTCGAGCCCCTCTTAGATTTATAGAGTTCTCGTTTGAAGAATTTTCTTGTATTACGAATATCACGATATAGGAGACGAAGGCGCAACGTTATCATGACGACTCATTACGAACGAAATGATAATTGCGAATTCTAGTCAATTATAATTAGACAAGTAGGCGCTAGTGTTGCTCGCCTGTTCGTGATTGATTAGATTCAAAATCGTAAAAGTATATAATTCTCGCATAGACTCTTAGGAATGTTAAATCAAGTATAAATTTAAAAAAAAAATTAAGATATTGTTTTTTATAAATAATATTTAATTTTAATTTTAAATATTGGTTATTAATATCTTTGATAACAATAAAAAATAAGTTTTAAATATTATTTCGATCTTTTTCTTAATTATAATTGCAATTCTTTTATATTCTTTTAAATATAGAATTGCAACTTGTGTTAATATTTTGTCGACAATACTTTTAATTTATTTTGCGTTTTTAAAGAACTTTTTATTAGAGTTTTTCGACTTTTATATTGCTAAACAAAATGTATCTCTTTTGTATTTTCTTAATATTTTATCTTTTTTATTGTATATCTTACATCAACAATTCGGAATAATTCTTTAGAAATTCTATTAGCGACTCAAGACTTTCGAGATTGTTGTGTTAATGTCTTAGTTCTAAAGTTACATTAATAGATTCAATTGATCTCGAACAAACTCTAAGCATTATCAAAAATTTAAGAAATACGTTAAGCATTACTTAAACATTACTTGTGTTGTCAAGATTTGTCGAACGCAATCTACGAGCACTTCTTATTACGCGCAATCAATTATGCGCAATTAATTATGTAAATAGAGCGCTTCTTAGATGCAAGTCGTTCTCGCATAGAAATCTTATAAATTGTTCGATTTTGCTATATAAATTACTATAATATAAGCGAGTAACAAGTAAAGATTTAATCGAAGTGCTACGAGAGTTTATGCGCATTTCGAACATCAAAATTATACTTTTTGTTAAGTTTTTTTTGATTTCTTAAATGCAAGCTTCTAGTTGCTTTCTAGGCGATCTTCGAGCTAATCTCGAGCTACTTGAGTTATCTTAGCATCTTGAAATTGAGAGACTAGTTATTCGAAATGTCAATGCTAATATATTTTATCTAGTTAATTAATATTTAATATTGTTGTTATAAATATGTTATCTTTTTTAATGCTTGCGTGCAATTCTTAGATTATTTGTACTTAACTATTTTGTAAAATTTTGTCTATAATATAAATTTCTTTGTTGTCTTTTCTAGAGCATTAAATAACTTTATTGTAAATTTATTAATATATTAACGTTTTATTAACTTATTTAACAAAGATATTAATAGATACTTACTTAATATATTATAGATTTTTATTTTATTTATGCTCTTTTATTTTTTTCAAAAGCGTCTTAATAACTCTTGTTGTACGTCAAAGTTTAATATTGTTTTTATCGAAAAATAATTCGAGAAGTTTTTTATTTTGTTGTCATTTTTGCAATATATTAACTTATTAGTTAAATCAATTGTTATAAAGATTAAATTTATTATAATTCTTAATTTTTAATAATTTCTTATAATAATTTTTTGTAAAAGCACTAGTATTGCGCTAGTATCTTTTATAATATTTAATAAATTATTAAATAAAATTCGTCTAGGTAAAGGGCCCGCCCTTTCCTGCTTCTAGGCCAACCGCCGCCCCATGGGATGTGGCGCGCCCGCTTTGGGCAAGACGCCCTGCATCGCCCCACCCGTCGCTTTCTCGAGATATAAAGACGCGTCGTCCCTCGCTGCTTGTCCAACTTTCTCCTTTCCTTCTCATGTCGGCCATTCGTCTCGCTCCTGCGGTGACCTGCGCCCCCCTTTCATTTGTCGACCATCATTGATCGTCGATTGCTATGTCGTGGCTTCGCGTGAGGCATCGACATTCGCGACCTCGTGTTATCACTGGCCTTCGATCTCCCAATTGGTCGTCCCTCGCCCTTCTTGGACATTATCAAACCTAGTCAAAGCCTTTGAGCGAGCAGCAGAATCGTGCTCTCTTTCTTGCTCTTCGTCTTTCACACACACGATTCGCTCTTCGTCTCTACAGTCTCGGCTTTCGCTCAACCCAGTTGGTGATGGGTTGTCCTTGCGGCGAGCTAAAGGGCTCATGGCGCTCAATTTGGCAGCTCTAGACCCTTGGACCCTCACTTCCCATCGCTAGCCACTATTTTATCATCGTTTAGCTGACCTTGGAGTCTATTGCGACATCGATCGAGGTCCTTTAGTTGGCGCTGATCGCAGAGGCGAAGCAATTGCTAGATAAGAGCACGACTGCACCACAACCAATGAAGAAAATGCCTCACCTTTTAACACCATTCTTCGGCTTTCCAACAAGTATGCTTGACCAGACGCCTTGATGAGGATCGCCTTTGGGCAAGGATTTGGAGGCATGACGTTGAGAGAGCTAAGCGTGGAGCTAAACAGCAATGGTGAGCCGAAGTCAATCAGTGAATTTTTAAATAGGTGGCTCCGACCTCGATCGACGAGTTGCGTCGTTAGGGATGTCGTGATCGCGATGGTCTGGGGACGCGACTTTCAAACGTCGGTCTAGCTTTTGCGCAGATGTCGCTGAGGGCGAAGTGTCGCTAATCCGTCGCAAGTGGTTGGGAAGATCTAGGCAGCAGCAGCTGATGGGACACGTTAGATGGGCGTTTCCCGAGTAATTGCAGCGCTCAGCCCCTTGACCGATCAAACACGAGGCTATAATGGTTGAAAGCTGCGCTGGAGAGCGTCGCAATGAGCGAGACAAGAGCATGGATCAAGTCTAGGTGTTTTAGCGATCGGGCGACGATGCCAGCGATCGTCGATGAGTGGCATCGAAGAAGAGGAGGCACCCACGACAATAATGAAGACGATGTCGCTCGAATTGGTCCTGAGAAATTCATCGTTTGGAGAAAGGGTTCCTGGCGACCAGAAGTACATATAATCTTCGTCTTGCCTCTTCTTTTCTTCTGGAATGTCAACTCCAATCTCGAGCCCAAGTTCCTCCTTCGTTCAAATCTTTTCCTAGCTATTTCGCGCTTGTATGATACGATGGTCGCGATCAACTTGAACAACATTAAATTTTATCAATCGCCCAACATAGTTGTGTCGATTGGCAAGAATTCTATGATGATCTTTCAACACATAGGCGAAAGCGCTAGAGATACTAAAGATGAGAATGCAAATATATGAAATTCAATATTGATAAAGATGATTTAACGAGCTCAAGAATTCTTAATTGTGTTAGAAGTGATTATAGCGAAGACTATCGCGTAAACAATGAGAATTGGGACAACACTACTTCACTCTTTCTCTAGAACTCGTTAGCCTTGCTATTCTCTACTTAATTATCGATTTCGAAGTAGTTTTCGCTTCAAGGTCATGCGACACTTTCGACGATAGATTAGACTCGTTCATCGTTTATGTGAAATTTGACGTTCTCTACAAACACGACAACTCTAGAGGCCAAGTGCGATTCTCAAAAACCCTTATCGAGTGATTCCAACACTAATAGATGGCGCCAATTTAGTTGTCTCATCGTTGATTAGACGATAAACGATGCTGTCTCCAATTCTTCTCTACCCCCTAATATCTTCTTTTCGTCGACAAACGACATACAAATCTGCGAAGTAAGCGATCGTGCTCACAAAGATAACAAGTCTCGCTACGCAATCGATAAAGAAAAAGAGAAAGAATACAAAGGGAAGGAGTGGAAGGATAAAGCGACTAGGTGCTCTGCCAAATATGCAACGATCGCAGGCGTTGTAGGCCTTCGAGATTCCTCCAAACGCACAACGGACGATGCAGGTTTGAACGACGATGACGAAAGTGCGCATAGACGTGAAAAGATCCAATGTGCAAATGGGTGCGTAAATTTACATTGTCGTGGGCGCGTCTAATGCTTCTAGGAAGACTCGATCGAAATCGACAAGACAAATGATATCGACAATGACGACGAGAATGACCCTGTCGAACGTCGTCGATCTCTCTCGATGATCAAGTCGTCTTCTTGGCCTGTGTTCAAGAATCTCTTTGAGCGATTTTGCTAGCAACGCAAGAAGAAAAGTCCACTTCGATTCAATGAGATTGGTGATAGCTAAGATGAGCACTAACAACGCGTTTCTAGTAAAAAGCCTGCATTCTCTCTGACAGACTTCAGATAACTCTCTCGTGATTGAGGATGACGACGAAACGATCAACGAAACCAACGCCTCCACAAGGGCCACGAGCGTTGGGTCTAAGACTGGTATCGCACACCTCTCAAGCTTCGACCCGATGGAACAGCCAAAAACGCATGGTTGCGTAAATACTCGTTTTGCCACATCATCTACTACCTCCCCCATTGATCGCCCGACCTCTCTTGGTGGGCAGATAGTTCATGAAGGCGATCACGGAGCAGCGGCGATCGTCCATCCCTATAGCGTAACCGTCGACATCTCACATTTTCCTGACCGCCTTCGGGGCCAGCGAGATTCTTCACTGGATGAAGAGGATGAATGGGAGATCGTGAAAATTGTTGGCAAGAGATGGACGAGCAGTGGCTACGAGTACAATGTCCGCTGGAAGGACACATGGCTGCCACGGAGTGAATTAGGAAACGCACAGGAATTGTTGCAAGAATTCATAGTACGAGGCCGTGCGCAGCGTGGACGCAAACGGGGCCAACGAGCTCGTGCAGAGAAGAGTCGCTGATCTGTAGTTGTCTTGAATATCCGTTATTCCTCGACTTGGATCCTTCGGCCCCAAGCTTCATTACGTGCGGACACTGACGTTCGCTAGGCGTCGGCCAGATACTAAGGATCGAGCATCTTAGGTGAGGATGAGATACGGAAAAGCTTCGGTTTTGTGTTGGGCGTACCTCTTCGCTATGAAATTCATGTTCCATTGAAATGTGTTCGGAGGCAATTTGCTGCGCCAATACTGATTCAGCAATGCTTGTTTCTACCATCATCGGCTGTGCCATACCTGTTAATACATTGGCTGTTACAATGATGATTGTTTTTCACATGCAGACAGATGCACATAGCGACTCTACGAATCGAATTTTACGAATCTTATGACTGCAATTAAATATTCCCACTTCAATGACGCTTTCTATTGTTCAGATAATCTTTTGTTTGACCAATGCAAACTGGCCGAGGCCGAGAATACATACCCCGCAAGTATTGAATGGGGAGGAGAAAATATGACGTGCTTGAGCTGCTGGGCGAGGCGAGCACTTCCTCCTTTACGCCATCCACTTTGTTTATCTAATATTAGTGAAGTTCGACGTGTGCGCAGAGTTACATTCGCTTGAAGTCAAAGTACCCATCGTATTTTCTGGCACGGTGGGTTTTCCGCCATTCGTGAAGGGACGTTACCATTTCTTGTGCCGACAGCGACCACCCAGGTTGATCGGTAGATTCGTAAATCTGATATTTTCCACTGCGGTGCACGATAACGTGAACATTCGCGTCTGCAATCTGAGCCAAGTCATTGACCTTTTTGAAGAAAGTTTTGGTTCGCTTCCTAGCTTTCTCGCGAATAGCATGTCGCTGGGTTCGACCTCTCGCCACGAGGTGAGAACCAAAATCTATTTTAAGTGAACCCAGAAAGTCGGGAGACGCGGCCAAACTGGTTTCGAACCGTCACGATGGGAAGGGTTGACATCTATCGTTGAAACGACTGTGAAACGAGTAGTCACCTAATGCCATAACATTTGGTTGGCTTACAACTGCTTTAGGGGGGGGTCTGCGTAGGGGCTGTCCGATAGATCCTTCCAGAACCCCAGATTTGCGGACCCATGGGTCCGCAAATCTAGGTCTTTCATTTTTTGATGCTCTTCCTAACAATTAGTGAGTCCCCGCTTTAGACATTGTGCTGAATCTTGGAAGCATCCGCCTAATTTAGTGGAAGCCTTGATCATCCTGTAAGCACCGTCTCGGCCAGTGCGACAGATCCACTCAAATACTTGTGACGAACATTACTTGCTTGAATGCGTCCCTTGTTACTGTTCTATATCATCCGAACAAACTTACGATCGCTTATTAATTTTACGTGTCTCTCCACCATGACTGTAACTACGACTAGTCATAGTCCATTGTAGGAGGATGGCATCATGGACCTGTTCCATGTGCGCTCTTACAATGCAGGATCAAAGCAAGAAGGCCCATCTTAACGGCAAGCGTCATGCAGCTCAAGCCCAGCAAAATCGTCACACGATCGAAAGCGCAAACTATAAACAGATCTATACAGATCGCAAAGCTAAAAGAAGGTCGCCGCGAATTATTACAAACAATACTGAAAAGGCCAAGGTGGATGCAGCATTGCCAGCCAGTCACAGAGTAAGCCTGGTCCAAGGTTCTCCGAAAACTTCTAAAATAAACAAGTACGCTGTACAAAATACGGATGAACTTCTAGAATACATGGCATTATCTAGTATTTCTAACGACCTTCTGTAGAAATGTACCTTGTGCAACTTGTACATGGCCCCTGCCTCAGGGCCCGCTCATCTTATCTGTGAAGCACATCTCAAGAGGCTAGTATGTTCATCCAGGATTCCAGGCCCTACGATTCGACAAGATCAGGATAGGAGGAACCTACAGGGGCCAAAGTGCAAGCCAAAAGTACTGCAGGCTTCAGATGTGATACTGCATTCTCAGGTATCGACGTTTCTGATTGTGAAACAAAGCAATAACGCTGGACTCCTGATATCAGTGTACGATACCAAAGCTTTGGGGGCGTTGGACTTACTATTCGACAATACGTCAAAGCCGAAACCCACAGCATGCCTCTGGACCTATCCCCACTACAGTACTGAATCTGACATTCACCAGACTTACGGTCATCACTACCCCGTATCGAAATCCAGGATACCGTCTATTGCCGGCAACCCACTTGATCAGTTCTTCGACAGCTTCTCTAAGTTCCCTTACAATGCATGCATACCGCCCGCCTCATCATACAAGAATCTCCGGGCCAATCTTTGGAGATGGCATGACTGGGATGGCCACCGGCCAAGCACCTGGAGGAAATATAGACAAGAAGTTCAAGCACGATACGAGGTAGCGCTGACGCACGAGTTCAACCTCTGGTTTGGCACCGATGATGACTTGAAATCATGGCATGCTCTCTGCGGGGCTTTGGGAATCATACCTCTTCCACCCACATGTGAAGAATGTCGATCGGTAAGTTCATTTAACCAAGCCATTCACATATACACAAAGAATACCATGTAGGTAGGCTAATACGAGGTTGGCACATATTACAGATTATAAGCGGTCGACATGTTAACATTGTTGACCTTATCCAGTGGGCCAGGCATGGAGAGAGGGGAGCGGTGCTGACGTTCAATACAATAAAGGCGTTAAGTAGTTATAGCTATAGCCAGGACAAGATTTATAAGAAGGATCAGCTAGGGCCTGGAGTAGTGCTGAGGCATCTTTTACGGGAACTGAGTACGGCTCGGAAAAGGGCTTAAGCAAGGCATATATACATTTAGTAGACCTTTGAATACTGACAAGAACAAACAAACTCGGAGGGGACTGACTCCTCGCTGTCCGCGTTCTCTCCATCCTGTTTCGTCTGCCGTGATTTCATCTCCTTCGCGAAAAGATCGATCCAGCGGTCTCGGTCGACGTTCTCCCCCAAATTCCCCCCTTGAGCAGCCCCAAATCTTTCCCTGGCCATCCTCAGCTTCCGCTCCACCTGGTCCTGTTTCCTCTTTGCTTTCTCCTCTTTGGTGCCTCGTTTAAGGGTCATACGGTAGCATTTTCCAACCTCCGGTCCTTCTAGCTCTTCAAACGCAGAAAATCCCTCCTCTGCCAATGCCTTCCGCTTGGAGGCCAATAATTCCTGGACCTTCTTGAGGTTCTGCTCGCACTCCTCGGATTCTCGAAGTTTGTAGTCCTGATACCCATCCAAACGTCCAATTTGCTCTGTTGGGACATATCTTTGCGCAAACTCATAGCGCCGCCCAGCCCCCATTTGCGTCTCCGTTCACAAAGCATCTTTACGATTCCTGAAATCGGTTGTCGGCCACGTTGATGCACCGATTGGGTTGTTGATTTCGACACTGCTTAACCAAATCGTAATACAAGACCTCTCAGAGTTAATGAGCCAACAAGATGAAGACGACTTTTCGAGGAAAAGGAAAAAGCACGTAAAGACATGCTCTAGGAACTGCCTTTCCTACTGCGATGAAGCTATCCATGAGCTCCGAGGTCCAGCGCAAGTATGAAATGAAACGATGGACAGGTACTAGTGACAGGCCACATCGATGCTGGATGACTGTTAATTATCGGATCCACTATTGAAGGCGAACAATTCACTTGCCTCGTCAGTCAAGCTATCCTGTTCTCAATTGAGTGCAATGACCATTCTTGCATCCCTCACACAAATTACTTTGATGAGGACCTTTACTTGGACCTGAATGAGTTGGCCGATCCATCTCTATCCCGCACCATTTTTTAAGACGGTAAGCCACTCTCTCCGCATATGAATCATCCAAACGGGGATTACCCAGCTCGTTGCATCCTCGGCAACGTTGGTTGTATACTCTTGCATTGTATCGTGCTCCGTGGTACATTCGTATGGTGATAGCGACTCTCCTGCTCGACCATCCGTTGGAACCACATGCGCGATTATGGCATGTGAATCGACCCATAATGTTAGTATCGTACTCCTTGATGCAAGTTCGGGTGTCGTCATTTTCATGAAAGTCGAAATGTAGATCGTTTTCTTCTAACAGGCGTGATACATCGTCATGCAGAGTTTGGTACATGAATCATATTCGATCTGTCTTTGACTTTCCAGACGGCATGTTTGCACCTTTCCTGAATTCAAAGACTGTTCTAGTAAAAGCAAATAGTACTTTTAGTACTTGTTATCGAAAGTCCAGGAAACTTGGGGTCTCAAGGCCTTATGGAAGACATTAGGAAAACAAGATAGATGATGAGAAATGTTGCAAGCGTATCGGCATGGAAAATGCAGCTGAGCAGCCACAGCAAAGTTAAAGTTGCACATTCCTCTGGGCCTATTATGCGCATTCTAAGGCTAGTAGATTGATTGGCAGCTATGCTTTGGCATTAAGCTTCCAACTTACTGCACGAACATACTCCACACACATCAAATGCTTCGATGCGAAGGTGAGGTAACACAACATTAGCTCAAAACTGAAAAGCAAGTCATTGGCGAAGAAGAACACTACATCGCATCTAAAGTCAGAAATGCGATGAGGTAGAACACTGGTGTAGGTTTGCAGGATACGTCAGGAGTCATGCTGGACTGGGTTGGTGAAATTCTTGGTTGACTGACATCACGAGCTTGCGCCTTGTCCCAGGATTGCATTGATGATTGGAGGATATAGCTTAAGCTGACTACACCATCTCCTGAGCGGGAGGGCCAGCGAGATCTAGCACAGGATGAAGAGGAGAACTAGGAGATCGTGAAGATTGTTGACAAGAGATGAAAGAGGGGTTGCGAGTACATGATGCGCTAGAAGAATACGTGAATGTCTGATAGCGAATTGCGAAACGCGACGCGATTAGTACGAGAGTTTGATGCACAAGTTAGAGGGCAGCGTGGAGGTAAAAGGGGCAAATCGACTCGCGTAGAAATGAATGGGCGATCGATGATTGTTTCAAAGTGCAATTGACATTATATGGTATCGTCACTATAGATTTCATGACAATCTTCGCGAAGAAATGCGAGAGTCCAAAATACTTTTGAGCTTGCGCAACGCCTTTGCAACAATGTGTTTTTAAAGATACGTGACATTCCTTTATGTAGTACTAAGTTTTAAGTACTTCGATAAGGATGTTTCGTAAAATTCAATTTTATTGATAAAGTAAATAAAAGCTTCGCTATGCTATGTGGAGATGTTGTTGTTAACTTAAGAGTCGAGAACGTAGCAAGAAGAATAAATTACTAAAAAATCGTCGCCATACTTATTTATCATTTTTCTAGCGAAATGAGCTTAGAAAGCCTAGAATCAATACTTTCAAATGTTGAAATTCTTCAAATCTCTATACGTTGCGAGGCATTTGAACTTACACAAAGTTAAATAGAATTTGTTTGTTCGCGATCTCATGTCAAATTTGCTTGAATAATGCGTCGTCGTTAAAGTTCTTCTCTTTCATCGTTGACTTAGGCGAGAAAGAGGCATGCTAGAAGAGTCAAAGAAGAGAGCAAAAGAATATAATTTTGTGAAGCGCGTTCGTGCCATTGAAACACTCTTCATCTTCGTTATCGATTTTCTTGAAAAGGAATGCCAAAGAAGCGACGCAATCATTAGTGCCTTAACAACTTTATGTCGATTAAAGAAAAGTCAAGACTTTTGGCGCAAAAAGAACTCTTTTACGATTAAGTTTGAACAAGAGAAGATTACGCAAGTCATTGTTCGACGATCAAGTCTCTCGACGTTCCTTTTAATCGAATGCATGTCGACTCAATGTATCTTTTGCCTATGCAATGAAGAGCTATCGACGTCAAGACGTCTATAGTTTATCTCTAGTTATAACGATTTGAAATTGCACTTTTATCGAAAGCATTTTCGTCATTATCTAGATGAGCAATCTATTGCATGCTCTCATTTGCGATGCAACATTGATCTTAAGAACAAGATGCATTTTCAAAATCATGTAGAAGTGGTCCACAAGACTTTCACGTAATCGAACGAGCTCTCTTTCGACAATTGCCATTCTATGAGACCTATTAGGGGACGAGACTAGCCCAAATATTGGCGAGAGAAAATTCTTCGAAGTTGCGCGATTTGGTATCGAGTCTTTGTAGAATGTCATTGCTTTTTTTATTTTCGTAGAGCTTGTCTTTTAAAAACAACGTTTTCACTCTTGAATTATATCATGTTCTGGAAATTGCCTTTCTCCTATATATCATGCATGCAGTACTTCGACTGACCTGGCTAGCAAAGACCAGTCTAGGGGTGCACGTGGCGGCCCGAGGGGCCAGCTTGACTGGTCCTCCAGCCAGACTGGTCTATGCGCATTTCGTGGTACTTCGAAAGGACCAGTCATGGTGCAGCCCCTCCCCTAGTGGTGAGACTGGTCTTTGCTAGATGCCAAAAGACACGACCTATGTGCGTGGTGACCAGTCTCGCTCGCCAGCTTGATTGGTCCTCCAGCCAGACCGGTCTATGCGCATTTCGTGGTAATGCTTCCGGCCATATGAATAATGAACACAGCTGACGAAAGCTCTGAATCAGACATGGTGGTGGTGGTGGTAACGATAAAATTGTACGTCGAGATGCAGGAGGTGTTGCGAGAAATTGATGATCGAAATAAGGTTTAACTCACGTGATACGATCATGAGACGTGCAGAATACGTCGGCCCGTGCTGCCGGGTGGCAAAAAACTCAACACCATCACCAAAATATTCTCTCCGGAGCTTATATTGTGCAAGCAAATTGTACGAACCCTATATTTAACCCTAATGCTTTACATATACGATACTCTACCACCTTACTCAACCGCCAGATATCTAAAAACCACTGAACTAAACTGAACCGAAAAGACCTTGCACTGAACTGAAACTAATAGTATAAACTAATAGTGCACCAATTGTACCAAACTAAACCCGCACTATTTTTTGTGTTGTCTGGGATGTACTGCTATGCTGGGTGTTAGTGTTAAAGCTGTTACATACTCTTGAATTTCTGATTCCTACGTTTCGGAGGTCATAGCGAGCTCTCCTGGTGTGTTGATAACGGATTGGGATTCAGCTTATCTGAGAGGGAAGTTAGGAAATGGAAAGGTGGGAACCCAGATTGGTGGATGAGAAGGAGTGACGCAGGTGTACTTCGTATGCGGCAAATTAATATATGAGCGTGGTAGGGTTCAACTGTCCAGAACCCCTTGTTCGTACTAACAACTTATATGCCGCATACGATGTATATTAGATGGAAGATAGCGTGGTGCTACATACTAAGAATTGTCACACTGCACGCCCTGACTTCGTATAATGATGGGATACATATCCTGCAGAAGTACTGTTTAACTTTGGAGAGGTCATCCCGACTCTGACACTCAACAGCAAACAACAGACGTAGCGAAGTTTTTGACTACATCTCTACCTACGAGGACTTTCCAATCAGCTGCTCCCGCAAATATCCGACCAACAGCCAGATGATTGAACACGCCCATACGTTCCCATCTCCCCATCTACCCCGCTAATGCTTGGGTACGTCATAAGTCGCCTCCAAAGCATTGTAGTGGGAGAAGAGCTTGTGTGGATCATATTGGTTCTTCAGCGCATTTAGCCGCGGCAGCTTTCGCTCCGTGTACCACCCCAGCGGGCCCTCGTCGCCATGCCCGTAGTTGACGTAGACCTCGATGTTCTTGGTGCTGGCGCCGCTCGTGGGGATGAAGAGACCCCGCGCTCTGCGTTCGACGTCCGAGGCGGCCGTGGAGAGGTTGCTGGATTTCTGGAAGCCGACGTCGAGGAGACTGGCGGTCGGTGAGTAGGGTTTTGGATCTTGGATGACGGGGAAGAGGGAGATGCGGGGACTTACAATCGTGCCACGGCATTGCGGTATGGATAGGCAGTTGCGTCGTCTGGAACGGACTGGGTGACTCGAGAGGCGTACATGTCTATCGCAAGGAAGGTCGTGCGGAAGCCGGGATACTGTGCGTACACATTTTTCATAAAGGGTATCGCGCTAATAAGGGTTGGCACATCGATCTAGTAAAGGTTCAAGCCCCAAACGCTGTGATAGTTGCTCTTGATATTGGCGAAGCGATCGACATCGAATTTCGATTTGGTCTCGATGTCTTTCCAGGCTATCATCGTGATGTTCTTTTGGAAGGGGTCGATGTCGATGATGGGCTAGATAAGCGCCATACCCTCTCCCAAGGAATCGACGTAGATGAAATTGGCGAAGATATAGATCTAGGGGTGTGTTAGTCGGCTCCATAAGTTCGTAGATGATTTGCGAGGTCGACTTACACCTCCAAAAGCTTCATTGTAGGCGATTGCTATATCGATTGAGAAGACGTCTAGTAATTTATCGGTAAAGGATCGCGCAAACTCGTACAATGACGCATTTTGATTGGCATGGAACCTGAAATCTGCGTTCATAGCTTGTCCTTTATTCGTAAAATCGTAGACTTAATACGTGGCCAATGTGACGATGCCAAAGTTGAAGTCAGCTTCTCGCATGCCCTAGAAGAGGTCCAAATGGCTAGTGGTCGATACGTTGATTAGGGAGCCGATACTAGTCACCATTTTGATCGATTGCAAAGCGTCGATTTGAAGACCATGCAGATCTTCATAAGGTTCGACACCCTCGCCCAGTGTAGCTTCCACCATGCCTACGCAAGAGCATGACCCAACTTCTGAAGGGATTCATTAGCAACATGATCGCGAGACGTGCAAGTGTTAGCCTACGCCACTCTTTCCTAGCGTCGTACAGTGGACCTGTTATGTTAGCGAAGTGGACAGAGCCGCCAATTGTCAAAGTATTGGCATTGGAGTCGATGGAGAATGTGTTGAAATGGCCCAGATCAATCTCGATCCCATTTTGAACCGTACCAAGAGTCGCCGAGTAGCCGTGTCCACCACCTGTACCGAGGAAGGCTATGTTTTTATGGTAGGCATATGCATTCCGATAGGTTCGTATAGGAGCAATAACCTGCCGGGTAAAACCGATTGCAGCATGAGTGGCTAAAGTTTACCAGCAAACTTTCCGCGGATGCACGATTCCGCGAGCCGAAGCATGTGCATGGCCGCTTCTTCACCACATCTGGGTTCCCACCTTTCCGGGTCACTGAGACTGAAACACTCCGATAAGAGAATTGTTAGCCTGATTGTTCCAATGCACATTCCTTTAGCTCAGCTGTTGCGTCAATGTGATCATCGTTGACGGAAAAGAGGCTCTGGTTGGTTGAACCCTGTCATATCACGTCTGGTTATCCAGCGTACAAAATATTAGGAATAACCGTCTCTATCAAGTTGATAAGCATTATCTCACTGAAACATGAACATATCAGATTCTGTGTTGCACTCTCGGTTACAGGAGCCTCTGATCCTAAACTATTTGAAGCCTAATGAGATCCAGATTTGAGATTCTTCCTCTTCCCTTGAAGCGTGCCAACTTGTTGGCTACCAAGTTTGTTAAGAAAACCCGGACGTTGTAAATGTCCTCCTGTCCCGGTTACGTTGCCCAAATGTTGAATGGCAAAAGCTCGATAATTCTATATTAAGCGGGTGCTGCTCTACGCAGACTATGTGGAGAGCAAGGAGGCAGATGAGAGATTTTTGTTTGCTGGGTCCGGACAAGGCGCAATGTGGCGTCTAGCACATAGTAATATGGGATACCCCGCTTTAGTGGCTGTGGTGACTTAGAGTGTGACTCACAAAGGTGTCGATCAATTCATCGTGTTGAATTTCGAAAGCGACAACGCCAAATATTAACCCCAGATTGTTGCGTGCAGTGAGTGATTTACACAGGTTTCTGCCGGAGAGCTGGGTCATGAACCAAAGAAGCTGGAGGATCAACTGTCCCATATCTCTCAACTGGCGTATCACTGGAAAGCCTTGGTCCTTCTGGATGAAGCAGACGTGTTCGTGCAGGTTCCTGTTACCGTATGATCTAAGAAATCGTACGATTTCCCTTCTTCATATCATCGTACGAGCTAAGAAATCGTACGATTTCCCTTCTTCTTGTTGTCGTGTGATCTAAGAAATCATACGATTGGGGCGGTCTTGGTTGTTTTTAGGAGCCAATTCAATTAATTATAAGATGGGTTCTATAATTTATCTGCAGTCTACATGTCGGAGATTTTCGCTCTTGATAAGACATCGTAAAATTAGTCCGTCGAAACAATGTGCCTTAATTGCGTCTGGGGGAAGATACAGGTATTCGAAATCTAGTTGCGAAACTACGCGAGGTCTTTAGTGAAGAATCGCAAGTACGTAACTCGTGTACTTAAAAGATTCAAGCCTGAAAGTACTGGATTTTCGTTGAATATGATTCGCTTATTTCACCTCAGTAGAAAGCCAATCATACTGACATGTTCGTAAGTAGTAGCTTGATACTCTGAGGATCAGTCGTTGACGCCCCTAGCGTGCTAAAGTCTTTGACGATCTCGTTGAAGTGGTCTAAGAATCTATTAGAGGTCATCGAGAAATGTGCAGTGAAAGCCTCCAAGTCGTTTACAGAGTTGTCCAAGGGGTACGAAGTGCTGCTCCAGTCTTGTTATCTTTGCCATTCAGTGAGCGCTGCAAAGGAAGATACCGTGTGGGGATGATCAACACCTAAGATCTGACTTCGTAGATGTATACATTGTTCCAACAGGTTGACGGCCTTTGCATTCTGGCCCCGCGCTTTCCAGGTGAAGGCGAGATTTTTCATGCTGTTCAACGTGTCTGGATGCTCCTCGCCCAGCACCCTCTTCCTTGTCTCCATTACTCCCATCTGCAGCTTCTCAGCTTCCTTCCAGCGTCCTTGGTTCCAGTATGTCGAGGCCAGGTTGGCTATGCTAGTCAGCGTGGAGGGATGCTCCTGGCCCAGCACCCTCTTCGTTGTCTCCATCACTCCCACCTCCAGCTCCTCAGCTTCCTTCCAGCGTCCTTGGTTCCGGTATGTCGAGGCCAGGTTGGCCATGTTAGTCAGCGCGGAGGGATGCTCCTCGCCCAGCACCCTCTTCGTTATCTCCATCACTCCCACCTGCAGCTCCTCAGCTTCCTTCCAGCGTCCTTGGTTCCAGTATGTCGAGGCCAGGTTGGCCATACTGGTCAGTGTGTCTGGATGCTCCTCGCCTAGCACCCTCTTCGTTGTCTCCATCACTCCCACCTGCAGCTCCTCAGCTTCCTTCCAGCGTCCTTGGTTCCAGTATGTCGAGGCCAGGTTGGCTATGCTAGTCAGCGTGGAGGGATGCTCCTGGCCCAGCACCCTCTTCCTTGTCTCCATCACTCCCACCTGCAGCTCCTCAGCTTCCTTCCAGCGTCCTCGGTTCCAGTATGTCGAGGCCAGGTTGGCCATGCTAATCAGCGTGTCTGGATGCTCCTCGCCCAGCACCCTCTTCCTTGTCTCCATTACTCCCACCTCCAGCTCCTCAGCTTCCTTCCAGCGTCCAGCCTCAAAAAAGACCAATGCAAATCCTGCTAATTCCTGACCTTTTATGGACCCTGAAGATAAATTTTTCTGACATCGAAGAGTAGTGATATGGGGGAGTAAGTCTCGCCGGAAAGCATAGTCCTTCGTTTTGAACCTCCAGGCAATGGACTTAGTAAGGACATCTCGAGCTTCATTGTAGAAGCGGTCTTTTTCAACTGCTCTCAGACGATCAAAGGCCCATGTATGGATTAAACGGTGCATGAAGAAATGCTGTTGGGAGTCGCGTCCAATCAGTGAGAAGGAGATCAGCGTTTGAATACCTAGGCGAAAACTTCGGCTTTCCCAGCTCCCATCTGGACGAAGGCAGAACAAAGCTGGTGAAAATTCATCAACTGCTTCATATGCTGCACCAGAATGTGTTTCAGAATTCTCCGCCGCAGACCTGAAGATTTCTTCCATTATGCCTTCGTTGTGGAAGAATGGAAATATTTGCAGGATCTGTAGTGCAGCTTTTGGAGCCTGGCGCAAGGCTTCATTTGCCGCTGAATCCGCCTGTCTGGCAATTGCAGCGTATGATAGGTCCCATGTAGCATAGACCGCTCGTTCATTTCCCGAAGCCCCTTTGTACGCTTCATTTTGCAGCAAATGCTGACGATGTGCATCGAAGGTATCCAAGAAGTCGTCAATACGACATTCACCGCTCGCTATATACGCTCCTGCTTGATCAATTGCAAGGGCAAGACATCCGAGCTCGATAACGATGTCTGAGGCTTGTTTCTTGTAGCTCTTTCGTGACATATCGAGATGCGCGGATTTTAGAAGAAGTTCTGATGCTTCATCCTCGTTCATTTCTGAAACGCACCGTTTTTGAGATCCAGGAAGTCTCCTCAGCATCCAATTTCTGCTCGTATAGAGTATATCACCGTGAATACCAGGAGGCCAAAGTCCTGAGATATCCTCGAGATTATCAGCTCCATCAACCAAGAGAAGCCAGTTGCCTTCGTAGAATTCTAGCTCTCGTAGAGCCACTTCTAAAGAACAATTCACGTCTATGATTGTCCCAAGTTTCGAGGCAATAGTCTTATAACTTTGCTCCAGAGTATCCCTTTTACTTGCATCAACCCAAAACACGTACTCATATCTATTTTCTAATGATTAGTCACACCAAACAAGGGCCAAACCCACATATACTAACCTTTGTGAATGCTTTTCGCTAAATCTCAAAGCAATTTGCGTTTTACCCGCACCTCCCATACCATACAGTAGGTATTCGCGCCTCAAATGCTCTCCAGGGCCTTGATCAGTGAAAAATTCTTCCAATGCATTTAGAAAGTCCTCTCGACCGATGAAGAGACTGCTGGATACTGGCTGGTATTTCATGGACGACCTCGACGTGGGCTTCGGGACTGCTTCTGGAGCAGCCAGACCTAATTTCAAGTCAGAGGGGAGCGTCAAAGAGATAAATGCTTCTTTTTTCGTGTTATGACTAACATATCGATCGCAATGAAAGTTCAGGCCGTCGATCTTCACTTGCTCGACAAAGAATGTCTACGGTCCTGTCAATCGAGCTTGAGACCTCTACCTCTTCCATATAGGCTTTTGTGTGGGTTTGAACTTCATCCATTTTCTTCCATTCTTCTAGGGATATATTACCGACGCCGTGAGTCACGTTGTATCGGAAATACCGATTCGGCGATTGCCGAAATCGCCCTGCTAGTTCATGAGCGATCTGCTCACAATTCGTTGCAATTCGTTTCAATACCCCAACCATCTCTGTGGGGAGTATCTTTTGAAAGGCATCCGGCTGAGATAAACCTATAGTACCAGGGTGACCGGTTCCAATATTGACCAAACACCCAAGCTTCGAGGCGCCTCCAAAGATTGCAAAAGCCTCGTCAAGTACCAGCTGTGCAGGATTGTTGAACTGCAGTCCGCCATCTAAGAAATCCTCCCGCGCGCCTCCGTCATCTACGATCGTCATGCGTTTAAAGAAGGTCGGCGCGGCCGTCGTCGCTCGCGCAGCTTCCCAGATCTTGCAATTTGTACCCGCATTTCGTCGAATATCATATGATCTAAACAGCCGCGGATGTGCGATGTTGACTGCCGGGACTGCGCACACAAAAGCCTTTGCGGAATCTGCTTCGTCATTCTCACGTAGTATATATTCCCCTAGCTCTTTTGCAGCGACCAAGTCTTGGACCTTTTTCTCTAATGTTGTTGCCTTGAAAGCCCCGTCCTTGAAAGAGGGCTTTCGATTTGCCTTGCAGAATACTGATCCTGCGATTTCATTGTACGTTCGTAATGCGTCTCTTGTTGTCATTCTCAAACGACCAAGCATTAGGGCAATAAGGCTACATTCAATCAATACTGTATGCTATGTTCAACTCGATCGAGGAGGCAACATACCCACCCGTACTTGTACCCCCGATGAGATGAAAATATTGGTAGGGTCGGGGTAAACTTGCGAGACCCTGATCGTGTTGTATTCGTCTCATGATTTCATCCAATATGAGAAGCATGGAGACACCCCGAATCCCCCCACCATCTATAAGCTAATTAAAATGGAAGATGAAAATAGTGCGAAATTACACACCTAAAGCCAACAAGTTCAAAGGTCCATCCATTTCGATCGAAACATATCAGATACAGAATAAGTAGAGTACGCTGTGAGGCTAAGGTGGGGCACCAGAGAGCCTAAAACCTGCCAAGACCTTAGTCATCCAGTCTCAGCGCTATAAAGTCAATTTGACATCTGAGCTAGGCAACATGGTGGTGAACTAGGGACTGGTTCAAATTACGAATGGCGAGTGTGCTTTAAATGCGACGTGGACTAAGATTACAGTGACGTTCATACGCTAGTAGAAACAGCGAAAGAGTATGTTCTCATACCGTAGATTATAATAGGCGGATGCCAAATTCGGTTACTGTGATACCTCGGCTCAGATAACAAAAAATATAATTTTAATATTCGAAAAGCGTACAAACTCTCGCAATACTTCGATTAGATTTTTACTTGCTATTTATCTATATTGTAGTAATTTGTATAATAGAATCGAACAATTTGTAAAATTTCTATACGAAAATAATATACAAATAAAAGTATCTTAAATGTTTGCAATATAATTGCGCATTGCACAATTAATTGTGTTTGCAAAGTGCGTTTATAAATCTTAGCAATACAAAAATAAAATAGAATTTTCGCAATACGAGTAATATTCAAATAACTCTTAATGTATCTCTCAAGTTTTTGATAACGCTCGAGATTTGTTTAAGATTAACGAGACTTACTAATATAACTCTAGAACTAAGATATTGACACAATAACTTTTAGAGCTCTAAGTTGCTAATTGCGTTCGAGAAGAATTATCTTAAATTGCTAATATTTTATTTTTAGCAAAAAGTATAAACTTGAAAACTAAATTTTTTTATTAAATATAGCAAATTGCTCTATATTTTAGAAAATATAGTTGTTGAAAAAACCAATTTGCAAACATATAATAGTTCTTTAACAAAATACTTTAAAAATAAGAAAATTCTAAATCTATTTTAGAGAAAAAATTTTTAACTTATTTGCGCAAAACAAATAAAAATATATATTAAAATATATTATATTTGTTAATATATTAAAGTTCTATATTATAAATTATTTTATAAGTTTTAATTCTTATCTATTGCAAAAAAACTAAAAAAAAATTATATATAATTTAGTTTTTATAGTAACTAATTGCTATATTAAAATAACTAAATATATATCTATAATTATTAGAATCGATATTATAGAGCTAGCAAAAAAAAATTATAGAATAATCTTCGAGTCGAGTTAAATACTTTTTTTTGGATTTAATCTAGACTAATTGTTAAATCGAATTTCGATATTAATATTTTAATTTAACTCAAATATTCGATATTAATATTTTAATTTAACTTGATATCGACTTCGAGTTACAATTTGATTTAGATTATCGATCTAAATTGTTAAGCAATCGAAAATAACGTTTAGATATTAAGATTTTCTATTTTTAATTCGAAAAGTTCAAATTTAAAAATAGAAATAAAGTTATTTTTTATTTTTATCTTGTTTTGGTTATTTGCATTACTTTAATATATTACTATATAATATTTATTATATTTTAGATATATAAGTCAAAATTAAACAAATAAATTAAATAAATAAATATTTTATAGAAAAATCTAACGTCTTGACAAGTTGAATCGAGAATTCGAATTAATACTTAATATTAATATTGTAATCTAGCTCGAATACTCGATATTAACATTGTAACTTAAATTGACTTTTCGATATTAAAATCTTAATTTAAATTGAATTTTGACAAGTCGAGAATTTAACTCGAACTCGATAACTCGATTCAACGCAATTAGTCTAATTCGATTTAACAAATTGAACTAGACTAATTGTTAAACCAAGTTATAATATTATCTCTCTAACTTGATCCGACGTTAAGATCGGATCGCAAATTTTTTTTGAAATCAAATTGCTCAAAGTAGCTTAACGCGCTTTGCATTAAACTACTTATAATAATCGACTAAACTACTTTAAGCAATTCGATTCTTCGAATTTTTTTTGATTCGAATCTTGGCATTTGCACGTAATATTTCCGGGTCAGCGCGATCAGTCTAAATTGAACAGAGATATAAGCTCGATCCAAGATCTTGGTACGCTAATAACTATAGAACAAGCTAACCAAATTAGATAATCTAAATTTTATATTAAACTACTAGCTTTTCTCTACAAAATAAGCTACTAGCGTCGTATTTTACATATATATTACACGAGTTATTATTTTTTTAAGATTTAAAGATTTTCAAGGTTTTAGAGTTAGCGCCCAACTTCTAGGATTAAGAGGGTGGCAAAAGTAATTTGAGAGTTACTCTAAATACAATAAATAATAATATTATAACAAAGGTTTAAGAGATACTGCTAGAAATCTTGTTGTTATTATCTAAAGATAGCTTGATTTTTAATAATATAATATATATATAGAAGTCTACTATTTCTAAGTTAAAAAATCGTTTGCAAAACTTACTAAATAAGACATAAATAGTATTTTTGCAATTGCAATATTTTTGTTAAATAGTCTTTGTACTTTTTACTTAACAAACATTGTTTATCTTTATATTAATCTCGAATCTATTCTTTAGTTAAATATTTAATATTTAACTCTCTATTTAATGCAACAAGCAAGAAGAAATCTACTAGCAAGATAGACAAAACAATTAACAGAGTAGAAAAAAAGATATTAAAGAGATAGTAACAAAGAGATAAATTTCAAATATCTTAATCTTCTATATAGATAGTTTTTAGATATAAATTAGAGATATAAATAGAAATCGATCTTAAGTATACAAGAGATATATTTTAGATTTAAATTAATATCGAAAAATTAATAAAAATAAAAATTAAATTTAGTAGTAGAGAGACGCAAAATCAAGTATCTTTAGACTAATTGTTAGATCGAATTTCGATTTTAACTTTAGAGATTAATTCGATCTATCAATTTTAATATTAGGAATTAACTCGAAACTCGATTTAATTTCTATTATATTAAAATTAACTTAAGTTGATTTGACTCAATTTTCGATTTCAATATTAGAAATTAAATCGAATTGTTAAGAAATCGAAAATAATATTATTATGCTAAGATTTTCTATTTTTGAATATACGTTATTATAATTTTGAATTTTTCGCTAAAGTGTTTAGACTAATTGCGTCGGATCGAATTATTAAGTTCGAATCGAATATTCGATTCGAATCTTAATAATTTATACTACCTCGATTTAAAAGTTTTAACAATTCGATTTTTAAAATTGAAATCGACAATTTGAATTAATTTCTATACTTAAAATCGAAATTCAATTCGAAAAATCGATTCGAATTGTCAAGACTACTAATTTTAGTAAATTCTATTATTTTTAGTAACAATTAATTAATAATTTAATAGAAATAGTTAATCTATTTAAATTAATTAATAAGTATATTAGACTATTTTTATATTATATATTACTAATATGCATTATCTAGAAAATAATTTAAAAAAATCTAAATTTATACTAAATTTATACTATTTTTAGTATTCTTGATATTCTTGACAATTCGATTCAATTTCTAATATTGAAATCGAAAATTGACTCGAATCGAATTAAATCGATTCTAAAATAATAGAAATTAAATTAGATTTCGAATCGATTTCTAATATTAAAATCGACAAATCGAATTAGTTTCTAAAATTGAAACCGAAATTTAGTTCGACAATTAGTCTAAAAGTGTCAAGTAGTATACTTTGACACAAAAGCTACGCTTGCTTGTATTATCTCAAAATAGCTTGTTTAAACTAGTTGTTGCTTGCATTACTCTTTTACATTATTAAATAATCTTATATCGAAAGATTATAGAATAGAATATAGTTTTTTACTATTTATTTTAGAATTTCTTTATACTAATACTAAGTCTTGACAATTTAAGTCGATTTTTCGAATCGAGTTTCGATTTCAAGTATAGAAATTGACTCGAATTGTCGATTTCAATTTTAGAAATCGAATTGTCAAGACTTTTGAATCGAATTGATACGAATTGCCAAAATTCGAATCGAGTACTCGATTCGAACTCGGTAACCCGATCCGACGCGGTCAGTCCAAGTATCTTCTATAAGCTTCCTTAACTTATTAATTTGATTTGTTTACGAGATCGTCGGATTATTCGATTAGACTTAGTACGAAGGTGTAGTGTTTGGGCAAAGTGTAGATAGTGTCCGAGAGAAGTAGGGTGGTGTCCGGCTAGTGGTTACCTAAAACAAACGCCGCCTTGATAAGGTAGGGCACCCTTAAGCGGATAAGGCTTAGCTGAGCGGGATACCTGCGGATCGCGCCTCCGGTGGCGTTCTTTATCTAACTTTATCTAGCTTTAGCACTCCCGTGCCTTCTCTCCATAAAGGTACCATTATCCAAAAGAAGATAAGTCATGTATGGGACTACAAAGGTGAAAACGGTGATGATGAATTACCCGTGGAATGTCGCAACTTACTTGGCCATCGATTCGACGTCAACCTCGGTCACGATTTGGAGCTATGCTATAAACATGTTGTGCTGGTATCTTGATTTTGAGTCTCCGGGCGTCTGCCATCAGATCTATTTTCCTCTCCACTATTCTGTTCTATTCACCTTGCCTGAGCTGAGGTGCTAGATTCATTGCTAGTACCCCAAGAAAAGCTGGATCCCATTCACGGATCGGTCCAGATGTCAAAGAACGGTGGAGGAGAGGCAGACGAGAACGACAAAGAAAGAGCCGCCGCTCAAGCTTCAGCTCATCTGGACAACCCTGCGAGAACTTCGTATCAAGAGAAAATCAGAGAAGAGGAAGAAGGAAGAACGCAAATAGCGGTCGCAAATGCCTGGAAAGGGCCGCACATCTCGTCTTTGCACGAAGTAGTCTTCGTGGCCATTCTTTGCAGCACCCAGCTGATCACGCAATCTGGTCTCGGCTTAGTTCTCGTTCCCCTTCAATCGATAGGGCTCAGTTTCGACGATGCGTCGGTTGGAGAACGCAGCTGGTTCTGCGCGGCTTACAGTCTCACCGTGGGCACCTTCGTCCTCATAGCTGGCCAGTTGGGCGATATCTATGGCTACAAGAAGATGCTGGTGGGTGGGTGGTTGTGGACCGGCCTGTGGGCACTGGTCGCCGGATTGAGCGTCTTCACCTCTTCGACCATCTTCTTCGACATCTGCAGAGCGCTCCAAGGCATTGGCACGGCTTTTCTTCTACCAAACAGCCTTGCTATCCTCAGCAGCGCATATCCACCCGGGAGAAAAAAGGAAATGGTCTTTGCTCTGTTTGCATCAATGGCGCCAGTCGGATTCACGATTGGAGCTGTGCTTGGCTCGCTCTTCGCGGAACTGGCGTGGTGGCCGTGGGGATTCTTTACCACGTCAATTTTCTGCGTCCTGATGACCATACTGGCATACCTCTTTATTCCGAATAGGCATGTCAAGCCCGAGCCAGAGGTGAAACAAGTGTTTGATTTGGTCGGAGCTTTGCTTGGCATCACCGGCCTTGTCCTCGTCAACTTTGCCTGGAACGAGGCACCGGTCGTTGGCTGGCACACCCCTTATACCTACGCCACCTTAATATTAGGCATTCTGAGCTTGGTCCTGTTCAGATTCCAGGAAATCAAGACTCCAAACCCGCTTATCCCAATGGACATCTGGAACGGCCGGGTTACATGTATCATAGTTTGTCTAGGTCTAGGGTGGAGCAGCTTCGGTGTGTGGGTTTTCTACACCTACCAGCTCATTGAGGTGGAACGAAAGGTTGGGCCTATCATTGCAGCCGCACAATTTGTTCCAGAGATGATTTCGGGGATTGTTGCAGCCATTACCACGGGCTACTTGCTCAGTCGCGTTGCGACAACCTGGCTGATGCTTGTGGCATCAGCGGCATTCTGCGCAGGCTGTCTTCTTTCGGCCACCGCGCCGGTCGAGCAAACTTATTGGGCTAACATCTTCGTATCTATGGTGGTCATGGCATGGGGGTACGTCCTTGTTCTCTGCCTCGAACCAAGGGTGAAAACATAGTACGATATAATCTGACACATTGTTGCAGAATGGATATTAGCTTCCCCGCTACGACTCTCATACTAAGCGATATCGTCCCTCCCGAACACCAGGGAGTTACCGCTTCGATGGTCAACACTGTTGTCAATTATTCCGTGTCGATTGGGTTGGGAATTGCAGGGACAGTGGACAGCCGAGTCAACGATGAGGGTCGGGATGTGTTGAAGGGGTACCGTGCTGCGATGTGGACCTCTGTGGGGCTGAGCGGGTGTGCGGTAATTGTTTCGTTGAGCTTTGCGAGCTGGATGAGGTGGAAGGAATCAGTAATGCGGAAGCAATAGGGACGGAACTAGAGTTCAATGAACTCGTTCAGGGTCGCTTTTCATGCCGTCTAGTTCATCATTTTTCTTTTAGTTTGTCACTGCTACGTGGCGTTCGATTCCAGGGTCTCTAAATACAAGCAGGCAGTTTCTCTACAACCGACCGCATATTCCAGTTTCGTACAGGAAGGCAGACGAACAACAGGAAGTCTGGGCAGGCATCAACGAGCCCCGTAAGACAGTAGTGCACTCTGCATGATGTCTAGGCGGTCAGACTTCATCATTGACTACTCTACTCGTCACTGGTTGACCCACCCAACGGTGTGCGCTCTACGGTGCATCTATTCGCGTGTTCAGTCCTAGACGCTGCATCCAAGTCTATACAGTCCTATACGCAACAACGGAACATAAGTACATCTCATCGCATCGAATGCAATTCGGCACTTCGTCAGAAGTGTCTTCAATCCGGACAACATATCAACAAGCGGCAAGGAGGACGGGATGAACATCCACTCCTCTCCCGTGTCGGCAATCTACCTACTCGAAGCTACTCTTGCTTCCTTGCGCGGGAGCAAGGAAGCCGAGATTGCCAGAAGGAGAACCACCAAAGATTTCCTTGTTGGGACTGGAGGAGCCAAAGTGAGCTCCGCCCAATGGGAACTATCCGCTTGCGCGGACTTTCTCTCCTTCATCGCATGAAATACTGAGTATGAGGCATTTTATGATCTAGACACTCGGGTCTCATGCAATTGAGACATCAGGTCTCAAAGCTTTTTGTCTCTGGCTAAGTGATTGATCATCCCAGGCTCCCTAACCAGATCACCTAGCCATTATGGAGCAGGACGGGGATTGCTTCCAATGGCCGTCCACGGGTAAGAGGCCATTACGAGTGATCATCGTCGGAGCTGGAATCGGCGGCCTCACCGCTGGCATTGGTGAGCCAGCCACTCCGTTCATGGACTTAAAGACATCCCTGACCGTTGCCAGCCTTCAGGAAGGTCGGCCATGAGGTGCTCATCCTTGAGCAGTCTTCGAAAATTGCAGAGGTTGGCGCCGGGATCCAAATCGTCGGTTTCCTCTTCAAACCGAATCCAACTGTCTAAGCTGACATATTGAAAGCCCCCCAACGCCGCTCGTATCCTAAGACATCTAGACCTACTAGAAGATGTATTGAAGTATGCAATTGAACCGGCAGGGAACATTATGCGACGGTACGCAGATGACAAGGAGCTGTGCTCACGGACACACGTTCGCCCAGCATCTGAGAAGTACGGTGCACCAATGCTAGTTGTACACCGTGGGGACCTTCAACGAGTTCTTCATGCCTCTGCGATCAATGAACTTGTTGAAATTCGCACGAGCCAACAAGTGGTTAATGTGGACAGCAACTTCGAAGCCCGTGTGCAGCTGGCATCGGGAAAGTGGGTCCATGGTGATATACTTATGGGTGCCGACGGCATACATAGCCTGGTGAGGAAAAGAATAGCTTCTTGTTTAGGTGTCAACGACCGGATTGCACCCACGGGTGATTCTGCATATCGCGTTACCATTTTGCGGCGGAAACTAGCTGGAGAAGAAGAGATACTACAACAACTCGATCGGGGCATCAGCACCAGGTGGATGGGGCCGAGAGGGCACATCATGGCGTATCCCATGCGCAAAGACCGTTCCTTATACAACATGGTCTTTGTGCGCCTTTCGAAGCCGGGTAAAGCAGACTCTGGTAATCTATGGAGTGAAAAGGGAGACTTACAAGAGATGATGAATTTTTACCAAGACTGGAGTCCGACGGTCAAGCGACTCATTTCGTATATTACACCTTCCGAGCTGATGGAATGGCCATTGAACATCCACACAACCTTGCCGAAGTGGGTGGTCAATAAGGTTGCGCTTCTTGGAGACGCATGCCACTCGATGCTCCCATACCTCGCTCAAGGGGCCGCTCAGGCCATCGAGGACGCCGGCGTCCTCGCCGTCTGCTTGTCCATGACAGCCAACGTGCCCTGCGCGCTGGGGGTCTACGAAGCCGTACGGAAGACCCGCGCGGAGACCATCCAGAGCTCCGCTACCGCCATGAGAGCGGTTCTGCACCTACCTGACGGGCCAGAGCAGGAAGAACGCGATCGGAACATGAAGGGCGCGGGGAAACCTGGCGCAAAGAATCCCGATCTCTGGGCGGACCGAGCATTTCAAGACCTCATGTGGGGTGTGGACGTCATGAGCGAGACACAGGCAAAATGGGATGCGTTAAGTGGCGAGCTATTGATGCAGAGACCTTACAGTGGTGGGCACGAAAAATCCTGATGCTGCCAAACTTGCAGGTGCCATCTTAGAGGGTATAATATAGGCGCAATACTAAATCAGAGGAGCATCTGCGCCGAATTCCCGCAATTTCTTATGATCGAAGCTGACAATTCAATCAGTCTTGAGCGTCGTCATATCAGGTTATTTTTCTCTCCTAGCATATCTTTCAGTATTTTTATGTTCTTGACTATGATAAAGTCATATGTCGATGCTGTACCGTTGTCTTGTTTTGTCGATGTGCAGTATGCACGTGTAGAGCGTGTTACAGGCTTGGTTTCTGGCAACATCAGGACTCTTGGTGCCCACCAATTAGGCATCCGTGAACTCGCGAATAATGGACCATGCTACCCGTCTATCTTCGACTTCGCATGGAGCACGTCCCAACATGTCCTTGACTGATGTATCTCTTTGATGTCTGTTCCTCGACACTCGAAGACTCTTGGTATCGTAGCTCGTTTCTTTGCTGACTTGTTTCGGTCTCAAGCTTCTCCAATGTGTAGAGCCTTGTTCGCAGGTGTAGGACTCCTATTGCCTATGTGCGCCAGACTTTAGGCCGCTGGCCTTCGGAACAGATACGGCGTACGTGTCCAGGATGTACCACTTGAGAGGTTTGAAACTACCTCCGTAGCCTCGCATCTCGGATGGATGAACCCTTGCGGCTTATGTCATGGATAGGCGCTCCTCATGTCCCTGTTTTTGCCCTTGATCATTCGTTCACTCGCTTTTAGCTATTGCTTGAGATTGTAGCTGCGGTACGGCTGACCCGGGCGCTGAATCGGTGTAGAAATCACGGTGGAGCGGCTTTGGATTAATCACATAAGAGATCGTTGTCGGGCTTCATAGTGAAACAAAATAACATAAAGCAGCGAATTGTTTGCCCTCACTAAAGAATGTTTTGTTTCGCATGCGTATATAGACTTGGCGACCTAGACGGATCAATATTATCCCGTTGCCGCGCTAGAAACCACCAAATCAAAGCAGCATCAATTCCATGAAAGTATCAGCACTTCCACTGGGTGCCTTCAGATCGACAATTCTCAATCGCGGATCTGCTAGATCGAAGAGGGCACCAAAATCCTCCAGCGTCCGCTCTTTGCTCCCAAATTGCACCATCATCTGCATGTCGAGAGCGCGCATAATCTTCTCGGTATGATTGGGCAGATTGCCGATGGGCGCAAGAATCTGTTCGGCCACGAGAATGCGTGCGCCTTCCTTCATGGTTGAAGTCAGCGCTCGTAGGATTTGGACGCATTCACGTTCCGACCAATCGTGGAGGATATGTCTAAGGAGATACAGATCGGCATCCTTGGAAGAAGCAGGCTGAGCGTCAAAAAAGTCATGGGCAATGAAATGGACCCTGTCTTTAAGGCCGTCAGGGATTTTCGTATTCGCCTGTTCTTCCAGCTTCGTGGAGTCGTGGATCGTTATACAGAGTGCTTTGTTGGCCCTTGCCAATGCTATTCCCACAGAGCCATCGGCGCCCCCGACCTGTGGACAAATTTTTTAGCTCTGTTAATGAAAACCCATCTGTGTTTCTTTTTGGTTTCCTTTCATTCTTTCTCTTCTTCTTGTGTCTCGGTCGAGAAGAAGGAGGGGAAAAGCTCACGTCTATCACAGTACCAGGTCCAAGTCCAGCCCAGTCGTAGCCGTTAACAACATGGGAGACGTCATGCGCGCCTCCGCTGGTGATTAAGGCCATATACTTCCCATATTCCTGTGTCCATGTTGGAGATTTTTCGGCATAGGTCCACCATGTGTCAGGCGTCGAATGAGCGATTTGAAAGGGTGACCTGCTTGCCTTGGATTGAGAGTCTTGGGACTCCTTCAAGGACTCCAGTAGCTTCAAGGTCGACGGGAGACAGATCTCTAGTTGGTAGCTCAACACTGGAGACATTGCTGGGATGACTCTGGAAACCTCAGTATGCGCAACATAGCCGACTTTGGGTTCACAGAAGACGTCGTAAGTCATTGCTTGACGGAGCAGTCTGACAAGGATCTCTAGTGGGAGATTACAAGCCTTAGCGATCTCATATTGGGAGACATGGCCATCCGCGGGGACCATCCCGGCGATACCATAGTGATTGATTATCTGAAGGGTAATGAGATTGTGCTTGTCCTGTGAATGCCTTAGTACGTAAGTTCTCGACAGTTCAAGGGCACAAATTATTTTGAAGGAGCCATTGCAGCGGAAGATAAACGCTAGTATAGGGGCAGCTGATTCCTTTCCGGACGACCTAAGGAAAAGAGGGTCGATACCAGTTCCATCGGATTCACGCTTACCAAGCGCAGGGGCCTCAAAGAGAGACAGATCAAATTTCAGATGATATGCCAAAGAACATCTAACGAGAGGAAACATAGCTATCACATAGCTTGTTCCTTTACAAATTGGATAGTACTTACAATCAAGACCATGTTCTTCAGCAGCTCAGATGGTCCAGCAACCAGATTCAGCAGAGTCCGGCATGAGTCGATGATAGCCAACCGTGCTTGCCGGATTTTCGCATCGCCAGAAGCCTCAGCCTGAATAGCTATCTGGTCTCCATATGGCTGAGCCTTGATGTCTAGGCTTCGCTCGAGAACTTGCACATTTTTGGCTATCTTTCCTGCCAGACCACCAACAAGGGGTTTTGGAGAAGAGAGCTCAGGAGTGACCATCTGACCTTCAGAGAAACGGAGCTTGCTCTCTAGAGGTTCGAAATCCAGGCTCTTCTTGAGGATTTGTGCATCGTTCGCTGTCTGTCTTACCCGGTCGACGACAAACGCATCTCGAGCAGAGAGCACAAAAATCATCTTGAAAGGCTTGAAGCTACAAATACGTTAATTGTCTGAAAGACTACGTTTCTGAACTAGTTCTCTGGAAAAATATGATGGACTGTAAATAGGGAAGCCAATAACTCCAAGCCGAACTCTATAGATAGACTTTGGTGCATACACTGTCCGAAGAAAGTACGTTCACGAACAGACACCAAAAGGATAAGCGGAAACAGGAGGATGGCTGGAAACATGACGATCGATGATTGCGACAACATTCCCCTGACAACATTCCCGCTTACAGTTGCAATGACCCGAAGCAGAATCTAAAAGAGTAAGGTAGTCCTTTTCTCCTCCGCAGCGTATCCCAAAAAGCATTCATTTGGATCCCGAGCTTCATAAGTCGAGACTAGTATAGCTCGATAGAACCACCTTTTTGGTCCTACCTTGGGACCTTGGAACATGTTGCGATGAATTTCCTGAGGGTGCGGCGCGCATCAAGACTCCGCAATGTCTCTAAAGTCCTATCTTGTAGCTTCATCTCCGCTCAGTATCAGACAGATTTGACCAATCTAACACGCATCCACACCCCGTACATTCTACCACTAAAGGCAGGTATGTGAAGCCGGAAGACACATGGGAGATTGGGCGGAGACGAGAACGGAAAACGGAAGAGAAAAATTCTAGATCAAAGGAGTACTACTAGAGGAAAGGGGTTTAGACTGATCCTGGACTTTCTCTGGCCCCGTCAGTGAGGACGTCTCCGGCAAGATCCACTGACAAGGACTCCGAATCAGGCTCTGTGCCCGATGGGGTAACGGAATTCCGAGGCATAGGCATTATGAGCACTTATACGCTGTCATAATGCAGAATTGGGTGAATCCAAGGTACCCACGTAAATGGACTGGAAGATCAAAGGTGTCCGAAAAAAGATTGTCCAGTCTCACCGGCCCGAACTACACCATAGAATCAATGGTCAAAGCGACGGATTCACGACGCTCAAATGTCGGTTCTTTGAGGAAAGGCGGTTGTGGGAAGGATATCGGTTTGATAATAGGGTGTTCAACATGAGAGACAGACAGATACAAGGGACAATTCTGATCTTTGAGATGTCAAGGCAGATAGTCATTTCAGCCCCCCTTCTTCCTACTTGAAGTCACGATTCCGATGATGTCCTAGCCCCTGTAAACCCTTCAAACAAGCCGAAGATAGAGCTTCGTGCTTGATCATGCTAGCTGCTCAAAACTGCGTTCCCACATGAATGCCTCCATCAGCCAGGATGTTTGCTCCCGTCACAAACGAACGGAGCGGACTCGCCAGGAAAACGGCCACGTTCGCGATCTCCTGCGGATCGCCCAACCGTTTCAGCGGAACTTTCAATCTCTGCTCTTCCACCCAAGCGGGATCCAGCTTCATGTAGAGCTCCCAAGGACCACCTTTGGCAAGGATCGGACCGGGAGAGATCGCATTGACGCGGATGCCCTTAGGTCCAAGGGAATGAGATAGTTCCTGGACGTGTTGTAGCTGAGCCGCCTTGCACGCCCCATACGGAGCTGCTGGGGCCCGGAAAAATTCCCTGCCCATAAAGGAGCTCTGGACAATTATCGAAGGGTTGGGCGATCTCTCGAGGAAGGGCAGTGCTGTCTCAACCATGTTCACAAATCCCATGACGTCAATGTTGAAGCTGTTTTGCCACCTCTCTGGATTACTCTCCAAGTCCATCTGGGAGGCTAAATACAAGAGGGCAGTATAAGCGATGCAGCCACGACATTCGGTTGAAGGGGGCCCACGAACCATTTGCGATCAAGATGTCAATCCTTCCCAAGCTGGCTCCAGCTTGGTCAACCCACTTGGCAATATTCTCTCTAGAGCTGATATCAACGGAGGAGCCGAATGCGCGCGCCTTGTTTGAAGGCCCCAGTGTAGCTTGAAACTCGGCGAAGTCTTCCTCGCTGACGTTACGCGCGCAATAGGAGACATTGACACCCTGCCTGACAAGGTTCTCGACAATCGATCGGCCCAAACCACGAGTGCCACCTGTATCCCAACGTCAGCGATAGGAGCGGGTTTCGGTTGGGGCAAAGGATGAAAGGTTGATTTCCAGTAATGTACCGGTCAACATGGCATGGTAGCCTTCGAGTCCAACATCCAATACCATGACCGCGGCGTGATCGATTCGGATATAAGCGTCTGTTGCAGGTTACTCTTGGCGATTGTTGAGAAGACGTCGAGCTGACTCCGTAAAAATTGATACATGCAATTTCTCTCGTGGATCTTTCAACGTCCGAGGGATGCAACAGCATATATTTGTAGAGCACCAACCGTATCGGTCAGTCTCATGATTACTGTCTGAGCCTGGCTATTAGGGTGTATTTAGTAAAAGGAGCAACCGAAAGGCTTTGATGTTCACTCCAGGTAACTCCGCGGTGAGATGCGGCCTAATTTGGTGTGAGCTCCGAAACTCCTTTTTGCAGAACATATGGACCGCATTTCCCCCGAATTAGCTCTAAACCCACCCTCCTCGCTGATGTCTTCGTTGATGTGGGCCTTTTTCGTTAAAGGAGATCAAGGCATCTCGAATCACTCGTAGTCAAGGTATTCACGGTGACGAAAAATGGTTGTTTCAGACCGTCGAGCCTGTATTTGTTGATTCTGATGATTTTGAGAGCTTCCTCACCGCCATATCATCCTTGTCGCTGCCAGACCAGCCGTTCGCTAATTACGGGCATCGATCATCTAGTCCCAAACATCTTCCTGCCATCTCCGTAGAGTCCGTATCTTTGCCATGAATTCTCGAAGCTGGCGGTCATCCCAGGCATTGAACAACTTCAGTGCCTCTCCGATCCTCCTGACCACCTCACGGGCCATGTTCGCGGAGCCACAGATGTAGAAACAGCAATTGGTTCCCATGAGCTGTCTACAGATCTCGGTGCTGCGTTCTGCAATGCGGTCCTGCACGTACATCTTCGATCCATCGGCCTTGCAATCGTGCCTCGAGAATGCCGTCACCATTTCAAACGTGCCTTCGATGACTTGCGCAAGGTCTTCAAGTTCCTCCCGGTAGAGAAAATCCTCTTCCGGTCTTCGACACCCGAAGAAAAGTGTCATTCGTCCAACATTAAGCCCTATGCTCTTGAGTCGAGCTCGTTCTTGAAGGAAACCTCGGAAGGGAGCTAAGCCGGTTCCAGCGGCGATCATGACGATTGGGCATGCAGATGCTTGTGGCAATCTAAATTTGGATTTCTTGACTTGAGCGAAGAGTTTGCCACCTTGAAGAAGGTGGTTTGGACCATCCAGAGCGTATGTCAAGCCATGGGGGTGGGGTTGTGGCCCTCCTTCCTTTTCAACGACTAATGACTTCTGGAGAGCGAGTAGATAGTTCGTTGCAAGGCCAAATGCGTGGCTCTGAGCATCCTGTTGGTGCTCTCTGTTAGATACAACAACCGTAATCGCGGCCTGCCGTGGCTGCACTACAGACGAGGAAGAGATAGAATATAGTCGAGGATGGATGGAAGGAAGGCTCTCTAAGACCCAAGACAGGGGGAGTTTATCCCATCCTATATCGGAACTGGCTGTAAGTTCGAGAAGTTGGCCCAGGTTCAACTGCTTGTTGAGAAAGTCTGCATGTGAATCTTTGTCCTGTCCGATCTTCCTGAGGAAGTCCTCGGCAATATGATCAGGCGCAAAGCGGACCAGGGACTGTATCGTGTCTCTTGAGATCGGAGCGCATATGGCAAGATAATGGTTGAAGAGCGCATGAAGGGAGCTCGGTGTAGGAATAGTCGCTTTGGCGGAGGAATCAAGTGTCTGAACAGAGATAGGGATGTCTTTTTTCTCCTTCCGCCCTAGGACATCCAACAACCTTTCCACTTCAACATCTGGATTCATCGGCCAAACAGATAGATGGTCACCAGTCTTGTACTGCATTTCATGATGAGCAGACAAATCCACTTCCATGTGCAGACGATGCCGAGATGAACGCGGGCAGAGGTCTCGGCTTACTTTGACTGGCACCGCTTGAATAGGCGTAGACGCTTTTTGAGCGAGTGGCACGCCCACATGGATCCTACTCGTCGGTTCATCTTCGAGAATAGCGATGGTAGGCTCGTAGGTCGGGTCATATTCTTTATAACCGAGGGTATTTCGGAAGACGGAGAAAAGCTGTTCCCTCCAAACCATGAAGTCTTCTTCTGTCCCGCCCTTTGAACCGTCTGCACGTCCAACAGGCAAGAACGCGTTTGCACCCCCTTTATCAAGCGCTTGAGTAATCACATCAATGACGCGGTTGTAGTACTTGTAATTGCTATCTCCTAGCCCAAAGGCAGCGTACTGCAAGCCACTTAGACCTAGCTTCGTGCTCTTAATCCAGTCCCAAAACGCTGCAGTGTTGTCACTCGGATCTCCCTCTCCATACGTCGCGAGCATGAAGATGACCTTTTCGGCGGGTGGAATAGACGCAATACTTTGGGGGTCGAAATCCGAGATATCTGCGACTAAGATTCCAAGACGAAATCGATTGTGGAGGTCTCTTCCGAGACGGTTGGCGAAGCTTTCTGCAGTACCGGATTGCGATCCCCAAAAAACAACAACATCCTTGTGTGTCTCTTCTAGTTTCTTTGCAACGTCTCTGGTCTTCTTCCGCGCTTGCTGCTTAAATCCCTCGCCTTCCTCCTGACGTCTTTGAAACCACAAATGGTGAAGGGGATCGGGCTTGTCCCACACGATTCCTCGCAGGAGGTGAATGGCGAGTCCCACAATGACGAAGACAAGTGCAGCAACGTCGTCAGTATTCAAGGATCGGGGCAACTTCGCCAGCTCGCCGAAGGCGATCGGTCCTGGAGCGAAGGAGACCTTTGTTGACATTGTGATAGATTCAAAGGAATTGATGGGAGGGTTAGGAGAAATGCCGACGCAGGAGGGAAAAACCTTGTGAAAGCGGTTTCTGTGAGTGTTGCGCGTCAAGCTTGCGACTTCTCTGCCTCAGTAGCCAAGGATGAGACGTCCAACATGTCATCATCTTCCCTGTGCAGCTTCTACCAAAGAGAGACCTAATGAGAGGTAAGACGATGTGAGCCAACAGAAGAAAAAGAAGAGACCTCTTGACTAGCCAATGCCCAAAGTGGATTCAAAACGGTAGGGGAGATGTCCTGCGAGTGGATTGAGATTGTTAAACCAGGCTTCATGTGGTCCCTGCGGCCCTCTTACTTCTGTGTGGGCGAGGATCCCGTTGGTCAGAATGGCGTCTTGTTGACCCCAACTTCGCTCTCGTCGTGTGATACTCTGTGTTTGATGCGGGCCCGACCCAGTTCCCTTTGACCAAGCGGTCCGTTGCTTCGGTGGAGGCACCTTAGAAGGCGACAAAGGAGTCAAAGAGATACCGCATCTGGGGAAACTTGGCAATTCCTTAAGGTAACCACTAGCCGCACACCACCCTACTGCTCTCGCACACCACCTCCACTTTGCTCGCACACCACCCCCTCGCACTAAGCCTAATCGGGTAATCCGCCGACCCCGTAAACAAACCAAATAAACAACATAGAGAAGACCATGGAGAATATCTGATTTTGTGCCTCCCTGTCACCAAATTTGACGTATTTTCTCATCGATCTCACGGTGCGATTTAAACCTGAAACATATCTTTTCGCATGCTTAGAATCAACCTCTATTTGCACCTCTAATTACATTTGAAAATTGCCCATGTAGGAGGTCGAAACACCTAATATTTGCCCTTTCGTCGATGCCCCTCTTGCACCTTCGCGTCCATCTCGTTGATCGCCTCGTCCACCTCTTTGATGACCTTCTCCTCGTTCGCCGCGTTGTGTAGAGGGGGGTTGATTGTCAAGCACTTGATTGGAGGGTAGATTCGAGGTCAATTCGAAGGCGAACGACGTGCGCTAAGTGGAGTTTTCAAAAACTATCTAACGACGACGTTGTGACTGCGAAGGTGCTGCCCATGCCTTGTTTAATGAGCCTCGCGAGCGATCTTTTGACTTGACGATGGCAGGCTCTTGCACGCGTAATATGTCGTCAAGAAGCTACCTATCTTCAGGCGATAACGATGGGGTTTTGGGCGATGTTTCTCGCACTTTCGTCACTTCGTCATTATTATCGTCTACAATGTTATTCTTTTGTTTCGTCGTCGCCTGTCTCGTTTGCGATGGCTTCGTAAACCTCCAATGAGAATGTATATTCTCCAATTTTAACACGTTGTCGCTCGTTCGATCGTATCATCGTTCCTGTATCTTGTGAGCGCATGATAGCCTCATTGTCTTCGTAAAGGTGCTTGTGCAAGGCACGATAACGATAGACTCGCATTTGAGGCGTTTGAATTGCGCGTTAATCGCCTTTAATGCAAACGACGTCACCTAAGCGATAAGATCGCGAAATATAGATACATCGCGAAGCTCCATTGGTAGACGAGCTTTTGCCTCCTCAAACTTCTGCTCGTAATTATGATATTGTTCGACGAGAAATTTGTCTAGCTTGACGTTCACCATCGTATGTAGATCGCCTGCGCATGCGCAAATAGATATGTTAGCGTTAGCGATGCAAAGCTCGTTTGCAATCATCACTTATCGATAGAAAACTAAAGCTTTTGTTTAACTTGATGGTGAGCGTTTTCGTCGCGCGATGATGCAGTGTTTCCAAAGTGCAAATGTCGATCAATATAGCATTTAGCTCACTTTTTGCGTCGTGACCATAGATGCTCTTCGAGGTAATCAAATATGCCTTAATGCGCGTTTGGATAGTCGTGATGCAAGGCGTTGTAGCGTTCCTCAAGAAGTTCTATGATATTTGCGTAGACGATATTCTTCCATCGCCTATAGAAAGCCTTCCATTGCTCGTTAGTTGAAAA